>PJTS01000709.1_pt1 | contig 17043 bp, 15 predicted proteins | sample 1512251 | NCBI WGS metagenome assembly PJTS01 (sample SAMN08177686, study PRJNA422409) | Soil metagenome, whole genome shotgun sequencing project. | isolation source: Soil (2) enriched on wood chips: alkali lignin treatment | place: USA: Madison | collected 2015-01-15 | reverse complement strand
GGTTCGTGCGCTTTGATCGCCCACCACATCAAGAAGGCGGCTAGCGGTACTTACGCGCGGCTTGGCTGTTACATCCTCGGACTTGCGAAGGCGTCTGATCGGTCGGCTTTCGACCGGCTCGCAGGCTACGTCGTGGACCGGGATGGCGGCGGAGAGCGTGTTGTCGCCGCGCGCGTCTCAAACTGCGCTGATGACGACATCGAAATGGCGATTGCCGACATCGAAATGGTGCAGGTCCAGAACACGCGGTCGGCGTCTAGCAAGAACTACCATCTCGTGATCAGCTTTCCGAGCGGCGAGCGCCCACCACTCGAACAGCTCCGCGACATTGAGGATTACCTCGTCGCGTCGATAGGCCTTGCAGATCACCAACGAATTTCGGCGATCCACGATGATACCGACAACCTCCATATGCACGTCGCGATCAATAAGGTGCATCCAACGACCCTACGAAACGTGGATCCCCACCGGGACTATCCCAAGCTGATGGCAGCGTGTCGGGAGCTGGAGATCCGGCACTGCTTGTCGTTGGACAATCATGGTCTGGTAGGCGACCGGGTCCGGAGTGAGGGGCAAGAAACGGATCAGCCCCGCAGGCCTGAGCGGGCGATAGAAATGGAGGCCCATTCCGGGCGGCAATCTCTGTCCGGTTGGATAGAAGTGAACGCCAAGACCGATATTCTCGCCGTCGCAGCCACCGCATCGTCCTGGGAGGCAATGCACGAGGTGTTTGCGCGATACGGTCTCGAGCTGCGTCAACGCGGTGCAGGTCTGGCAGCGGGTGTGCCGGGATCAAAAATCTGGGTGAAGGCCAGCAGCATCGATCGCGCGCTATCGGCCAAGGCTATGGGTGACCGCTTCGGGGCCTATCAAGGGCAGTCGCGGGCGTATGGAGCGCCAATGCGGTGCTATGAGCAGGGCCCGCGCCGCGTAGGATTTACGCGACAACTCTATGCGGCCTACAACGCAGAACGCGCTCGCGCGGAGACAGCCCGCGCAGCGGCTGTTGAGAGCGTGAACCGGCTGCACGGCGAGTACGCAGTGCAATTGCGGGCGTATTATCGGGGGCAACGAACCCTTGTACGGGCGCAGCCCGGTCTGTCTGGCCAGACGCGCCAAAGGACTCTTTTGGATGTCGATGCGTCGCGCAAGGCAGACTACCTTCAAAGGGACCGGCTGCGTAATGAAGCGAGGGCGAATGCAAGAGCGGCTCATCCGCTGATTACTTGGCAAGGTTTTCTCGAGCGGGAGGCGGCAAGCGGCCACGAGGGGGCGCTGTCAGCCCTCCGGGCTCGCAGGGCTCGCAGGCCCGGCATGCGCGGAGACCTCATCACAGCCGCAGATGTAGCTGCCAAAGACGTCGTATATCAGCAGCGCCTGCCTACGGTGCTGCCAAACGGAGATGTGGTCTACCGCACCGATGACGGCGGCCGTGTTGTGGATCGTCCAGGCGAAGTGCGCACAGAGATCATGTCGGAGGGGGCGGCATTTTTGGCCCTAGCCTTGGCCTCTGAGCGCTTTCCGGGCCAGCCGCTCATCGTCAATGGCAGCAACGCTTTTCGTGCAGCCGTGCTCGAGATGTCGGCACAGCAATGGTTCGAAGTGACCTTCGCCGATCCGCATCTTGAAAGGGCTCGGCGTAACGTTGCCCATGAGGCGGCGGGGCGTGATCAAGTCGCAATGTCGAGGGAAAAAGTAGCGATGCCTCGTCCCGATAGAGCAGGGGAGGCAAGGTCAGTCATGACGCCGAAGCGAGAACCCCAACAGGGTCGAAGCGACCCTGGGCTCGGTCGATAGGTCGGGATTCATGAAACGATCACGCCGTGCAAAAAAGGCTTCGCAGTTCCCGATTGAGCGAGTGATGTCTCATCTCAGCGGATGTCACCCGGGCTTCCATCAGCGCTCTGCCAACGCTTGGGCGGTGCCGTCGCCGAGCGGGTTTGGGAACCTCCCGTGACCTTGGGAAAGGCGGTGGGCATCGTCCTTTCGACGTATGTCAGACACGAGCGAACTGACTACGATCTGCTTTTGCGGAAACATCACCTTACGCGCGACGAGGCTCGTCAAGTTGTGAAAGGTGAGCATGACGCGATGCTCCGATCTTGGTCGATTGACGTTTGTTCTGATTGATCTCTGCAGTTTTTCGTAGAATTCCTATTCGCAAGGGAATGTGATGGTGAAGATAGTTCAGCCATTATTTGAAGTTCGTCGCGGATTTGCCAATGTAAAATTGTCATTACCCGCTACGTCTTGTGGTGCATTGTGGGTCTATAAGGCGCTTCTTATAGAGCTATCAAAGCGGGAACTGCTAAAGCGCGCGCAAGAATTTCGCGTTTGGCTTCGGCCTGCCAGCGACACTTGGGTCTATGACGGCACGCTGGAGTCGGAAGTCTCGTTGCCGGATACGATAATGAGCCTCGTTGCAGTGCCACTGGAGTACAGCCTTGAAACCGATCCGCCGGGGATCGGTTTCACTAGCTTGGTGACAGGCTACGTGGCGGAAATTCCTAGTGATCCCAAAGCGCATGCTTCATGGGCGCTCGGGATCGATCTTCCGTCTCCACTGCTAGCGTATGTCCATCTACGCGTCACTGAACGTAAGGATTGGATCCGGGCTGAAATGTATCCCGCGTTTCCAGGTCAGCCATTCCAGATGCCCAAGTGGCCGACAGGTCTGCAAATATCCTGTTCTGAACGTTGATCCCCTGTCACGCGACTCAAAGTCCTAAGAGGGCATCGCACGCCTCGGATTCGAGCCGCGATTGGCGTATTCACGACATCGCCAACCGCCGTTCCTGACTCTTCGCGGACCTTCCGAAGGACTGCTTCATGGAGGTAGCGCCTGCGGCGGGAAAGGGACAAACAGGCAAGGCTTTGTGGAACAGCCGTCGGAAGTTGGACAGAAGGCATGTTGCACGGGCGCTAGAGACTAAGCCCTAAAACCCTTCTTCCTGACTTCGGCGCGCCTTCACCGCTGTCGCCCAAAGGTTGGTGAGAAAGTCTGGCATGGCAATCCACACACCACTGCCTTCACCTCGAACGAGCGGATTGTTGTCCTCGTCGGAATACATCAAGCGCACCGGATGTGAGCCGCTCCAGGCTTCACCGAAGATGGTGCCCGTCATGTCCACCATCACATTTGTCATTGCGGCGGCGGTGTCCTCGACGCCCGTGATCGTCCAGCTGGAAATGGCCACATCCTTCAGGTCGTCTCGCAGCCGCCCTGCACGATAGCCAATGGTTCGCTTGGGATAGTCGATTGTTGCTTTCGCTAGCGCCCCGAAGTTTCGGCTTACTAGGTTCATTAGGTACTCAGCCACTGCGGCTTCGGGTGTTCCAGCCTCCAACTCAACGGGCGCGTCCGAGGAGGCTACGGCCTCACCTGCTGTGACGGGGCGGGCTTTCCAAGCGTCGAGCAGTTTCTTGACCTCAGCGTTTTTCGCTATCCCGCGCCCCAACTCCATGAGGTCAACAGGCCGCTGCTCCTCGGCCGCCTTCGCGAGACGCGCATCCTCATCCCGGCGCCGGTCGAAATAATCGACCATCGCATGCAGGAGATTGAAGGCCTTTGCCGCGACGATGGCGTGGCCGAAGCTCGGGTTCAGCCCGTGAACCACGCCATGCCTGTAGGGAACACTGATAGGGGTTACGTCGAGCTTTCGGCGCGTCGAACCGAGCAAAGCAAGCCCTTCCGAGAGCCCACCTGGCCCTGAGGTCTGTGTGTCGAAAACCGGCGCATCAGCACCTCCCGAGAATGGGTGCTTTGCTGTCGTGGTGGTGCAAATGCCGTCGATGATGATGAGGATCAGCGGCACCGCTGACAGGAAATCCGTCGCGCCGGCCCGCTCAACAGCCCGCTCATAGATTTCGCCCCAAGCCTCATAGTGCCGCGTATGGAAGCGGTATCCGAGAAAGCGAAGATTATCGGGATCGAGGTGGTATGCCGTCAGCACAGCCTCCCCTTCCTCAACGCCAGCTTTGAGTGCGTCCGCCACAGCGACCACTGACATTCGATCGTAGTTCACCCACCCGAGCGGGCTGAAGGTCTGAGCGAACAAATCTCGATTGGCCATGATCGTTTTGACGTTCTCGACGTGGGATTCAACTTCCTTGAACCGCTCACGTATCTCCGGCTTGAGGATGCCCATCAGCTTGGCAAAGGGGCGCATTGCCTCGAACTGTTCGAGCGTAAAATCGCCGGGCGGCTTCGGGGGTTTTGAGGTCAAGCGAGCGCCTTATCTGATCCTGTTTGCCACGCGACACCCATGATAGACGCGGAGCGTTGCGCCTTTGAGATCCTCGGCCAACTGGTCGCGAACGAGATCGAGATCCTCGTTGAGGCGCGGTGCCAAGATGTCTTCCCGCCACGCGAAATTGTCATGGCAGATGTCTTGTTCGCCCAACCGCTCCAGCGCGGCCTTGCCTTCAGGAACTAGCCAAGGCGCGAGCCACGTGGACAGGCGTTCGTGCCACGTGGAGGCGTCCTTCCAAACAAGAAGGCCATCTTCCCACAAGCCAGAAAGTTGGTCGTGGCCATCAAGGTGATCGGCCTCAAAATGGGATGTCATCGTCGTCGTCGAAGGTGTTTGTGGGCATAGGAGGCACCGGTGCTGGAGCGGCCGGTGCGACCGTAGCTGTAGGCGAGGCAGTTACGGCCGCAACCGTTTCCAAGCTCGTTCCAGCGTTCAGACTGGCGATCACTTCGCTCAGGGGGAACGGCGAGGTCTCAGTCTTCCACTCGTGATACGGCGCTGCCGTTTGGCTCCATGGTCCTGGTTCGGGGCGATCGAAAATTACCCGTGTCGGAATATGGAATGCGCTGCCGAAAACGATCGCTTCACCAGAAGCCAAGGTCGTCACCTGGTCGAGCAGCCGCCGTGCCTGCATCGGAATAATCCGGCGGAAGTGATCGATATCATCAGGGTTCTGCAACCGATGACTGATGAAGTTGGCGCACTGGCTGACAATCGTCTGGCTGATCTCACTTGGGCGCTGGCTGGCGATAATCAGCGACAAACCGAACTTACGGCCTTCCTTGGCGATCCTCTCGAACGCCAGTCGCGACAGTTTCTGACCTCGCGCCTCATCTCCTCGCGGGGGACGCGCATAGTTGTGTGCTTCTTCCAGCACCAACACCCAGGGATGTTCAAAGCGCGCTTTGGCTGGCAGTCCCTCGCGAACATCGAGAAGCACCCGCCCAATTACCGCGCACGCATAAGGCAACACTTCGTGGCTTAGCATCGACAGGTCGATAACGGACACACGAGGCCCAGCCATCTTGCCAAGCCCGAACCGCTCCAGCCAATTTTCCAGACTTGCAACCTGAGTCTCCGATGCCTCGTAGTTCAGGAAAGAACGCCAACGACGATCATCTAGCCGCGTCTTCAGACGAAGCTTGAGCGTGGTCAGATGGGCTTCAACCCGGGCGCTATCTTCTCGTGAAACGGCGCGATCAAGCAGGGTTGGGTTTTGAAGGGCGGAGCGAGCGACAAACAGCGGTGAGTCAGCCGTTCGCGCGAGTTGTTCGCCATCATCCAGCGCCGCACCAATAAGGCCACGAACTGAAGCCGCGACAGCCTCGCTAGCGACCTCAATCGCTGCACCGTTCGTGACAATGTTTGTGTTGTAGGAATCAGCCGTGCGGTAGGACTCCAACGCGGCCTTGAGGGCGGTCAGATCAACCGACGTGCCACGTAGATAACCCTCTATCTGAACGAAGAACGGGTATGCATTCTTCTGCTTGAGTGTTGGAGCGTCTGCTGCCAACTGCCCAAGGGTACTGAGTGCAGATTGCAGCATGTTGTCAGTGCGGCTTTCAGCCGAACCCGGTGCCTTTACCAACGCCCACCAGTCCTTGAGCACCGGCTCTTGGGTCTGCTCTGCTGCGCTGAGCCAGGCGCAAACCTCCTCCGCGTTCAGCATCCAGATTGGGACGCCAAACTCTTCACCGTTCAGATAGACCCGGTCTGGTTTGCGATCTGTATCGGCCGGAATGCCAAACGGTCGGCTGTACTCGCCGTTGATATCGAGGATGAAAATGTGAGGTTCGTCTCCTGCCGTGCCCAGGGACGCCATGGCCTTCTGAAGCAGGCTGGAAACAGTGAACGATTTGCCCGAGCCAGTATTTCCCACTACGGCAAGCGGGCGTGAAAAAATGTCATTGTACGATGCCTTGACCGCGCTTTGAGGCTGCCCAGTTGGGCAACCCAGCTTCAGGTCACAATCGTAATCGTGATCGTCTTCTGGGTAGTCGTCCGGCCGGTTGCGGCGTGGAGGTGTCTCAAAAACCGCCCTCAGAACGTCTGGCGAGCAGAGCTCGGCAGCGGTATCCAGGGTAGGTAGAACGGTAATTCCGGGTCCGAAAGCGCCTTCGCCGCCATCTTTCTCAACGGTACCCAGAAGCTGAACGCTCGCCACCCTCCGCGCTTTTACGAGTTCCAGCGTCAGGTCATCACCCGTCGTCGGATCATAACTCTCGCGAGCCTCTAGGTCGGTGATGATGCCAATGACGTATTGGCCGGCCCCGAGTGAGAAAGTCAGATACGCATTGATCGCCACGGCGACCTGAACGCCATCAAGCGTTGCTCTAAGAGCTGACTTGGTTTCCGGGAGCAGCTCCACCTTTACGCGGAACCCTTGAACCGAAACGATGTGGCCAATGACGCGAGGGTTATCGAGGCTCACGCTGGCTCGCCCTCATCACTTGACCGGATTTGTTTTTCGAACCTCCTTAGTCGGAGGAAATCATCCAGCCACTGCACGTCTGGCATAAGATTTCGAGCGAAGTCATCGAAGGTGGCGTGCTTGTACGCAGCAGCAGTGAAGGCTGCATTCGTCGCCGTTAGAACAAACGCGCGTCGTCCCAGATCCTTATAGGCCTTGATGCGCCTGATCGTATCACTGTTGGGGTCGGGCTCGACCACCAACATGACCAGGGACGGGTTCATAAGCGCGGTCTCAATCAGACGCGTGACATGGTCGTCGCCAAATCCGTACCCCATGACCAGTAAGAAGGTCTGTGGGGCGGAGAGCCTGATCTGAAGCGATCGGAAAAGATGCGCGAACGGCATCGTGAGCGTTTGATGAAATTTATTGGCGGTTGGAAGAATCCCGACTGCTGGGACATCCGCCGCCAACGCGGGGAGCTTCTCTCCCTTCTCGGCATGGCTTAGCCCTCTATAGCCTTCAAACGGAGCCAGGTTCGGGTGGCGAGATCGCAATTCGCCGTCGGCAACGAACCAGTGAAGCGAGCCGTGCAGTTTGTAGAGATGCGCGAACTTGTCGAACCGCCGCACTCGCCCTTCAGCCAGTTCGCCGGGATAGTAGATATCGAGACCGTAAACTGAGGGGTCGAACTTGGCCTCAGCCTGGCCACTGAATCCGTCGAAATACTGGATGCCCAAGCGTTCCAGCGCTTGTTCAAACAAAGTGTCATAGTTCAGCGTAAACAGGTGAGCCCGCCCAAGATTGCTATCCCGAGCCACGAGTTTCGATAGGAACGCCAGATGTGGCGCGATGTCTGCTGCGCCGGCGGCTGTGGCGGGCATCGCCTTCAGCGTTAAGGCGCACTCTGCAAAGATCGCTTTGCCAAGGTGTTCGACAAACCATTCTAGGTCGGCCGCATTGGGCGGAGTGGTGCCAGCCCAACTAACGCCGCTGAACGGTGCACCTTTGACCGTGGACAACGCGGCAGCATTCACAATGTAAGAGAGCCATGCCTCAAACCCTGGCACGTCTTTTCCGAGAAGGACTTCAGCCTGACGATTGACGATGAGCGCATCCACAGAGGCTGGAATTTTATCGATCTTTCGAACCGTATCGAGGACGGCATCTTCAAGTTTGACCATGGTCTTCCCGCCTGAAGAAACGGAAGTCCCTGCGCCGGTTAAAACGACAAGATTTTCCATCCGCAGCCACTCAGAAATGAGCGCTTGGATGCGCTGACGAGCTTCCTTGTCAGACTTTGCAGACAGCAGGTCATGTACTTGCCCATCCTCTGAAGGACCGATCAGTTGGTAGAGGCTTGGGCCGGCGGGTGTGGTCATTCTCGGTCGTTCGTTGGTTGAGCTAACGGTGAGATTACTCCCTTAACCTCCACCGTTGATACAACTATTGAAACTCGCGATAGGGTTGTCCACATCGCCTAGGACGGTGGCTCGTCCTTTCGTGGCGCTCAAACGAACAGCACGCCTTCCCACACCGTGCTGACTCCGCGAAGGACTGATGTAAGCGAGCGCTGGCCAGACCGCGCGAGGATCCATACCTGTTCGCCACCGCCGAACTTGCCTTCGCCGTAACGGCCGACGCCATATCCCCGACTGACCACGAGGACCTGTCCCGCCTCTTCGACCTGCCTCGGCAGCCGGTAAGTCAGAACAGCATGCTTCAGAGAATCGACCGCATCTCCAAGGATGATGAGGTCGACGGCGCCTTTGGCTTGAAGGAACTCTCGCACCTTAGCCACCGACGACTCAAAGTCCGGCAGTCCTTTTGAGGGACGCTTTGCAACGATATCGGCGAAATGGTGCAGATAGATCGCCGCCGCGCCACCTAATCGAAGTGCTCTGAACCGCGCCGTCCGGAGTCGGTCCTCATCGGCCGCTTCGGTGGCAGCAGAGAGCTCCGCTTCGGCTTCGAGGTACTCGCCGATAGCGGCGGTCACTATCTCTGTGAAATGCTCTCGAGCATCCAGTTGCATCGGCGTGTCCTCCGGATCTTGGAGAAGCAGGCTAAGGCATCGGGCGCAACGGTCCAGAACAGGCCGGGACGTCTGGTTTTGGGGTGGTTGATGGAGTCCGCTCCTGGCGCGTAGGCGACCCAACTCCCGCTTTCCAATCGTTCCTTCGACGTATGGCAAGCGGTCATGTTCGCTCGCCCTCAACGCTAACTCGAAGAGTATCGTTATGATTGAGGCGAGAGTAACAGCAGGCGCCGACGCCCTGTAACCGAGCATCGACTTGACGCAGTTGTCGGCATGGGGCTCGACGGCCTGTCAGTCGTCCGATTACCGGCGCATGAATCGGAAAAGCGCCGGGTCGAGGACGTCTGACATCGGCAGACCACGAGGGGGCGGCCCTCAGGCCGCCAGGGCTTCGTCGGCAGGGCCGAAGAACTCATAGTGGATGCGATCGGCGGACACCCCGATGGCGACCAGGTCGGAGACCAGGGCTCGCAAGAAGGGGCGGGGGCCGCACAAGTAGTAGTCGGCTTCTTTCACCGGTGTTTCCGAGGCCAGCCAGGCGCCTGAGATCCGTCCAGTTCGTTCGTGGTCGGCCAGGTTCGCGGCCTCCGGCACGCTTTCGTAGAAGACAGTGTTGCGGCTGGCAGGAATGGCCGCGGCGAGTCGGCGAACATGATCGCCCATAGCGTGGGAGGCGACATCGCGCGCGCCGTGAACATAGTGAACCCGGGCTTGCGGTTGTCGGGTCGCCAGCGTCTCCAGCATGGAAACCATGGGGGTCAGGCCGACGCCGCCGGACAGGAGCACGATGGGACGTTGCGGATCATCCGGCAGGAAGAAGTCGCCCGCCGGCGCGCCGACCTTGAGGATTCGGCCGGGGACGGCGTTTTCGTGGAGCCAGGTCGAGGCGAGACCATGTGGCTCCCGCTTCACCGAGATCCGATAGGTCTCCCCGTTCGGTGCGGAGGAGATCGAATAGTTACGCTTGATCGGCGAGTGCCCGGGTAGGTCAAGCCAGAAGGTGAGGTATTGTCCAGGCTTGTGAGCCAGCACCGGGCCACCATCGACTGGCCGCAGGATGATGGAGGTGATGACCGAACTCTCGGGTTGCACTTCCGCCACCTCGAAGGCGCGCCAGCCGTTCCATCCGCCTTCAGCGGCGGCGAGGTTTTCATAGAGGGCCGCCTCGCGTGTGATGAGGATGTTCGCGAGGAACCAGTAGGCCTCGCCCCAGGCGGTGAGAACGTCTTCGGTCGCAGCCTCGCCCAGGACATGGCCGATGGCGCCCAGCAAGGCGCTGGCGACATGGGGGTAATGGTCCGGCATGATCTGCAGTCCGACATGCTTCTGCGCAATGCGTTCAACTGCGGCCGTCAGCGCGCCGAGATTGTCGATATTGGCGGCATAGGCGAGGATTGCGCCTGTGAGCGCCCGGGGCTGGGAGCCAGAATCCCCATGATGCGACTGATTGAAGAGATCGCGAATTTCCGGATTTTGGAACATCCGGGCGTACATCTCCCGGACAATGTCCAGGCCGTGGGCCTGAAGGGCTGGAACTGTGGCTTTGACGATCCTGATCGTCCGCTCGCTGAGGGCTTGCGACATCAGTAGGTGTCCTCGGTAAACTGGAAACTGGAAAACGCGGTCGTTCAGGCCGCGGGATTTTTTGGCGGCGTGGCCAAGCCGGGTCAGGTCGGTCGGACGCGCGCGGCGCTTCTTAGATGTCCGCGCGCGTGAGGGAGGCAGACGGTTCGATGGAGACGGCGAGGCTTCAGGCCGCAGTCTTCCAGGTCGGCTCCAGCGCAGCGTGAGGCGGGCAGGGCGCCACGGCCTGGACCGGCAATCCCCCGAGTTCGTTGGCGTAGCCGTGGTTGACGTCCCGGTGGTGGGCCTCGTCGGCACGAACGACGAGGACGACGTCGCGCAGGGTCGCAGTGTCAGGAAGGTTCCAGTAGCGTTTGGCGATCTCTGGGGCCGGCACATTGGGCGAGCGCCCTTCGTCGATTTCGGCGAGGTAGTGGGTGTAGCTGATCACCGCTTCTTCCTCGAAATAGCCGACCACCCGGTGGGCCGTCTTGTTGGACACGAGATAGAGACCAAAGAAGAAGAGGTAGAAGACCCACTGGACCGAGACGATGACGAACCGCTCGAACAGCGTCGGTTTCGAGATCTCGATGAAAGTCATCAGGTGCATGCGTTCGTTTTCGGCCTCGTCCATCAGGGTCTTGATCCAGCCCCGATCGTCGCACATCCGACGCAGGCAGCTCAGATGGTTGATGGTGGCGCCCACCATGCCCGGCACAGCCGCGACCGTTTCCAGCACGACAGCGCGATGTCCGTATCGCTTGGCGAAGAAGGTATCCGCACAGAAGCGGAGCAGCTTGGTGAAGCCGAAGGCGACGCGGTCCGACAACCCTTTGGGTTGATGATGGACGGAGAGATCGACGAGTGGGGCGCTCATGGCCTTGGTCCTTGAAACCGGGGAGTCCCGGGCCGGTTCGTCCGGCGAAAGAGGATGAGGCCGATGTAGAAGAGGCGGGCTGAACGCGGTATCCGGGTCTTGACCCTAGGGGGAATTCCGGAGGCGCGGCCCATTGGTGAACAAGGCTAGAAAGCGGACGATGCGCGTCTTTCATTCGTCTTCTCCTCTTGTGAGGCCCTCTTCGCCTTGGTTAGCAGTCGCCACGGTTCTGGTACTGATCCTCATGGGCGCTTGGGCGCGAGCAGGCCTGCCGTCCCTCTTCGACGCCCGGCTGTCCTTTCTGGTCTTTGTGCCGGCCGTGGTGGCGGGCTCAGCCCTGGGCGGCGTCTGGCCCGGCGCCCTGGCCGCCGGCCTGGGCGTCGCGACGGGACTGCTTCTGGGCGACGCTCAGCCGCAGGTGGCGGAGGCCGCGCTATTCCTTGTCGTCGCGGGCGCCGTGACCTGGGGCGGCGAGTGGTTCCAACGGGTTCTGAAGGAGCTTTCCTCCCGTGAGACCCATCTACGGTTGATCCTGGACACCGTGCCCGACGCCATGATTCTCATCGACGAGAAGGGGGCCATGCGAGCCTTCAGCCCCACTGCAGAACGGCTGTTCGGCTGGACTGCGGCCGAAGCCATCGGGCAGAATGTCAGCCTGTTGATGCCCGCACCCCATCGCGAAGCGCACGACAGCTATCTTGAACGCTATTATCGAACCGGAGAACGCCGGATCGTCGGCGTAGGGCGCGTCGTGGTCGGTCGTCGCAAGGATGGGTCCGACTTTCCTCTGGAACTCGCAGTCGGGGAGATGCGGACCAAGGAGGGGCGTTTCTTCACCGGGTTTGTGCGGGATCTGACGGAACGCCAACAGGCTGAGGCCAGGATGCAGGAGCTTCAGGCAGACCTGATCCGGGTGTCGCGTCTGACGGCCCTCGGCGAAATGGCGTCAGCGCTCGCCCATGAGCTGAACCAGCCGTTGACCGCGATCACCAACTACCTGAAGGGCGCGGGGCGACTGCTTCGCTTGGAGAATGCGTCGGTCGATCGCGTCTCCGACGCCGTGGACCGGGCGGCTGACCAGGCGCTGCGCGCCGGCGTGATCATCCGGCGCCTGCGAGAGTTCGTCGCCCGGGGCGAGACTGAAAGGCGGATCGAGAACCTGCACTCGCTCATCGAGGAGGCCAGCGCCCTGGCGCTGGTCGGGGCGCGGGAGCACGGCGTTCAGGTGCGGTTCGCCCTCGATCCGTCCGCTGACCTCGTCATCGTTGACAGGGTTCAAATCCAGCAGGTCCTGCTCAACCTGATCCGAAACGCCATGGACGCCATGCAGGACGGCGGGACACGGGACCTGGCTATATCCGCCTCGACGCTGGATGAGGATCATGTCCAGGTCACGGTTTCCGATACGGGGGCGGGGATTGATCCCGATGTGGCGGTCCAGTTGTTCCAGCCCTTCATCACGACGAAGCGGGCCGGCATGGGGGTTGGGCTTTCGATATCGCGGACCATAATGGAAGCCCATGGCGGGCACCTGTGGTTCGAGGCCAACGCCGCTGGAGGCGCGGATTTTCACTTCACGCTTCATCGCGCCCGACTTGAGGAAGAGCTCGCATGACAAACGCTCCGATCATGCACGTCATCGACGACGACGCCGCTGTGAGAGATTCGATCGCCTTCCTCCTGAGTACAGCCGGATTATGCGTGCAAACCCACGAGTCCGCCGTCGCCTTTCTCGCCGTGAAAGACCGACATCCCGGATGCATCATCACCGATGTCCGCATGCCTGACATGACCGGGATAGAACTGGCACGCCGATTACAGGCGGACGGTTCGGGGGAACCTGTGATCGTCATCACTGGCCATGCCGACATGCCGCTGGCTGTGGAGGCGTTGCGCGCAGGCGTGGTGGATTTCATCGAAAAGCCGTTCGACGACGAATTGCTGTTGGCTTCGATCCAGCGTGCGGCGGATCGAGCGGGCGAAACGGCGTCGGCAGAAGCCGAGAAGCGGATGCTGGCGGCGCGTCTCGACGCCCTGTCAGGACGGGAACGCGACGTGCTCGCAGGATTGGTTCAGGGCCACGCCAACAAGGTCATCGCCTATGATCTCGAGATCAGCGCGCGGACCGTGGAAGTCTATCGCGCCAACCTCATGGCCAAGATGCAGGCTGGAAGCTTGTCCGAACTCTTGCGGATGTACCTCACGGTTCATCCCTAATCGGACGCCTAACTAAAGCGGTTTCAGCGCTGTTGATGGGTTTTTGGATATCTCTAGCGCAGGCAGTACTGGGCCAAGGCTGAACGTGTCCTCTGGGGCGAAAGCGGTCCTGAGGTTGCCGACGGGCCGGACGTCCGCTTTCGGGCCGCCAGGCAATGTCCGCTTCTGGCGCTTCTTAGCCACGGGTCGCTGCCGAAGCTCGTGATTTCTCATCAGCTCTCGGGTCCACTCCAGCGATACATTGCCGGGTGATCTGGCCATCACCCGGCAAGATGCTGTCGAGAACCTCAGAGTTCCTGGGCAGTCGGGCGGAACAGTATCTCGTTGATCCCGACATCCTCGGGTTCGTTGATGGCGAAGGCGACCAGCCGGGCCAGGGTTTCGGCAGGTACGCCGATCTGGCCCACGTAGTCCTGGTTCGCCTGTTGGACGTCCGTTTCGCTGATGTGGTCGAGGAGTTCAGTCTTGACCGCGCCGGGGGAGATTATAGTTGTCCGGATATTGTGGGGCGCCATCTCCTGACGAAGGCCTTCCGAAAGGGCGCGCACCGCGAACTTGGTGGCGGAATAGACTGCCGAACCGCCGAACAGCTTGTGGCCCGCGACCGACGACACGTTGATGATGTGGCCGGACTTCTGGGCGATCATGTGGGGCAGGGCGGCGGCGACGCCATAGAGGACGCCCTTCAGATTGACGTCGATCATCTGGTCCCATTCGTCGACCTTGACCCGCTCCAGCGGCGACAGGGGCATGACGCCGGCGTTGTTGATCAGCACGTCGATGCGGCCATAGGTCTCGACGGCGGCCGCGACCAGTCGTTGCAGATCGTCCCGCTTCGTCACGTCCGTCGCCAGGGCGGTGGCCTTGCCGCCTGCGGCGGTGATTTCGGCCACCAAGGCCTCAATGCGGTCGGTGCGGCGGGCGCCGAGGACGACGGCGGCGCCCTTCGCGGCCAGGTGGCGAGCGGCAGCCGCGCCCATGCCGGAGGACGCGCCGGTGATGACGATGGTCTTGCCTGTGATGTTGTCGGTCATGGTCATTCGGCCTCTGTGACGGCTGCCGATGTGTCGGCGAGATACTGTTCGTCGGTCACATGCTCCATCCACGTGACGGGCGAGCCCTTCTGGCTTTCCTGGATGGCGATGTGGGTCATGGCCGCGTGCGGCGTCGCGCCGTGCCAATGCTTGTGCTCGGGCGGGCACCACAGGACGTCGCCGGCATGGAACTCCAATTTCGGGCCGCCCTCGATCTGGGTCCAGCCGACGCCCTCGGTGACGATCAGCGTCTGGCCCAGCGGATGGACGTGCCAGGCGGTTCGCGCTCCGGGCTCGAAGCGGACGATGGCGCCGCCGACGCGCGAGGGCGCCTCGCGCTGGAACTGGCCGCTGATCGTGACGCGGCCGGTGAACCATTCGGCCGGACCGTCGATCGTGGTCTGGTCGGCCTTACGGGTGATTTCCATGACGGGGGTGTTTCCTTGCGTTTGCAGGGGCGCTTCACCGCCGAACAGGGCGGCCGTGGCTGAGAGAACGGAGGCGATCACGACAGGTGCACCTCGAAGAAGCGGGTCAGCCGATCGAAGGGGATCAGATCGACGCGGTCATAGAGATCGACGTGGCTGGCGCCCGGCACGATCACCAGTTCCTTCGGCTCGGCCGCCGCCGCGAAGGCCGTCTCGCTGAAATAGCGCGAGTGGGCATTCTCGCCGTGGATCAGCAGGATCGGGCGTGGCGAGATTTCCGCGATGTAGGTCATGAGCGGGAAGGTCATGAACGACAGCGGCGTCGTGACCGACCAGGCGTTGCCGGAGTTCACCGCCCGCGCGTGATAGCCACGCGGCGTCATGTAGTAGGCGTGGTAGTCGACCAGGAACTGCGCTTCGCCGCCCTTCAGTTCGTTGGAGGCGGGGCCATAGGCGGGACTGCCGTTGCGGGCATCGACCCAGCGCTGGCGGCTCATCTGCTCCAGCGATTGGGTCCGCTGTTCCGGCGTGACGCTGTCGTTGTAGCCGCGCGACATGACGCGGCTCATGTCATACATGGTGCTGGTCGCGACGGCCTTGACGCGCTTGTCGGTCGCGACCGCGTTCAGCGCCATGCCGCCCCAGCCGCAGATGCCGATGACGCCGATCCGCTCCGGATCGGCCGACGGGTGCAGGCCGAGGAAGTCGACCGCCGCCATGAAGTCTTCGGTATTGATGTCAGGAGAGGCGACGTTGCGGGGCTCACCGCCGCTCTCACCTGTGAAGGACGGATCGAACGCCAGGGCCAAGAAGCCGCGCGCGGCCATTGTCTGGGCGTAGAGTCCCGAAGACTGCTCCTTGACTGCACCAAACGGACCGCCGACGGCGAGGGCCGCCAGACGCTGGCCGTCGCGACCCTTGGGCCGGTAGAGATCGCCGCTCAGCGTGATGCCGTAGCGGTTGGTGAACGTGACCTTCTGGTGGTCGACGGCTTCGTCACGGGGGAACACCTTGTCCCAGTCGCTGGTCATGGTCTGCGCCTTTGCATTGGAGATCGGGAGGAGCGACGCGGCGGCCAGTGCGGTCACGCCAGCGCCGGTCAGTTTCATCAGGCCACGACGGTCCATCGCGGGGGAGGAGCGGGTCTGGAGATCAGGGGAACTCTGGGTCATGTCGGGCTCCGGGGGTTTCTGTTCAGCGGGGTTTCAGGAGGGCGCGACCGTCGCGGACGATCAGGACGGCGACCACGGCGAGGGTGATGCTGGCGATCAGCACGGCCTGGATCGATAGGTGGTCCAGCAGCAGGCCGCCGACGACGGCGCCCAGAAGGATCGAGGCCTGAACGGCGGCGACCATCAGGCCTCCGGCGGCTTCGGGCGCGTCGTCGGCATTCTGGGACATCCAGGTCATCCAGATCACCGACATGGCGGTGTTCATGGCGCCCCAGACGACCAGAAGAACCCCTGCTGCGATCGGCCAGCCGCCGACGACCAGCAGGCCGGCGGTGACCGCGCCCATGGTCAGAGCCGGCAGAGGCAGTAGCCTGGAGACGTCACCTGTGATGAAGCGGCCCGAGGCCCAGGTGCCGACGAAGCCAGCACAACCGAGCGCGAGCAGAACGATGGACAGACCGGTGACGCCCACGCCGGTTACCTGTTCGAGGAAGGGCCGCAGGTATGTGAAGAGGGTGAAGGCCGAGCCCCACGACAGCATCGAGGCGATCAGGCCGATCAGGAAATACCGGCGACGCAGCAGGTCGATCATGTCGCTGACGCCCCGCTGCCCACGGGCCGGCAGCGACGGCAGGGCGACGAGATGCCAGACCAGATTGGCGGCCACGAGCGGCGTCAGCGCCCAGAAGACCTCGCGCCAGCCGAACAGGCCGCCGAAATAGCTGCCGATCGGCGCGGCGAAGGCGGCGGCGATCGCCTGTCCGCCATACATTAAGGCCAGGGCGCGCGGCACATCCGCTGGCGGGACCAGGCGCATGATGACGGATGTCGCCAACGCCCAGAAGCCGCCGATGCAGAGACCCAGCAAGGCACGCCCGACCATCAGGATCTCGAAGTTCGGCGCAGCAGCGACCAGCACCAGCGAGACGCCCATCAGGCCGGTCAGGCCGACGAGAACCCATTTGCGGTTCAGCCGACCCGCGACCGTGCTCACTGCCAGACTGGCGATGACGGCGAAAAGGCCGCTGATCGACACGGCTTGGCCGGTCTG
>PJTS01000704.1_pt1 | contig 17105 bp, 14 predicted proteins | sample 1512251 | NCBI WGS metagenome assembly PJTS01 (sample SAMN08177686, study PRJNA422409) | Soil metagenome, whole genome shotgun sequencing project. | isolation source: Soil (2) enriched on wood chips: alkali lignin treatment | place: USA: Madison | collected 2015-01-15 | reverse complement strand
TACGGCACATCTGGCAGGAGGGCTTGGCAATACGGTTACCATAGAGGGGGTAACGAGCACGTCGGACGACGTTGATCTTTCAGGCTACAAGATCCAGAACGGCAAACTGATCCCACCATCCACAGCAGGTTTTGGAATGCCTCTACTAAAGAAAATATGATAAATGATCACAATTTCTTTATCCGCCCATATTCATGATGAGGCGGATTTTTAATCCCCAGTACTGACAGTCGAAATGCGGAGTAAGGGAAGACATAGTGAAAAGAGTTGATTGTTGTGTTGATAATGCATCATATAGTTAGTAAGCTATTATTTTTTTAATGATTAATTTGTAACTGCAATAACGGAAATAATTTGTAATTTTAGTGTATTAAAATTCAAAATTATGAAAGCATTTCTGAATTTTATAGCGATCTTTCTTAGTATTATCACTACAGCGATTTACGCGCAAGATTTAAAGGTAACTAACGAGGTCAGCTCATTTCTTAAGGATAGTCTCAATCTATCCAATTTAAACTACCCAAAATCAGTCATCCGGTTCTACGCCACAAACAATTATGAATATCTCTGGCTAAATGACAAACAAAAGATAGATCAAGCATCAATTGCCTTATCCTTACTCATACAGCCTAATCGCTTTGGGTTATTGCCATCGGATTATCACCTGGAGAACCTCTCGCTTGAGAGACTGAAAGAGTTAAGAAGTTCTTCTCCCGAAAAACAGCAAAAAGAGAAAGCACAATTTGAGATATTGATGACAGATGGACTCCTTTCTTTTATCAATAATCTTCATTTTGGTAAATATAATCCACTATATCAGCCATCTTATGTTGATAGTGTTAGAATTAATGGGTTTTGTGCCGACGAGATATTATCTGATGCAGGGCGGCAGGATGGCTTTCTGAATTTGGTACACGAGGCTCAGCCTAAGTTTAAAGCTTACCAGGCTTTTCAGGATTATTTGGATCAAGCATATGCAGCCAATAATACAATGACCTCACCGGCTGAAATGAAAAAAATTCTAATCAACATGGAACGGCTAAGGTGGATCAATACACAAAGCTTAGATTATATTTTGATAAATATCCCATCATACACTTTAGAATTCCATTACAACGGTAATGTGTCTGAATTTAAAGTCGTTGTTGGGAAGCCCAAAACGGCAACTCCTATTTTGGAAAGTGAAATAAATTATTTTTCAACAGCTCCAGATTGGAGAGTTCCACAAAGTATATTCCTGAATGAAATTTTGCCTGAAATTTTGGAAAACAGAGCTTATCTCCGAGATAACCATTACTCGATCTATGATGAAGCAGGGGACAAAGTCATTGTGAATGTAGCCACATTAAAAGAAATCAGTAAAAACCCAAAACAATATCGTGTACAGCAATCCTCCGGTAATCACAATGCATTGGGCGCAATCGTCTTTAGATTTCAGAATTCACACGGCGTCTATATCCATGATACTCCGCAAAAGCAGTTCTTCAATAAAGATAATAGGGCGCTTAGTCATGGCTGCATAAGGGTTCAGAATCCTAAACTGCTGGCAACTCAGCTGTTGGAATTCGATAATTCAAAAGATAAAATTCCCGCGTTCGAATATGCAGTTAAAACGTATGGTAAAATGGATATTGTTTTGAAGCAGCCTGTGCCCATTATCATCACTTATTTGACTATGTTGATAAAAAATGGAAAACCAACTACATACAACGATATATATCAACTAGACCAATCTCTGGAAGATCTATTTAATGAAAATATGCCAAGGATGATTGCACCTTGATATATAAAATAATCTTGCAATCCTAAGTCCTAAATGAGACTAAAGTAATCACTTCAATAATCTCAATGATTTATTCAATTTTTTGTTGGCTGGTTTAGTCACGGATAATTGAAGTCTATTGGAACGATTCAGGTACACCTGATAGTCAGTGATGCGATCGCATGGAATTGACAAAAGAACACATAAGAAACTCTCAGAGGGATACATCTGCTCCAAATGGCCCGGAACTACAACAAACACTTTTAAATGACCAGAAAGCTGAGGTCGCTGATCAATAGTTTCGCGGGGGGCTTAGCTAATTAAAAATCAAATCCTCTGCTTATCATCAAGTCTATATGTGTATACATATAGACTTATTTGTTTGGATATATAGTAGCGGATGTTTATATTAGCCTAAACTTAAATAAAAAACGTTCTATTTCATACCATAATTAAGCATTGGAGAGTTTTTATAGCAATATTATTATACTATTCGATAGCATGAATTACAAATTCAACGCTTAATGTAGTGTAACTTTTATATAGTAAGTTCTTGAAATTAAGTTTTATAGTTTCCGATATACGGCCATTCACAGGTAGTAATAAAGAAAAAAACACGAATTAGGGTAATGGAATATCAGATGTGTATAATAATCCATTAAACTAATAATAACCAATATAAATAGATAACACATAGTAGACATTATTCAAGCGACTGTTTGTTTTGTGTCTTAAGATTTAAACTAAAGTATGATGACTAGAAGATCTTTTTTTTCTAAAAACAATTCATGGGTAATCATCTCAGTTTTGGGTAGTTTAGCGATCATAGTTTCTTTGTTAACGATGTGTAGCCCGAGTTCAGAAACCTCAACTTCAAGTTCCGGCACCAATGTTTTACCGAAGTTTGTGGATTATAATTACCACATCAAGCCTATTCTTTCTGATAAATGTTTTGCGTGTCACGGTCCCGATAACAATACAAGGGAAGGAGGTTTGCGCCTAGATACTAAAGAAGGGGCGTATAAAGCATTATCGGAAAGTCCTGATAAGCATGCGATTGTTCCAGGTAAACCACACATCAGTGAAGCTTTTTTGAGAATTACAACAAAAGATGAGTCTATTCGTATGCCTCCGATTGCCGCTAATCTCCCCTTAACTAATTTCGAAATCGAACTTATTGAACAATGGATTAAACAAGGTGCTGTATATAAACCACACTGGGCATTTACGGTTCCGGTAAAGCCCGAAATGCCAAAAGCGAGTGAGATAGAGTGGGGGAATAGCGAAATTGATAGATTTGTATTGGACAAGATGGTTAAAGCTGGTTTTAAGCCTAATCCTGAGGCAGATAAAAACCGTTTATTGCGTCGAGTGAGCCTCGATCTAACAGGTTTGCCTCCTGAGGAAAAGGTCATGGAGCGATTTCTTAATGATAAATCGAATAAGGCTTACGATCGGCTGATAGATGATTTAATGGCGTCTAAAGCATATGGAGAACAAATGGCGCTTCACTGGATGGATGTTGCCCGGTACGCAGACTCGTATGGATACCAAGATGATGATATCCGGACACAATGGCCATGGCGGGATTGGGTTATTCATGCTTTCAATAAAAACATGCCTTATAACCAGTTTGTTACCTGGCAATTGGCAGGAGATTTATTGCCTAATCCGTCTAAAGAGCAACTCTTAGCAACAGCATTTAATCGGAATCATAAGATCACTGAGGAAGGTGGTGTTGTTGATGAGGAATATCGAGTTGCTTATGGACTCGATAAAACAAACACTTATGCAAAAGGTATATTGGGAATTACAATGGAGTGTGCGCAGTGCCATGATCATAAATATGATCCCTTTACCCAGAAAAATTATTATGGGATGTATGCCTTTTTTAATAACTCTTTGGAGAAAGGTTTAGAAGGACTTGTAAACTCTGGGCCTTCGAAAACACCACGACTGACAGTCACAAAAGAAGACGTTAAAGGAATATTAAACTTTATAAACAAATTGGATGATGACGCAGAGGTGTCTGTCTCTGTAATGGGCGAGCGTGATACTGTCAGACCAACGTATGTTCTTGATAGAGGTGTTTACGATGCCCCAGGAGAGCGGGTATATCCGCAGACACCAGAAGCTATTCTACCATTTGATAGCAAAAAATATGTTTCAAACCGTTTAGGATTGGCACAATGGACATTTAGTGACAGAAATCCACTTACCTCGCGTGTGTTTGTCAATCAAATGTGGGCGATGATTTTTGGTCGTGGATTGGTCGCTTCTGTCGCTGATTTTGGTAACCAGGGTGATCTGCCCAGTCACCCCGAATTATTGGATTGGTTAGCGCTGGATTTCCAGAAAAACGGATGGAATGTAAAAAGATTAATCAAACAATTGGTCAGTACGGCAACTTATAAACAGTCTTCTCAAATTACAGCCAAGCACCTGGAAAAAGATCCGGATAACATTTATCTGGCACGGGCTAAACGCTTACGATTACCTGCCCAGATGATTAGAGACCAAGTCTTAGCGACTAGTGGTCTGTTAAACAAGACTATCGGTGGGCCGAGTATCAAACCTTATCAGCCTGATGGCATCTGGGAGGTTAGCAGCTCAGGGCGGGGCACGTTGGCCCAATACGTACAGGACCATGGTAAAGACTTATACAGGAGAGGATTGTATGTGTTTTTTAAGCTGACTTTACCGCCACCTAATATGTTGATTTTTGATGCGAGTAATCGGGATGCATGTCAGGTGCAACGAACAAGGACAAATACCCCTTTGCAAGCTTTGGTTATGATGAATGATCCAGCAGTATTGGAGGCTGCACGAGTGTATTCAACACACTTAATTAATAGTGCCCCAAATAAGACGCAATCCGATTATATAAAAACAGCTTTTAAACGTGTACTATGTCGGGATGCAACAGAAAATGAACTGAAGCTGCTGAACCAATATTACAGCGAGGAAATAGATCGCTTCAGCAAAAGAAAAGATGCTGCAAAAGCATTTCTTCGTGTTGGAGAGGCTCCGCTCGACGATCGTATTCCAAAGGAAAAGCTAGCAGCATTAATGTCAGTGGTGCATGCCATATATAATTTGGAAGAAACATTGACTAAAGGGTAAATGAACAGGTAAAGAAGACTTTAAATTGATTGTTATGAAAAAGAAGCTAGATTCCAATTTTGAAAAAGAAGTGCGAGAAGCACAGTTATTTCAAAATCGTAGGCAATTTCTTTCTAGTTTAAGTATTGGTATTGGGAGTGTAGCATTGGGGGCGCTGTTGATTCCTGATCTTTTCTCCGGGAAACCCGGAAGTCAGGAGGAATTTGAAAAGGCCTTGCCGCATTTTGCTCCCAAAGCAAAGCGTGTCATTTACCTTTTTCAGTCTGGAGGCGTCTCTCAGTTGGAGTCATTCGATCACAAGCCAAGATTGAGAGAAATGATGGGACAAGACCTTCCCGCATCTATTCGTGGGAATCAAAGGCTTACAGGGATGACTGCTGGCCAGGCGAAATTTCCACTTGTCGGTTCGTATTTTGATTTTGCTCAATACGGGCAGAGTAGGGCATGGGTGAGTAGTCTGTTTCCATATATGGCCAAGGTGGTAGATGATTTATGTATAATCAGATCAATGCATACAGATGCTATTAACCATGATCCGGCGATTACTTTTTTTCAAACCGGATCTCAGCAAGGCAGTAGAGCGAGTATGGGGGCCTGGTTGAGTTATGGATTAGGAAGTGAAAATCAAAATCTACCTGGCTTTTGCGTGCTTGTCTCCAAAGGAAAAGGAAATGGTCAAGGCGTATATTCCAAGCTATGGACGAATGGATTCCTGGATTCGGTTCATCAAGGTGTTCAATTTATGGGAGGGCCAGATCCTGTTCTTTATTTGAATAATCCCGAAGGCACAGATAAAATGAGCAGAAGAAAATTATTGGATAAGCTTGCTGAACTCAACAGCATGCAATATGAAACCTTTGGTGATCCTGAAATTACAGCTAAAGTACAACAATATGAAATGGCGTATCGAATGCAGACCTCTGTTCCGGAGGTAACTGATCTTTCAAAAGAACCGGATCATATTATCAAAATGTATGGGTCAGAATGTTTAGTTCCAGGCACCTATGCCGCCAACTGTTTGCTTGCTCGGAAGTTATCTGAAAATGGTGTTCGATTTGTACAATTGTACCATCAGGGATGGGACCAGCATGGTGGACTACCAAGCGAAATGGCACTACAGGCAAAAGATGTAGATCAAGCATCCGCGGCATTAATTACCGATTTGAAACAACGAGGTCTGTTGGATGAAACGCTCGTGATTTGGGGGGGTGAGTTTGGAAGAACAAATTATTGCCAAGGTGGGCTTACCGTGGATAATTATGGGCGAGATCACCATCCGCGCTGTTTCAGTATCTGGATGGCTGGAGGTGGGATCAAACCAGGCATAGTCTATGGAGAAACCGACGAATTGGGCTACAATATCGTGAAGAATCCTGTTCATGTACATGATTTCCATGCAACTATACTCCACACATTGGGCATAGATCACGAAAAATTAACCTATAAGCACCTTGGTCGACGATATCGTCTTACCGATGTTGCTGGAAACGTTGTCAAAGATATTCTCGCCTAAATAGAAACGTTAGATGACTTTAAAAAATTCGCATTTCAATATTCTACTAGGCTTGAATAGCTTTATTGTGTTCTTCTTAATCTTTGAAGAAAAAATAGAAGTTCCTGTTTTTCTTCAGGTTATCGGTAGGATGCATCCCTTGTTATTGCATTTTCCAATCGTATTGCTAATTATTTCCTGGCTAATATTTTTGTTTAGAAATAGATTGGAAAAGGAAGTTCCAACGATTAAATCTATCATTAACACATTATTTTTCATCAGTTCTTTATTGACAGCAATTACCGTAATTATGGGGCTGATGCTCTCAAAAGAGGGCGGATTTGAGGGGAGCAGTTATGACTGGCATAAATATGGTGGCGTGTTTCTTTCAATACTTTCACTTGGGCTTCTGGGTTACTTGAGGTTCAGGAAAAATAAAGATTATCACCCGGTCTTTGTTGTTGGAATTAATATAACCGTGATTTTATTGTTAATGGTTGGACACTTTGGTGCAGCACTCACTCATGGCGAAGATTTCATAAGCAGTCCTTTAATTAGCAAGGAATCGAAAGCGCTTGATGTCGAAAATGCGATGTTTTTTGAAGACGCAGTCCTGCCAATTTTCCAATCCAAATGCATGGGTTGTCATAACTCCAACAAACCTAAGGGCGGTCTCATCTTGTCTGATTCCACAGCGATATTAAAGGGAGGGAAAAATGGTAAGCTATTCATTGCCGGAAACCCAATGAATAGTTTGATGATTGAACGTTTGTTGTTGGATATCGAAAATCAACATCGTATGCCTCCAAAAGGTAAGCCACAGCTGACCATCGATGAAATAGCGTTGTTAAGAGCGTGGGTTAAAAGCGGAGGAAAATTTAATGTGCCTCTAGCGGCATTTAGCGAACAAGATACATTATTTCAATCTGCAAAATCTGTTTACGGATTTCAAGGGACTGAAAATTATGAATTTGCGGCAGCGGACGAAGATGAAATCAAAAAATTAATAACGCCTTATCGAATTATTCATCCTTTAGAGGCTGGCTCTCCGGCATTGGATGTTAATTTTTATGGAAAGGATTTTTTTAAAAGTCAATCTTTATCGGAAATTCTACCGATTGCTGAACAAGTAGTCTCCCTTAACCTAAGCGGAATGCCCATAAATAAAGAGGATATTCAAACCTTAGGGAAATTTAAAAACTTGGGCACCTTGAATCTGAATAATACAAAATTGTCGAATGAGAATGTTCAGTCATTAAGTGCTATTGCAAGTTTAAAGAATATCAGTTTAATTGGTACTCAGGTAAATAAAAGCGGTTTGGAGAAACTTGCAAAAATGCCAAACCTTCGAAAGCTCTATGTTTGGAATACCGCAGTAAAACTGGATGAACTGGATGCAATCCGAAAAGCCTTTCCAAAGTTGAGAGTTGATGCAGGAATTAAATTTGATGAGCATCAGAAATTAGCCTTAACAGTCCCGAAAATTAGTCCCGCAAGAAGTTTTTTTCAAAAAGAAATGCTGCTGTCGCTAAGTCATCCAGTGAGTGGTGTACAGTTGCGGTATACGTTGGATGGAAGTAACCCTGATAGCACTACAGCATCAATTTACAAATCACCCATTCGAATTCAGAAAGATGCGAGATTACGTGTCAAAGCAATTAAAGAGGGCTGGTTACCCAGTAATGAAGTTAGCCAAGATTTTTATGCTGCGTTTATCATACCCAACAAAGTAAATTTAGAGAGTAAACCAAACCGATTATATAAAGCTAGAAAAGAACAAAGTTTTTTCGATCTTGAGAGCGGAGGGAATAATCATGCTGACGGCAAATGGCTCGGATTCCAGGGAAATGATCTTTCAGCGAGTATGTTCTTTGATACTCCAATAAAATTGAATTTTCTTGCATTAAGTATTAAGCAGGAGTATAACCAACATATCTATCCGCCTCAGTATATAGAAGTTTGGGGAGGAACGGACACTTCAAATATGAAGTTGTTGAATAAGGTAACAGTAGATTTGGAAAAAGCAGATAAAATGAGAAAGAAGAGAATGGTTACTTGTAATCTGCCAGATCTAAAAGTAAGTGTTATCCGATTAAAAACTAAGCATTATGCCAAAATTCCTGAAGGATTCGCTGGAACAGGAAACCCACCTTGGCTTTTTGTTGATGAAATAGTATTAAAGTAATTTATAGTCTCATTTAAACATGAATAGAAAAACATTTATCCAGAGATCCAGTTTGCTGGCAGGGGGGCTTATCATCATGAAAGATCTTTTTGCAAGACCCAAAGAAATGCAGTATGGCCACAATAACATGAAATATACCTTGGATAAAAGCTGGGCAACAAAACATTCACCCAATCTGACCGTTAAGGACTGTCATGAAATGGTGCAAGATAAAAAAGGGCGGTTGTTATTATTGACCAATGAAACCAAAAATAATATCATTATTTTTAATAAGGACGGTCGGGTTCTTGAAAGTTGGGGGCATGAATTTCCAGGTGGCCATGGCCTGACCATTCATGACGAAAACGGGACGGAATTTCTATATATTACAGACAATGAGAGACACCAGGTTTACAAGGTTGACCTTAACGGTAAGATACTTTTGACCATAGATGCGCCGTTGGGCATTGGCTTATATAGTAAAAAAGAAGAATTTATACCAACAGAAACTGCAATTGACAATAACGGAGATATCTTTATTGCCGACGGATATGGCGCCCAGCATATTTTGCAGTATGATAGTAATGGTAAATTAAAAAATCATTTTGGAGGTAGAGGTGAAGGTGATTCCTTTTTGGATAATGCACACGGAATTTGTTTTGACCAACGAAATGGCAAGAAATCGCTTTTAGTCACAGATAGGGCCAGAAATTGCTTTAAGCGGTTTGATACGACGGGTAAGCTAATCGAGATCATAAGTTTACCTGGTGCAGGAGTTTGTAGACCCGTAATAAAAGGAGATAATCTTTATGCAGCTGTTTTGCGTTCTCCGAATATGAATGTCGAGAATTCCGGTTTCGTAACGATCCTGAACAAGAAAAATAAAGTAGTTAGTAATATTGGAGGAACCGAACCTATTTATAAAGATGGCAAACTTCAGCTTATCCAACAGCAAGATAAAATATTCGCTCATCCTCACGATGTATGTGTGGATGATGATGAAAATTTATATGTTGCTCAATGGGCATCTGGCAAAGTCTTTCCTTACAAATTAAATCGGGTTTAGGGATCTAGGTTCTGTGCATTCGTCATAGACATAAAGTAGCTATAATTCGGGAAGTCTGGACAAGCCTTCGGGAAATGACGATATTTCCCGAATCTATTGTTGAAGCTAATTTTGTTGTTGTAGATCTTAAATAAAACAATTATGAGCTCAATCAAAAAAATTAGACAGACAGCAACGTACGCTCTTTGCTTTGGATGTGGTATTGCCATGCTTGCTTCATGCAGCGACGATGATATGATACCACAGGTACAGTCCAATACGATTACCATAGAAAATGTTTTGGATGCAAAGCCACTCGTCGAGTCGGGAACTTTTATGGGAACTGGGACACCTCCAGTGATTTTCCCTGGACAGTCCATTAGTATAGAGTTTTATGCCGGCGCAGGGCAGGCACTTTCTTTTGCAACGATGTACGGTTGGAGCAATGACCTTTTCTTCGCGCCTGAAAATCCGGGCATAACCCTCTATAAAGCAGACGGAACTCCTGTGACTGGAGATGTATCCGCCCAGATCAAATTGTGGGATAATGGAACGCGGGTCAATCAAGCGCCTGGCATAAACGTTGTGCACCCCGGAACAGCTGAGCCAAGTCCTGGCAATATAAACGAAGTAAACGGAACCGATGCCCAAGGAAATATGTACCTGCCAGCGTCCCAATTGATGAAAGCGACTCTTTCTTATCAGGGCGATTCTAAATTTAAGCTAACGATCGAAAATAAGAGTGGTGGTACAGCTAATGAAACACCTTTTAGTCCCGGAGTGTGGACCGTTTCCTATGCTCCAGGAGGAGATATCCTTGAAAAAATGCCGATTTATACCAAAGGTAAACCCACAGCAAATGGACTTACGAATATTGCCGAGATGGGTGACAATGCTATGATGTCTGCACACCTTCGTGGAATGACCGGGATTTTTACGCCACTTTCTCCAGTACTCGTTGTTGTTTATAAAGGTAATGAAAACCCCTTTTATAAAGTAGGAGAGAAGGACCGAGCGGAGGGGCTAAGTGATCTGGCACAGACCGGCAATGCCGACATACTGGCAGCAAAACTCCAGTCCAAATCCGGTGTTAAGAAAGTTTATGTTCTAAAAGAGTCAGTGAGTACTGTTCTTCTTCCAAAGATTGGCAATGCTAATGGAGGTAAGGTTATGCAGCAATTGGATATCGAAAAAGGGGATAGGATTGCGATCGCCACCATGTACGGATTGAGTAATGACTGGTTTTATGCTACGAAGGGTAATGGTATCGATGCCACAAGAAAGGGCGATGTGTCGGATGAGGTATCTCTGTATGACAATGGAACGAAAAGGGACCAATATCCTGGGGCAAATATTCGGATTGATCTTTCAGGTATGTCCCTCAGGGAAAGTAAATCCATTCAAGAGGTACCTAATCCAAATGTATTTACTACTTTGCCGCAGATTGTAAAAGTTACGCTTAACTAAGATATACTGAATGGACGGGTTTCTTTCAGATTGATAAGCCTGTCCATTTATTGCTTAATCCGGATAATTCTTTACTAAATTTATACCACTGGATACGTTCAAAAGGAAAAGGATGAAATTAGAATATGTAAACGAAAAGACCAATGGAACTTTTGTGGTTGGCAATGATAAGTCAATACTTACCCATGCAGGAATTTTACGTGACAGCACGATAAATTCGATTGTATTTAATTTTCAAGAAGATCAGCTGGCATTTATAGATGAGGTACAATATACCTTTCCAAAGAACACTGTACTCCCATTGATGGCCAACCAAAATTTTAGATTCGAACATCCTGAACAATTGGTCGCCTGGCAGTTTAATCGAGAATTCTACTGTATTGTTGACCATGATGCGGAGGTAGGTTGTGTGGGCTTTCTGTTTTACGGTATCAGCAATCCCATGTTTATAGGGCTCTCGCAACAGGACATTGATGATATACAGCTGACAGGACAGTTTTGCGAAACGGATATGCAGGTGAGGGATCGGATGCAAAACGAGATGTTGCGTACGCTGCTCAAGCGCATTATTATCAGTGTCACCCGTCTAGCCAGAAAACAGACCGCTGGTAATGCACTGCTTACCGATGAAAAATTGGATCTGATACGAAAATTCAATCTTCTTTTGGAATGTAATTTTAAAACCGAACATGAAGTTCGTTTTTACGCGGGGGAGCTCAATAAATCACCCAAGACACTTGCTAATGTCTTTTCTTTATTGAAATTCCCTTCTCCTTCAAGCCTTATACAAAAGAGGATTATGCTAGAAGCCAAACGTTACCTGAATTATACGGATAGGTCAGCCAAGGAGATAGCTTATCAATTGGGCTTTATCAGTCCAGCGCATTTCAGCCGCTTTTTCAAACAGCATGCTGGAGATACGATTTCTGCCTTCAGGGATAAATAGTAACAAGATTAAAATATGAACAAAAAATGCGAAAAATAATAATTACTCTATTTGGGATAGCTTTTTTTATGATTAATTCTGCTCAAGCGCAACCCAACAAACAAGATCCACAGGATTATCCTGCAAAAGCTGAAGATATCAGCCCTCTGCTGATCGGAGAAATGATACCCAAGCAAGAATTGACAGATGTCAAGGGTGGCGCCATTGACATAGGAAAAGTAATTTCTCAAAAACCAACCATATTGGTATTTTACCGGGGTGGATGGTGTCCGTATTGCAATCTGCAGCTTTCAGGCCTACAGGAGATCGAAAAAGAATTGATTGGATTAGGATACCAGGTTATTGCAGTCAGTACGGATAAACCGGAGAATCTTCAATCCAGTATTGACAAAGGGCATTTGACATATACTTTGCTATCAGATGCAGATCTGTCGTTGGCGAAAAAAATGGGCATTGTATTTAAGGCGCCGATAGCCTACCATAAATTTTTGCCCGAGACAAGTGGTGGGAAAAATACCGATATGTTACTTCCTGTTCCATCAGTATTTATCTTGAACAAAAAAGGGGAGATACGATTTGAATATATCGAGCCTAATTTTAAGGAAAGGATCAGTCCAAATTTGCTTCAAGCAGCTGCGGGCGCACTTTATGATTCGCTTTGAAATATGTTAAAAGCCTAGATATTTCATATCTCTAATTAGGTTCTTCAATTTTTCAGGATTATTTTCGAAAGCTTTTATTTGGCCGATATGCTCAGCCGTAAATGAGAGGAGCGCGCCATTTGAATCGCTAGTTCTATTTTCATCCTTTGCTTTTAAGTTTCTGTAAATGTATACTGGAGTTTTCAGTATGCCAAAAGGAATTCCCCACCAGCCCAAGAGCGAACATGAGGTGATGGCTTTTCTATTTTGCTTATCCAAACAATCCGGACAAGCAATGACTATCTTCGTTGCGGTAAATGTGGTAATTATAATGCTTTTGATAGTGTAGCAGACCGTTCCATTTAATTTATCTCGACTATTGTCACAGATTGGGCAAGGCAAATCTCGCAGTAGTTCCGAATGACGGTAGATATCTTCTAGAGAATGGTGTTCATTTTGAGCTATTACTGCATTTAAAAGATTAGGGTCGAGATTACGCTTTCTAATTTCATTTTCTATGATTCCGAATACCTCCGGCTGAATTCCATGTGCATTTGTAGTAATAACTTCGATAAGTTTGCTATCCGACATTCTGTCATAGTTTTTTTCTATCGCCCTTAAGTCCATATAATTTAATGATTAGATTTTTAAATTGAATTTGTTCGAATATCTATCTAATTAAAATTAGCGGCTGTCAGATACCCCGATGATCTTAGTTTTTCCAGGATATGTTTTGCTTCAGCTTCATCCATATCATTCGCAAATTTTATGGTTTTCAAACCATAATCAAATCGGATAGTACCTCTGTTCCTAAACACGCCTAAATCATTGCGTCGACCCCAAAAAACAAACTCAAAAGGTTCTTCCTCAACGTGAAATCTCTTTGCTTCCCGTAGATCATATATCTTCTGTCTGAAGAGCAAATCATTTTTTCTAGCAATACTTATTTGTTCGTGATCTATTATTATGATCTCCTGTCCAATTAAGTACCAGATTAAAGTTTTCATCACAAATAAACCACCAGCTATCCAAAAGGCCAACCATACCATAATAAACATACCATCGATGCCCAAACTTCCATTTATGGTGCCGTAAAAATCTTCGAGCAACGAGCTAACAGAAATAATAGATAGTATCCAACCGACCAGCCACAAACTAAAGATAATAACAATAGGTAAATGTTTTTTTGCCGGGACGGCGATATGATATCCACTTGGGGTTTCGTGCAGAGTTGCGATGCCCCTATAAGGTCTCTCCATAATTTATTGGTATTTAATAGATTGTGCTTACTTGAATAGTTTCCTTTTTTAATGGCTAATATGCGAAAAGTCAAAGAATAAAAAAACGAATTTCAATATAAATATTGGTCGGCATAGCGATCTTTAACTTTCTGAAGACGTAATTTATCCTTTGTTTCTTGAACTTTTGTTCAACAGGGATGTTAATAGGAGCCATAGATAATGTTAATGGCCGTTTAAAAATATAGAAAGAGTGAGGAAAAACCGATGCAAAAAAAAATACCATTATAAACAAATGGACATGATAGGTTGCAGTGCTATCTTCCTGCGACTAATTTTGAACCCGAGCATGTCCTTATCAATTTATGATAAGGACTATAGCTTATTGTTTCCATTTCATTTTTCCATTATTGTCAAACATTTCGATAGAAGGATTTCCTAGACTGTCAACTTTTAAAATAATTCTCGGTACTTCATTATTATCTTTCATCACCAAAGATGCATTCCCGTTTTCAGTTAGCAGGTTAATACGGTTGATATTATGTCCAGGCCTACCGGATAGGTCTTTGTCGTTAATCAATAGACCAGCCCTGAAATAATTGTCGTGTTTATTATCTTGTGCCAAGATACCGATGGCATCGGCATTCTGATAATCAAATGCTAGTGCATTCAGATTAGTCTCCTCATTATCAGTAATCGCCAAACCACCTCTTTCGTCGCCGTTTTTATCATAGAAAATCAGGCCCGCAGGGGAGTAAGCCCTTTTGTACGTCTTCCCTTTGATAATGGGTTGTGGAATGTTATCTGTGTTTGCAATAACGATACGATTTTTTCCCGATCTGTCCTTGATATCTATTCTTTCTGCGGTTAACCTGCGCTCGTTGTTAAAAAAAAGGTAGGCTACACAGGCCATCAGAACGACATTGACAAGAATAAGTGCGGTTAAAAATATTCTTAGTGTTTTAGAAATTGTTTGCATAATTTAATATCAATTTTTAGTTATTACTTGCTTATGTTCGACTCTTGAATTAGCATTACGTTGTGCTCTGTTCCAAATTAACACCCTATAATTTGCTTCTTTTATTGCTTAATAAAAATCAAAAATAGAGTGTGGTTTCGAGGATACCCTTTACATAGGTTGAGTACAAGGTTTTTTTTATCTTTTATTTCCATGCGGTATGCAGGTCACTATACTTCACTTCCCTTAATACATACTGTCAACAAATCAAGAATGAGATATTTACATTCCAATTTTGCCTGACCTATAATATTCATAGCAAAATTAAAGCATGATTTTAAGCCCACACTTTACAAAGGTTGAGCACAATGATTTTTTATCTGGTTAGTTCTTTCCGAATTCTGCTCAATTGTGTTGGGGTAATGCTCAGGTGTGAAGCAATATATTGTAGTGGAATTCTGGTCTCTATTCCCGGATGGGTTTGCAACAATTTTAGATACCTTGCAGTGGCACTTTCGGTAAGTAAGGAAATTTCTCTTTCTTCATTAATGACTATCCATTTTTTTTCCAGATAGGCAATGTACAGGTTCTTTAATTCATCATTTTGATTAATAGCCTTTCTTGTCTGATGATAGGGCAGACATACCACCGTGGTGTTTTCAATTGCTTGCAGTGTGAATTCATTTGGTGTTTTTATGATTGCCGAAAATCTGGTGCTCGCAAAATCTCTCTCCAAATAAATCCATTTATTCCAGATAGCTCCTTTTTCATCTATAAAATAAGAGTTTAGTGCACCTTTACAAACAAAGAAGATGTCATTTGCGACATGCCCTTCCCTTAGTAAAACTTCATTTTTTTTAAACTGCTGAATGTACACCGTTTCTGCCAACAAATTAAATGCCTTATCCGAAATAGGATATACGTTTACAACAGCTTCTTTAAAGTCTGCAAGGTATTTTTCTAGTTCTGTCATTTCTTGTGGTGGGCTTACCTGATGATATTACTTTTAAATAAATATAATGTATCTTTTAAATAGTTAAAATTGTTGAACCAATTTTTATGTTGGACGAGATAGGATATAGGTGAGCATATTTGGAACATTGATGTGTGTATTTTTAAAATGAAGTGGAACTTGTTCAAAACCAAGTTTTTTTAGCAGCCTCAGGGAAGAAGGGTTGTCACCAGAAGGGAATGCGATTATTGTTTCAACGCCCATGACGTCGAATGCATATGTGAGTATCCGCTCAATAACCTCTCCCATAATCCCTCTCCCATGAAACTTTTCGAGCAGTTCATACCCGATTTCTACTGTACTGTTTGTAATATCAAAGTTCCAGAGGCATGCTGCTCCAATCAAAGCCGGGTTTTCCCGATAGGACACTGCCCAAAATATACATTCATTTTTACCGATCATATTATCAATCTTATCGATATATGCAATAGCCTCGTCGATGCTTGCACATGCTGTTCTTCCCGTCAGCGCAGCGACTTCAATGTCCGAACGCAGCTGATAGATTTCTTTTGCGTCATTCAATAAAAGCCTGCGAAGAACCAACTTATTGGTCTCTAATACGGGGAAATTTGAAAAGTTTGGTTGCTTCATGATGTGTTAGGATCCGGTTTTTTCTAATACTAAGTTTTGGATGATACAATCCATTTGCGAGTACCACAACTTTAGCAAATTGATTATTGATAGATCCCTGTATGTTCTCTATTTTGTTTAGATCCTCCGATTTTTCTTCACTCTGTTACATCAAAGTAGATGGGCGAAGGAAACAGTTCCAATTTAAATCATTGGAACAGCATACAAATCAAAAGAGAAACGCTGGCTTTTTTGTAAAAGCCTGGCAAAGCTCATTATTGTTTGTAAGACTAAAGGTAAAGAATTTTAAATACAAAACTAATGGGGCAACTTTGGTATTATTTGCATTTACCTGTCATTGATGTTAGAAGATTTAGGTATGCATGATGATAATTTGGTTCCATCAAAAAATGAGCGTATTGAACTTAAGCAGAGAGTCGTGGATCTATCAGATTTTTAGAGAACGGGGCAGGACCTTTACACCGCCAAATGAAGAAACTATAATAATAGGGGCTAACCAAGCAGAACTCGATTTGTTAGGATATAGATTTCCAGACTGGAAAGATACATTTGTGTTTTTTATTATCAATATTTAATCAAAATTAGCGGCGGTCAGATACCCCGACGATCTTAAGGTTTCCAAGATGTGGTTTGCCTCAGCTTGATCCATATCATTCGCAAATTTTA
>PJTS01000702.1_pt1 | contig 17176 bp, 12 predicted proteins | sample 1512251 | NCBI WGS metagenome assembly PJTS01 (sample SAMN08177686, study PRJNA422409) | Soil metagenome, whole genome shotgun sequencing project. | isolation source: Soil (2) enriched on wood chips: alkali lignin treatment | place: USA: Madison | collected 2015-01-15 | reverse complement strand
TAATTACAGACAATCTGCAGTATGATAATCCCATCATTTATTGCAATAAAGCTTTCGAAACCATCAGTGGGTATGCCCACGACGAAATTATTGGCCACAACTGCCGATTTTTACAGGCTCAGGACCGTTCGCAAGCCGAACGTAAGATTATCAAAGAAGCTATTGAGCGTGGCGAAGAATGTAAGATTGAAATCCGAAATTATCGTAAGGATGGAACGCTTTTTTGGAACGAACTTTTTATTTCACCAGTGAAGAATGATGAAGGCCAGGTAACTCATTTTATTGGTGTTCAAAATGACATCAGTGATCGAAAAAAAGCGGAGCATGATCTTCGGGAAGAGAAGTCCCATGTGGAGCTCAAAATACAGCAAAGAACCAAAGAACTGCAAGATAAAGAAAGCTTTCTGTCCAGTATTATTGAAACCGTACGAGAAAGTCTCTTGGTTCTCGATGCCAATTATATCGTCCTGAGCGCCAATAGGCATTTTTTAAACTCGTTTAAAGTCACCACAGAGGAAACAGTAGGAAAACTATTATTTGACCTCGGTAATCAGCAGTGGGATATTTCTTCCTTAAAAGAGATGCTCACTCGGATACTGCCCACCAATAACCCCGTTATCGATTATGAGGTAGACCATGTCTTTCCTCATATTGGTCGAAAAGTCATGCTGCTTAATGCTTATCGTATTGAATTCGAGGGCCAGTACAAAGACCGGATCCTAATCGCCATCGAAGATATTACAGAAAAGAAGGAGCAGGATCGGCGTAAAGATGATTTCCTGTCGATCGCCAGCCACGAACTGAAGACTCCGCTCACAACAATTAAAGGTCTCTTCCAGATCTTGCAGCGATTGAGTGCTGAAAACACCGATCCGAAGTATGTCTCAACTTTAGATAAAATCACAGCTTATATCGATCGCTTGAATCTGTTGATTTCAAAACTCTTAGATACGTCTAAAATTCAATCTGGAAATCTTGAGCTGCACATGGAGCCTTTTGAGATCGATAAGACCATCCAAGATGCCGTTGAAAGCATGCGATTGGCGGTACCTGATTCTGACATCCACCTGACAGGAAATACGGGTAGTATCGTCGAGGGCGACGAGCTACAGATTATCCAAGTGCTGAACAACCTGCTCTCCAATGCAATTAAATATTCACCCGAGTCGAAAAAAGTTGAAGTCAGTATCCACAAGGTAGCCAACTTTGTTAAAATCTCGGTACGTGATTATGGCATGGGCATAAGCTATCAGGATAGACAAAAAATTTTCGAACGATTTTTTCGCGTCAGCCATATACAGAAAAAGTTTCCGGGTTTAGGCATTGGGCTCTATGTTTCGCATGAGATTATCTTACACCACAAAGGAACACTCTGGGTGGAAAGCGAGCCAGGAGAAGGATCCACATTTAATTTTACATTACCCATTCTAATCAACAAATAAAAAAATATGCAGCCTAAAAAGATAATGATCTGTGATGACGACCGAGGGATACTCGAAATGCTGGAGCTATTTTTAGAACTAGAAGGATATAATGTCATATGCGAAATAAATAGCACACACCTGACAAAGCAATTAATTTCGCATAAGCCAGACCTCTTGCTGCTGGACCTGTGGATGCCCATAATTTCTGGTGACCAGCTAATTAAAATTATCCGCAGTAAACCCGAAATTAAAGAAACTCCTATCATTGTGCTATCAGCAAGCGTCGATGGACCTGAAATAGCAGGGAACTTAGGCGCAAATGGCTTTATCGCCAAACCCTTTGATTTAACCGATATCACAGATAAAATTAATAGCATACTGAAAAACTAGTCGGCAAGTACACGCTGACCAGGCACACATAAAAGCTTTTTAAAGAAAAAGTGCTTTTATGCAGCTGATGTGATCATCCTAAGACGAACGCTTACGATTCGCTCAATTTATCCACGAGAAGTAATAGATCGTCCAGTTCAAATGGTTTGCAGCTGGCGCTCAATAATTATTGGCGGGGAATTCCGGGTACCATCATGTTGCCTGGTACCAACCGTGCGGCAGACCGATTTGTGCGTGCCTCCTTTTATATTGATGCCATTCCACAGACCGATGACGTGAGGAAATCCGTTGCAAGTGTGTTTAGCGTAATTCGCAACTGTTCTGTTCCTTATGGAATTTCCTCCAAGGAAGAACCCAATATCTCGACGACACGTTGGCGTTCAGTAGCAGATCATAAAGATTTGGTTTACTATTTTGAAACAGTAACCACACCGGGTACCTTTTGGATCAATCTAAAAGATCTGGATCTGAGCGAAAAAGGTCAGGTCCTTAAACTTGATGTGGAACAAAACAAAACCTATACTGGATTGAGTAATGAACACCTAAAAAAAGTACAACCTTTTAAATTTATGGGGTTGTGATCGAAATGATATACGCAATTGCTGTTTCATTGATGTTGTCGTAATACTATCTCAATGAAACAGCACATTTGCGAACAGCTACATGGACGTATCCAACAAATTAGTGCTCCAATTCTTTCAGGTATTCGATCATGGCATCGAGGCTTTGTAAGAGCTTTTCACCTTCAAACCCCACCTTTCGAAAACGAATGTTTCCTTTTTTGTCCAGGATTAACGTTGTCGGAATTGACGTTATTTCCAGCTTGCTACTGAGCTTTTTATCTTGGTTGTAATAAAATGGAAAGTCAAATTGAGGATTGGCCTGTGCCCATTTGTAGGCGTCGTCCCAGCTATTTCCACTGCCCGAATTGAGTACAACGAATTTCACTTGCGGATCGTCCGCATATTTTTTGTACACCTGATGTAAATAGGGAAAAGAGGCAATGCAGGGCTTGCACCAGGTGGCCCAAAAATCAATGATCACAATCTTGTCCATGAGTTCCGCCTTAAGCAATGGTTTCTTGTCCATATCAACTAGGCTTATATCTTCTGGAAATGGCGTATTGCCGATGATTTTCTGAAACTCCTGGTAATACCCCTGTTTCCATTGCTTGTCAAGTTTGCTAAAATAAGCTTGCCGTTCGGCAGCATTGCCCATCCCTGTTTTAACGAGCGCGCCGTCGAGAAGCTGCCGGATCTGTAGGTCAAAAGGAGCATGCCGATAGGCTGCCCCCAGCAGGGGAATAGCACTGTCTGGATCATTCCACTGCTGATACTGCAGGGCAACGGCCCGCAGTAGCGCAGCCGATTGAAGTGCAGGGATGCTTTTGGTAAACCATTCTCGGGCAGCTTCGGGCTGATTTAACTGCGCGGTGATCAGTCCCTGATTGGCCATAATTTCAGCTTTTATCGCCCTGAGCTTATCGGCCTTGGCCGGATCATGGGCCACCAGATAACCCGTTTCCGGGAAATAGCGTATTAGACTCACGGGATAGGCCGCAACACTATCAAGAAGATATAAATTGAGTTTGGACGCCTCCTGCAGCATCAGCTTATGATCCAATAGCAGCTGCACATATTCATTATATGTGCGCCATTTATAGGGATCTTGTTCCCAACGGGTAATCAACGGCAGATATTTCCGGGCCTGTACACTGTCGCCCTGCCGCACATAGTAGGTAAAAAGATATTCGTATGCGCTGCCATAGGCCGCCTCATTATCGGCCGTTTTGAGCGAAAGAAGCTCCCCTATCTTCGCAACAACGGCGCTGGAGTCCTGCTCGCGGAACAACTTATTGAGCCGATAAGATAGCCCGATCTTCTTGTTGGGAAACTCGTTGATCACGACCTGACGGATCGAATCCACTTTTTGGTTTTGGCCAAGTATCAGATAGCCCATGGTCACCTTGTTGAGGTTACCTTCAAAGAGTGGATTGCTTCTGAATCTCTGTTCCACCACAGCCAAACCCTTATTCAACAGCCGCGCCTGCTGGGCCGGACTACCGGTTTTCATCTGTAGCGCAATCAGACGGAGCTGTGCCTCATAGTTGTCGGGATATAGACTCAACTCTTTTTTGAGGTAATATTCCTGTGTAGCAACGATACGATCCGAGGTTTTATCCTGGACCGGTACGCTGTAGGATTTCCCCAGGTAATTACCAGCGATCAGTCTCCCCTGCTGATAGACGTAGATCTCATATTGACTGCTATCGCTTGCCTGCTGTACAAATTTCTTGTCTTTGTCGGCGATCGTAAAGCAGGAAAAGTTGGCATAGGCGGGCAGTTTAAAGCGCGCACGCCACAGTCCGCCTTCTTGCTGCATGGGCAACCGGCTCGGAAATTCATAAAAATTTGAATAGTTGAAATCCACGAAAAATGGCCCGGCACGATGAGCAGCAGCAGATTTACCCGGATCAAAGCTGATGGTCACGCTATCACCGGCTGCTGCTTTTTCCGGTGTTATGCTGACTTGCGCCTGCAACAGCAGGCTTGCCTGTAGCAAAATAAGCAGCAAGGCATATTTGAATGGCTTAATCATTCTGTTGGAGGTTAGCATTGGTGATTAAAATAGCAGTGGCGATCGGTATTTTGATGTCGCTTTCACTAAAGTCTGTTTTGACCGTTGAAAGTACAGGCAGGGCTCTGTTCGTGCGGACCAGGTCAAACCAACGGTGGCCCCATTCACCGAGCAGTTCCAGCTGCCGTTCTTTTTCAAGCGCCAGGGCGATGCTCGCTTTGTCCATCGTTTGTGGCAGCGCGACAAGGCCTGCACGCTCACGGATCTGATTGATATCCTGCAGTGCAGCCTGCAACTTATTTTGGTTCAACCGCGCTTCGGCACGTATCAGATACTGCTCGGCAAGTCGCAGCACGGTATTGTATTCAGTAACAGGTGCACCTGTACGCACCTTATACTTATACGGCATATAAAGCGTTTTATCACTTACAACATAAGGCTTTAACCACATGGCTTTACGTAGGTCATTCTCTTCATAGGCTGCTACTGTGGTATCATACACCTGATAGTAACTCCGTGCTGTAGCTACGGCCGGAACGATGCTGAAACCCTCCCAGGTGTTGACCCCGGCAGTAGAAAGATTAACTGTCTGCAGCTGCCAGATCGCCTCTTTGCTCGTTTTCAAAAAAACGGTATTTAGATCACGCGACAGCTCATACCGATTATCAGCGATGACTTTGTCAGCCATCTCTTCGGCATTGGCCCAGTCTGCATGATAAAGATATACCCTGGCCAATAGCGCGTCAACCGCTTTTCTATTGGGGCGGGTACGCTCATTGCCCTGATAGGCATCGGAAATATCGGCAGCAGCTTTCTTTAGATCATCCACCATGAACGCATAGAGCTCCTCCCGGGAGGCTGGACCTTTTTGATTGTTGCCGTCCAGATCTTTGGTATCCGTGATCAAGGGTACTTTGTTGAAGAGGTTGCTCAGGTAAAAGTAATTGAACACCCGCGTAAAACGGGCTTCAGCCGATAGCTGTGCCTTTACCGTGCTGCTGAGCGCCGAAGCTTCCACTCCCTCGATAATCTTATTGCTGTGATTGATATAGCTATAAGGTTGCGACCAGAGCCGATCGAGATAAGAGGTCGCCGGACTTAGTTTATTGTACTTGTACTCATCGTAGCTTGTAAAAGCTGAGTTGTAATCGTCGGCCAGACTAGACAGCACAATGGTCATCAGCCCGCTAGCGAACTGGTTATTGTAATTGTTCATACTGGTATAGAGTCCGCCCACGGTTGCTGTGGCAGTCTTTTCGTCACTGAAGGCCGATTCTGCCGCCACTTCTGTCTTGGGTGGGTCCACTGCCAGGAATTTATTGCAGGATATGTTCATCAGTGCTGTCGCAAAAAGGCTGTAGATGATATATTTGTTCATGGGATAAGTCTTTAGTCGTTTTATGATCATTAAAAAGTGAGCTGAACCGCAAAAGTATAGGTACGCATCGATGGCGTGGCGCTGTTCCGTACCGAACCAAAGACATTGACATCCGAGAGATAGGTACGGTCAAAACCCGGCATCTCGGGATCCATCCCCCTGAAGCTTGTCCAGGTAAAGAGGTTCTGTGCATTGAATTGTACCAGCGCCCTGCTGATATTGATCTTCTGGGTCCATTTGGAAATATCATAACTGAGCGATACATTTTTTAAGCGGATAAAAGAAGCATCGTCCCATACCGCCGATGAATACCGGTAGTAATTGCGGTAAGCCAGGTTGGCTTCGTTGGCGCTATTGGCGGTAGCGCGTGGTACATCCGTCACATCTCCCGGCTGCTGCCAACGGTCCAACACATATTCATCCAGATTGCCCATTCCGCCAATGGTCGTTGCCTGCGGGCCATACCCAATGGATGGTCCCTCCTGTTTAACAAATTGAAACAGGAATCCAAGGCTCACACTGCCATAATTTAGATTATTGCCGATACCACCATAATACTTGGGCAGCAGTGAACCCAAGGTCACATAGTCATTGAAATCACTGATCTTCCCATCGCCATCCACATCCCGGAATTGAGCGACCCCGGTTTGCGGATCCACTCCAGTAAACTGAAATCCACGGACGATACGTGTGGACTCGCCAATGACGTATCGCCTCGCATCACTAGTATTTTCAAGCCCAGGATATTCCAACAGGGTATTTGATGGAAAAGTAATATTGAAATTGGTTTTCCAGCTGAACTTCTCTTTTTGGATATTAACACTGCTCAGCTCAATCTCCCAGCCCTTATTTTCGATCAGTGCCGGGGTATTCCCAAAATAGGAATTATAGCCCGTCTGCGGCGCGAGCACAATATTGATCAACTGATTATCCGATCTATTGTTGTAATAATTGGCTGTGAGGAAAATACGGTCCCTGAAAAAGCCAAGGTCGAGGCCCAGTTCTTTCTTTTTAATTTCTTCCCATCCAAAATTGGGATTAAATACCCGTGTAGGATACAGCCCGGTGATGCCCTGGTAGGCAAAGCCCGTTCCCCAGGTATCCAGGTACTGGTAATCTCCGATCTGGTCATTGCCCGTCACCCCCCAGCTGGCACGTAATTTTCCGAAGCTAAGGATAGACTGATCTTTTAAAAATTCTTCGCTACTGAATACCCAGGCTGCACCAATCGACCCAAAATTACCGTACTTATTGTTGGGGCCAAAGCGGGACGAACCATCTCTTCGGTAGCTGGCATTCACAAGGTACCTATCCGCATAGGCATAATTGATACGTGCAAATGCAGACTGATAGCGGTAATCCGCATACTGATTGTTGCGGATTGCAATGACACCTGCCGCAGCCATATTGGCTAACTGGGAATCACTTGGATAACTGCTACCATCCAAGTATTTACCTTCACTGACCCGCTGCTGCCAGGTACCGCCCAAAAGGAACTTAAATTCATGTTTCCCAAAGTTTTTGCTGTAATTCAATTGCGGCTCAACGATGTAGGACTGATAATCCGAATTGCCGTAAGAGGCCGTTGAGCCTGTACTGGTCAATGGATTAAATCCGGCATTGGGCAGCAGACGTGTCTGGTCCATGCTTTTGAGGTTATACCCTACATTGACTTTAGCGACCAATTCGGGTAAGATCGCGTACTCGGCTGAAAAGTTGGCGAGCAGGGATTTTGATTTTGACACACTCGAGCGCTCCATATATGCGGCTGGATTCTGCAAGGTTTGTTGAAACCAATAATAGTCTCCCTTTTCATCGTATAGGGGATAATTGGGCGCCAGGTTATAAAACTGAGCAATATCCGTTGGCACTGTATTGTTACGGTCCAGGTTGAGGTTGAAACTGCTATTGAGTTTAAATCGCTGATCTTTGGACTGCGTAGACAGATTCAACAGCGCACCCCCACGCTGATAATTTTGATTACCGGGCAATGGATCCCCCTGGCGATTGAAATTGGCACTGGCCAGGTATTGTGTATATTCGTTTCCACCCGAAAACGACAGCTGATACGTTGAGAAAGGAGCAGATGCACCGTAAAACTCTTTTTGCCAGTCACTGTAAGCGGACTGATCCCAGGTCAGTAGATCCGGCGCATTATCTGCCGTCGCCGTCCAATTATCGTTTTTAAATCCCTCCTTACGGATTTCCAAATATTGCTCCGTATTGAGCATCTTGAGGTTTCGAATGGCTTTACCGGAGCCAATATTGGCATTAAAATCTATTTTAAGTCCGCTTTTATTTCCCTTTTTCGTTGTGATCAGGATTACTCCATTCCCCCCCCGGGAGCCATAAATGGCTGTTGCATCGGCATCCTTAAGCACATCGATCCGTTCAATATCCTTTGGATTGATCAGGCTTAGCGGGCTTTGATTCCCATTGGCCGAGGTAAACTGATTCATGCTTTCGTCCGAAAATGGAATACCGTCGATAATGTAAAGGGGGCTACTGCCATTGCTCAGCGAATTGACACCACGCAGTTGCACCTGAAAAGAGCTGCCCGGCAGTCCCGAATTGGAGGCTATATTGAGTCCGGCCACGCGGCCCTGCAATGCTGCCAAAGGATCCAGTACCGGTTGTGTCTCTATTTCCTTGCCGGTCACACTGGATACCGAACCCGTATTTTTGCGTCTCGAAGATGTGCCGTAACCGATCACCACCACCTCATCCAGGTTGCCAGGATCGATCTCGAGACTTATTTCAATGATGCCGTTGCCCGCGATCTTAACTTCCTTGCTGCGGTAGCCAACATAACTCAAGAGCAGTATATCATCCTGCTGCAGTCCATTTAAACTAAAACGACCGCTGGCATCGGTAACCGTACTGACGACCTTGTTTTTAACACGGACGCTGACCCCTTCAAGCGTTACACCCGAAGCATTGCTGACCCGACCACTGATCGTAGCCTGCTGGGCTTTGCCAGCTGCTTTCCCCTGAAGCACGATGGTGTTTTTGACAATTTGATAGCGGATGCCTTTTGCCGAGAATGCCTGTTTAAGTAGTTCAGGGATATTGGCATTGCTCAAATTGACATCAACATTCAGATCGGGGCTAATTTCATTGGGATCATAAACAAAGCGATAATCGCTACGCTGTTCGATTGCTTTGACGAGCTGTTTAAATTGAACATGGTTGGATGGTTTGTCTCCCTGCTGGCTAAAGGCATAGCCATTGACATGCATCAGCATAAATAGCAGTGTTTTTACGGACTGTTTCATAGGGTATTTAGATTGAAAATTCGTTTGTTTCTTCTTTGGTTAGGGAACAAGTAAGAGTCTGTCCTTGTCGATTGTATAATTTATGCCGGCGAACCGCAATATCTTCAGCACTTCGGCAAAGGACTCTTTTTTGCTGATTTTTCCGCTAAGCACTTTATTTTTATAGACGGGTGACAGGCTATAGGTAAAATTGTACCAACGGGCCAGATCAGCCAAAATCTCAGGAAGCGGTGTCTGGTCAAATTCAAAGTAACCGTCTTTCCAGTTGGCCGCATCCTGCTGTTTGTTTTCTTGCTGAAGCTGGAAGTCCCCATTCATTACATTCAGCTGGATGCGCTGTCCAGGGAGCAGAATCTCCTGCAGGCCGGCATTGCTGACACGTATTTTTCCTTCGTCAAGTTGTGTGGTTAAGAGCTGACTATCATTGGGGTATAACTTGACATTGAAGGCAGTCCCCAGGGCTTCAATGCTTGTCTTACCTACATGCACAATAAAGGGCTTCGCTTTATTTTTTGCCACTTTAAAATAAGCTTCCCCCTCCAAGAATACAGCCCGCTCCTGTACATTGTACCCCGGTCCGATTTCCAGCTTACTGTCGGCATTTAACCACACCGTCGTACCATCCGGAAGTTCCATCTTGAATTCTTGCCCCTTTTTGGTCTTGATTGCCACTTGATCCCCCTTGCGTTGTTCCATCCATGCCGGGCTGAACGGCTTCTTTTCGTCCAGGCTGACCACTTCATTTCCGATCAGCATATCGGCCTGGAATTGACCGACACTAAAAGGCAGCGGCTGTGGGGATCGCTGGCGTCCGGAAAAGAAGTACATCGCTGCGCCGGCCATCAAAAAGAATACAATACTGGCCGCGACCTTCAGATAGGCTCTCCTATGGCGATTGGCCCGCAATTCGGGCCCAAAAATATGTTGTTGGAAATAGCGATCTTCGGCAGCCAGATCAAGTTCCGGAATATCTTTTGCGTTATTTGCCTTGCTAAGCTGATTGTACCAACTTTCGACATACGCCATTTCCTCGGCGCTGCACATCCCCTGCTGATACTTCTGCAGTAATTGTTTCGATAATCGTTGCTTCATAGGTTCTTTCCTGTTTACAGTTTAGAAGACAGGATAACACCCACTTAGTGGTAGAAAAAAATGAAAATAGTTCGTATTTTTTTTCTTAAAACCGTCAACGCATTGTATATCTGCTTCTTGACAGTCTGCTCAGAGATATCAAGTTCCTCGGCGATCTCCCGATAACTCCGTTGTTCGAAACGACTTTTTTTGAAGATCAAAGCCATTTTGCGCGGCAGATTTTCAATCGCTTGATCGATCTGCTCCGCTAATTCTTTCTCCCGCAGCAACTCGTCGGGCATAATTTCAAGCGCTGGGGCTGCATGTTCAAGGTAATGTTCATATTTACGTCCCACATCTTGGCTTGCGATGCGGTTGATCACCAGATTACGGGCCGAACGAAAGAGATAAGCCTGATACGAATGCTCGATTTCCAGCCGCTCCATACGGTCCCAAAGATTTGCAAATATTTCCTGTACAATATCACGGGCCTCGTCCCGATCATTTAACATCCGGAAAACATGTACATACAACTTCACCCAATTTTCTTCGTAAAGCTGGGTAAACAATTGTCTGACATGTGCTACATTCATTCTGATGGTTTAGTTACTGTTGATCACTCAAAATTAGGCTTTATTTTTAGGAAAGTCAATTTATGATGGATTTCTAATAAAACCAGTAGAATAACGCAACCAAAGACCTCCTTTTGTTACATTTAATTTATTCGCAATCTGAATCAGAATGGATAAACCGATCGCCGAACCATCACACTTTAGGCCCCTGAATCCATAAAGAAGATCCATTTTCGTTCAATTGCAAGAATGTTGATAAGGCCATCAACTAAACGAAGCAAAGCCTATTTCCTATTTTTTTCGTATCTTATCTCACTATGAAAATAGTAGACATCACAAAAGACACTTTAATCAGTGCTCAGAAAGAAGGATTTACAGTTTTAATCACGAAATTTAATTCAGATCCGTTAAACCCAACCTGGATTGTTGATAAGGTTGAAAACAGCAAAATAGAATCTAGCAAAAAAATGCTGAGCGAAAACTACCAGCTATGCTATTCCATTAAAGAAGCTATTACGACGATCGATAGCCGCCCCTTTATCGGAAAATTACAACTGAGCCATTAATATCGTTTGATCAATTTATAATTCAATACGCAATCGGAAAAATGTGTTGTTTCACTAACCCCTTAGACGGATGCATCACAACTGGATGATTACGGTAAAATACAAGCGCGAGAAAAGGCAGCCAGAGGAGGCTGCCTTTTCCAGTCTCTGGGGACCATTGAAAGAGGCTGGTCACGCTATACCGCCAGTTTAACCCTTGGCTTATTGCGTTAACAAAGCGGGGGCTAGATTAGCCCCCGCTTTGTTATTTATGGCCGCTTACCCGATTTCTCGAGCTCTTTGACAAAATCCCGCCCCCAATAATGGATATCGTAGTGCTCAATATGCTCATACAGCCTACGCGCTCTGACCTGAGCTTCTCCAGGTTCCATGACCAAAGCTTTCAACAGCGCATCTTTCATGCTCTTGCGGTCATAGGGATTGGTCAATATAGCATAAGGCAACTCAACCGAAGCACCTGCAAATTCCGAAAGCACAAGGACCCCAGCAGTTTCCAGTAGTCCATGAGTTGCAATGTATTCCTTGGCGACCAGATTCAGCCCGTCACGCAAAGGCGTAATCCAGGCAATATCGCTCAACGCATAGTGCTTGACCACTTCCTCAAAGGGCAGTGCCCTGTAAAAATATTGGATCGGGGTCCAGTTCATCGTCGCATATTTACCATTGATCTCACCCACGGCCTGATTCACCTGGTCGCGGATTTCATCATAGATCGTCATCCCTTGCGATGGCGGTGTACAGACATTGACCAGTTCAATCTTGCCCCTAAATTCCGGATACTCGGCAAGAAATTCGCCAAAAGCCTGAATTTTTTCCAATGGTCCTTTGACATAATCCAGGCGCTCGATGGATATGATACGCGTTATTCCCGATTCAGCTTTGCGCTCTTTGAGCGTATGGATCTCCGCTTTCACGTTATCATCCGTCAAAATCTGTTCGATATGATCCCTGTTGACACCCACCGGCTGTGCCCCCAGCCTGATCTGCCGCCCGTCCACCTCAATGATCTTGGTCATCTGATCGACACCGAGCGCACAACTATAGGTCAGAAACTGATTGGCGACATCTACTTTTTTGACCACTTTAAACGGCGTATGACTGCGGATCACATCCACAAAATTCTCCACATAACGTGGGATATGAAAACTGACAAAATCACAGAGCAGCAGGCTGCCGATGATCTCCTTGCGCCAGGGAATAATATTAAAAATATCTGCTGCCGGAAATGCCGTATGGTGAAAAAAGCCAATTTTCAGATCGGGACGCATGGTTTTTAAAAAAGAAGGTACCATCCACAGATTATACTCATGGATCCAGACCAGCGCCTCCTCGTCGGCCTCGCGAGCGATCCGCTCGGCAAAGCGCTTGTTGATCATCAGGTAATGGTCCCAGTCCTCGTGGTTGAACTTTGCCCGGTCCACAAAGGAAAAGATCGTCGGCCAGAACGCCTCCTTGGAGAATACACGATAGAACTTATCGATATCCTCTTTTGACAGCGATATGGTGGAAGCCACCAGATTAGGATATCCGCTTTCATCCACCAGCTGATTTGGAACCGGCTGCCCGTCCTGCTGGATGACTTCCTCCCCGATCCAGAGACCAGACCGTCCTTTTTCAAATAAGCCCAACAGCGAGGGAATAATGCCATTTGGACTTTTGGGTGCTACCCGCACCGTCTTACCATTGACCGATTCCTTTTCAAAAGGCAGCCGATGGTAGACCATCACCAGCTGATCGGATTTTTTGGACTTTCTTTTTTGAGGCACTAATTTTTGTTCTCCACGAATCAACTGCTGAAACGGGCGGTATTTGCCCATATATTCCAGTATACCGCCCGCCCCGGCAGCTTCTGCGCTGTACGCTGTATCCAATTGATCAATGGCCTGCAGCAAACCCGGTTCGGACTTTCCGACCGCAACACCCCGAAAACCGATCTGAAATAAGGCCAGGTCATTAAGGGTATCACCGGCCACCATCACATCATCCGGATCGACAGCCAAAAATTCAACCAGTTTCTTTAATGTTGTCCCCTTATTGACACCTCTGGGGAGCAAGTCCAGGTATTTATCGGCCGAAGTAATAATATCACAGTCATACCTGTCAGCCACCTGCTGCACCAGACTATGGTCAACCCCTGCTTCATAATAAAATGAACTGCGGCGCTGCTGCGGCACATGTTGATAATTCAACTGCGGTATTTCCTCCAGCGCTGCCCGGATTGCATAAGTCTGCGGCCATTTTTCCTCAATCTCACTTTGCAGCGGTTCAATTGCTTCCAGGCTATGGCCGTTAACGACCGTGGCACCCACATCCGCGATAATGAAGTCCGGCACCGGAATGAGCGGATCGCTCAGTAGCGGCAATACCGACTCCAGCCCTCTTCCGGTTACAAAAACCAGCTGCATATTCGGGCTGGCTTTGATCAGTCTATATAATCTGAGGCGGTCTTCCATCTTTCCACCTAAAAAAGTTCCATCTAAATCTGTTGCTAATAGCATATTATCTTATATTCCTTTCTAAAAGTTTAAATTCATCAATTGCAGCCATATGGTTATATAGCACACGGTAGGCTGTCTGTAACAAGGGTAAATTGAGTCCAAGGCTCGTGACCGTCGCCATCAGCCCCTTGGTTGCAAAATATCCTTCGGCGACCATGCCCATGAGCTGACGGGCTTCGAAAACCGAATACCCCTGGCCAAGGTATTTACCAAAAGTCCGGTTGCGGCTATGTGCGGAGTAACCCGTCACCAATAAGTCGCCCAAATAGGTAGAGCGGCCCAGCCGAACATGGGGTGCACCGACGCCACGCAGTAGCAGCCCCAGTTCGTCAATGGCATTGGCAACCAGCACAGCCATAAAATTATCACCATAATGCAGTCCTTCGGCCATGCCACAGACAATGCCGACCACATTTTTGTAAATGGCTGCGTACTCCACACCCAGGGTGTCGGGACTATAATTCACCTGCATATAGCTTGAAGCAAACCCACTGGAAATCTTACTGATAAAGGTTTCATTCGGACCGCACAGCGTCATATAGGTTTTCTTGTTCCGCGCGATTTCTTCGGCATGACAAGGCCCTGCAATGATCGCCTGCTGAAAATCTTTCAGTTCAAAATAACGGGCGAGGTAAGCACTTGGGAGCAGATTGTCAGGGCCGACGGTCCCTTTGATGGCGGTGATGACAAATTTTTCAGCAAGGTCCTCTTTGGGGATTGCGGCGCAAACACTGTCCAGATGCGCACTGGGCACGACGAAAAGAATTACTTTCGATCGGGCCACGATCTCCTCCAGCTGATCGGACGCATAAATTTTTGTATTGTCAAGTTTTAAAAACGATAGGTAGTCAGGGTTAATAGCATCCTGGTTTATCGCGCGCACCTGCTCGGAACGCCGCATGTACCAGTTGGTATAAATGCTATTTTCTGTCAAAATTTTAACCAGGGCCGTAGCCCAACTCCCACCACCTATCACACTAATCTCATTCAAATCGTTGGGGGTTTTTAAGACGCGAAACAGAAAATTTTCGCTATCGGGTTATCTATTAATTTACAAATATACGTAAAAATTAATCAATAAGCAAACTTTAAGCTTAAAAATAGGTGTAAAAGGGTATTTTCCACCTCAAAACCCGTTTTTATATTTCTCCGTAAATTTGTCTGTTCATATGAAAAATTTAGACATGATTAACTTCAGTGAACAACCAACAAGTTCAATTTATCAGTACATTTTCAATCTCTTTGCCAAATTAGGTTTACCCGATCAGCAGGCGCATATTGTTACGGCCGCTGGATTACTTTTCGCTTTCGCGGTGCTGCTCTATGCCCTCGATTATATCATGCGCAAGGTCTTTTATTCCGCATTGAACAGGATTGCCCGGCGGACCTCAACCAAATGGGACGATTTTCTGTTGGAAAACAAGGTGCATGTACGCGTGAGCTGCACTATACTCGTGCTGCTCACACGGCAGCTACTTCCGATGATCTTCCTTGGTTTTCCGGTGCTGACCGCTGCCCTTGTCAAGTTGCTGGATATCGTGGTGTTGCTGACCATCTATCATCTGGTCAATAGCCTGTTAAAAACCTGCCGCGATATTTTTCGCAGCTCCAATGCGTTCAAAGACAAGCCCATCGACAGCTACCTGCAGGTGATACAGATCTTTTTGATTTTTGTAATCGGCACGCTGGCCGTTTCCCTCCTGACGGGCAATTCGCCATGGTCTTTTCTGGTATCGCTGGGGGCGGCGTCCGCCATCCTCATGCTGGTATTTAAGGACACTATTCTGGGCTTTGTGGCCAGTATTCAGGTCTCGGCCAATGATTCGGTCCGCGTGGGAGACTGGATAGAAATGCCCAAATATGGTGTGGACGGCGATGTGCTACAGATCAACCTCAACAATGTGAAGATACAGAACTGGGACAAGACTATTGTCACCATACCGACCTATACCTTGCTAAGCGATTCATTCAAAAACTATCGTGGGATGCAAGAGACGGGCGGCCGTCGGATAAAGCGGGCATTGAACATTAAAATGTCTTCGGTGCGCTACCTCAGTGAGGAGGAAATCAGGGCATTAAAAAAGATCCGCTTGCTGGCTCCCTATATCGAAAAACGGGAGCGCGAGATTGCTGATTACAATAAAACCTGGAATACCGACAGCTCCTCGCCCGTCAATGGCCGCAGGATGACCAATATCGGTCTGTTCAGGGCCTATGTACTCGCCTATGCCAAGCATAACCCCAATATCCATCAGGAATTAACCCTGTTAGTGCGCCAGCTCGCACCTAGTGAATACGGTATTCCGCTGGAACTCTACATGTTTACCAAGGGTACACAATGGGCTTATTTCGAAGATACAATGGCCGATATTTTTGACCACCTATTGGCTGCCATTAAACACTTTCACCTGCAGGTATTTGAACTACCGGCATCCGACGATCTCCGGCTGCTCGGCGCGCAACAGGCCAGCACGGCCTAGCTGGCGACAGTTTTTGCATAGCGGTATCGGATACCTCCCACCGCGGCATCCTTATCACTTTCCGTGTGTGGATAAATCAGCAGATAGCTATTTTAGAGCCGGTTTTAATTGAAGTATTAGGTAATGTTATCCAGGCATCTTATCACTAATAAAGCAAATTTGCAAATAATTTTTAAATGCTCAAAACCAATGCAGGTGTTTGCTTCGTATATCTTAAAAACAAGAATGGAGAAATGCTATGAAACAGGTATTTTTATTATTAGTGCTAGGCTTAGGCTTATTTATGCTCAGCAAATTCGGATTTTCACAGAAAACCAATCGTTCCAACACAATTAAAAAACAATCTATGGATCAGACAGATAAACAGAATCAGGTTATTTATTTCGCAGGCGGATGTTTTTGGGGTACTGAACATTTTTTCAAGCAGGTGCGCGGCGTTACCGCAACAGAGGTCGGTTATGCCAATGGCAATTTACCGGATCCGAGCTATGAGCAGGTATCCACCGGAAAAACAGGCTTTGCCGAGACCGTCAAAGTTACTTACGATCCAAAAATCGTTGACCTGAAGCTGCTCCTGGATTTATTTCTAAAAACAATCGATCCCACATCACTCAACAAACAAGGGAATGATATAGGGACACAATATCGCACTGGTATTTACTACACAAATGGCTCAGCCGTGCCCGTGATCAAGGAAAGTTTGGCCGAACTTGCCAAAAAATATCCTTCGAAAATTGTGGTTGAACTCCAGCCCTTGCAGAATTACTACAATGCAGAAGCCTATCATCAAAAATATCTCGACAAAAATCCCGGTGGTTACTGCCACATTGGTCCTGAATTATTTGATATGGCCCGCAAAGCCAATCCTGCTCCCAAAGATACAACTGCGACACAAGCTTATAAAAGAAAGGACCGAAGCACACTTAAGAAAGAACTTACCCCATT
>PJTS01000696.1_pt1 | contig 17264 bp, 16 predicted proteins | sample 1512251 | NCBI WGS metagenome assembly PJTS01 (sample SAMN08177686, study PRJNA422409) | Soil metagenome, whole genome shotgun sequencing project. | isolation source: Soil (2) enriched on wood chips: alkali lignin treatment | place: USA: Madison | collected 2015-01-15 | reverse complement strand
GTTTCCATGTCGATGGCCATGCAGCGCATTGCCCGCAGCCGCTCCTTGAAGGCCTCGTCGTGCTCCCAGACCCGGCGGTTGGTGGTGTAGACCGTGCCGGTCCAGTAGTCGTGGCCCAGGTCGCGGATCATCGTGGACACCGCCCGCTGCAGGGCGAATGCCGGCAGCGCCGGGACTTCCGGCGGCAGGTAGTCGCCGGAGGTGCCCTCGCCACGGATGGCGGCGATCGGCAGCACCAGGTCGCCCAGCTGGTTCTTGCGCTTGAGCCCACCGCACTTGCCCAGGAACAGCACGGCCTTGGGCATCACCGCCGACAGCAGATCCATGATGATCGCGGCGTTGGGGCTGCCCATGCCGAAGTTGATCATGGTGATGTCGTCGAAGGTGGCACTGGCCATCGGCCGGTCCAGGCCGACGATGGGCGCCCCGGTCAGCTCGGCGAAGGTGTGCAGGTAGCCGCCGAAGTTGGTCAGCAGGATGTGCTGGCCGAACTGGTCCAGGGGCACGCCGGTATAGCGTGGCAGCCAGTTGTCGACGATTTCCTGCTTGCTCTTCATGGCGCATCCGGTACGGCGTGGGGGTGCCATTGTAGGCGTGTGCCTGCCGCCCTACACCTGGGGCCGCCTGCGGGGTGCCCAAGGTCACTTGGCAAGCGCCCCCGGCGCCGGATAGCGTCGGCGGATTCACGCGTCTGCCAGGGGAATCTGCATGCCATCCACGCTGTTGCGCGCCGGGCTGGGCCTGGCGCTGGCCTCACTGGGCACCGCCCCCGCGGTGGGCGCCTCGCGCTTCGTCGCCGACCCCTACCCCAGCACCTACCAGGCCCATCCCGATGGCCCGGTGCTGATCCAGAACGCCACCGTGCTGACCGGCACCGGCCAGCGCCTGGAGCACGCCGACGTACTGCTGCGCGACGGCCGCATCGTCGCCGTCGGTCCGCAGCTGCAGGCCGATGCCGGCATCGCCCGCATCGATGCGCAGGGCAAGTGGGTCACCCCCGGCCTGATCGACGTGCATTCGCACCTGGGCGTGTACCCCAGCCCGGGGGTCAGCGCCCACAGTGACGGCAACGAGATGACCGCCCCGGTCACCGCCAACGTCTGGGCCGAGCATTCGGTGTGGCCGCAGGATCCGGGCTTCACTGCCGCACTGGCCGGCGGCGTGACCAGCATGCAGGTGCTGCCCGGTTCGGCCAACCTGGTCGGCGGCCGTGGCGTGGTGCTGAAGAACGTGCCGGCCACTACCTATCAGGCGATGAAATTCCCCGGTGCGCCCTGGGGCCTGAAGATGGCCTGCGGCGAGAACCCCAAGCGCGTCTATGGCGGCAAGGGCACCGCCCCGGCCACCCGCATGGGCAACGTGGCCGGTTACCGCGCCGCCTTCATCGACGCGGCTGACTACATCGCCAAGAACAGCCCCAAGCCGGCCAAGCGCAAGGGCTGGTTCGGCAGCGACAAGGGTGACAGCGCCGGTGATGCCGGCGGCAAGCGCGACCTCAAGCTGGACACGCTGGCCGGCGCCATCCAGGGCGACATCCGCGTGCACATCCACTGCTACCGCGCCGACGAGATGGCCACCATGCTCGACCTGGCCAAGGAATTCGGCTTCAAGGTGGCCGCCTTCCACCACGGCGTGGAAGCCTACAAGCTGGCCGACCGGCTGGCTGCCGACGGCGTCTGCGGCGCGCTCTGGGCCGACTGGTGGGGCTTCAAGATGGAAGCCTTCGACGGTATCGCCGAGAACATCGCGCTGGTGGACCGGCCGAAGAACAGCTGCGCCATCGTCCATTCCGACTCGCCCGAGGGCATCCAGCGCCTCAACCAGGAGGCGGCCAAGGTGATGGCGGCGGCGCGCCGCGCGCGCATGCCGGACATCGCCCCGGAACATGCCATCACCTGGATGACCGCCAACGCCGCCAAGGCGCTGGGCATCGAAGGCCAGACCGGCACCCTGGAGGCCGGCAAGATGGCCGACGTGGTGGTGTGGAACGGCAATCCCTTCAGTTCGTATGCGCTGGCCGAACAGGTGTTCGTCGATGGGCGGCGGTTGTATGACCGCACCGCGCCGGAAACGCTGCCGCGCTCGGATTTCCAGCTTGGCCAGGAGGTGCGCTGATGGGCGTGTTGAACAAGAGCCGCCGCGCATGGCTCGGCGCTACCGTCATGGTGCTGGCAGGCATCGCTGGCACTGCATCGGCGCAGGACCTGCTGGTGCGCAATGCCACGGTGCACACCGCCAGCGCGCGCGGCAGCCTGCAGAACACCGATGTGCTGGTGCAGGGCGGCCTGGTCCGCGCCGTCGGCCCCGGCCTGGCCGCACCGGCCGGCGTGGCCGTGGTCGAGGCCAATGGCCGCCCGCTGACCCCGGCGCTGTTCGGCGGCATCACCGAGATCGGCATCGAGGAGGTCTCCGGTGAATCGAGCACCGTAGACAGCACGCTGAAGCCGGGCGAGCAGCCGCTGCGCCCGGAATTCGACGTCACCCTCGCCTACAACCCTGCGTCGGTGCTGATTCCCGTGGCGCGCCTGGACGGCATCGGCTTCACCGCGCTGGGGGCCGCCACCGGCGGTGGCTTCGTGGCCGGCCAGGGCGGGGTGATGCGCCTGGATGGCAGTGCCGACCCGATCGGACCGCGTGCGCTGTTCCTGCGCCTGGGTGCGGCCGCTTCGGAACTGACCGGACAGTCGCGTGCGGCGCAGTGGATGCTGCTGCAGCAGATGGTGGACGAAGCGCGCGGCCAGGTCGCCGCCGATTCGCCGCATGCCCTGCTGACGCCCGCGGGCCGCCGCACCCTGGCCCGCTACCTGGCCGGCCAGGGCCGCATCGTGGTGGAAGTGGACCGTGCCGCAGACATCCGCCAGCTGCTGCGCTGGGCCGCGCGCGAGAAGGTGAAGATCGCCATCGCCGGTGGCGCCGAGGCCTGGCAGATGGCGGCGGACCTGGCGGCCGCGCAGGTACCGGTGTTCGTCGATGCACTGGGCAACCTGCCCACCAGCTTCGACCAGATCGGTGCCACCCTGGAGAACGCCGCGCGCCTGCAGCGTGCGGGCGTGCCGGTCAGCTTCGCCCAGCGCGACGATGCCTCGCACAACGCGCGCAAGATGCGCCAGCTGGCCGGCAACGCGGTGGCCAATGGCCTGCCGTGGGCCGATGGCCTGGCCGGCCTGACCCGGGTGCCCGCCCAGGTGCTGGGCGTGGCCGACCAGATCGGCACCATCGAACCAGGCAAGCGCGCCGACCTGGTGCTGTGGGAAGGCGACCCGCTGGATGTAGCGCACTATGCCGAACAGGTCTGGCTGGGCGGACGCGCCATGCCGATGCGCTCGCGCCAGACCGAACTGCGTGACCGTTACCTGCAGCACAACGCGCACCCCTGACCGCCCGAGGAATCCGCCAATGCCGACCCTGCGCTGGTATTTCGATTTCGTCTCGCCCTATTCCTACCTGCACTGGCAGAAGGTCAAGCAGCTGCCGCAGTTCGCGGCCATCCAGCCGGTGCCGATCGCCTTCGGTGCGGTGCTGCACCACCTGGGCAACCTGGGCCCGGCCGAGATTCCGGCCAAGCGCCGTTTCATCTACCGGCAGCTGCTGTGGACCGCACAGGCCGAAGGCACGCCACTGCACTTCCCGCCCGCCCATCCGTTCAACCCGCTGGCCGCGCTGCGCCTGTGCCTGGCCGCCGGTGCCAGCCCCCAGGCGGTGGACGTGCTGTTCGACTGGATCTGGCGCGAGGGCAATGCCGGTGACAGTGCCGAGACGCTGCGCATTCCGGCGGCGCGGCTGGGCATCAGCGACGTGCAGGCGGCCTGCGCCGAGCCTGCGGTGAAGGAACAGCTGCGCCGCAATACCGAAGCGGCCATCGACGGTGGCATTTTCGGCGTACCGACCCTGTCCATCGATGGCGAACTGTTCTGGGGCAACGATGCCCACCCGATGATGGCCGCCGTGCTGGCCGACCCCGGCCTGCTGCAGCGCCCGGACTGGCAGGCCGTGATAACGCTTCCAGTGGCGGCGCAGCGCAGTCGCTGAACAGGACGTGGCGTGATTCCCTCGCGCGCCCCGGATAAAATTGCGATAGCTTTCACATTCCGAACCTACAACCGCCCTGGAGGGGGAGCCGGATGCGCATCGGAATCGTCGTCGATTCGGCCTGCGACCTGCCGCAGGATTTCATTGCCGAGCACAACATCGTGCTGCTGCCGATCACCGTGCGGATCGGCGAAGCGGTGCTGGCCGACCACCGTGACGAGCAGGCCACCCTCAGCTTCCTGCACGCCCACGTGGCCGAGCATGGCGCCGAAGCCGAAACCATCCCCTTCAGCGTCAACCAGATCCGCGATCTGTTCCTGCAGCAGCTGGTGATCGATTACGACCACGTGTTCTGCATGACCATCACCAAGACGCGCAGTCCGATCCACGACAACGCGCTGCAGGCCAGCTTCGCCATCCTCAACGACTACAAGCCGGTGCGCCAGGCGGCGGGCTACAACTCGCCGTTCGCGCTGCGCGTGCTGGATACCCAGAACCTGTTCGCCGCCCAGGCGGTGACCGCGGTGGAAGCCGTGCGGCTGCGCGACAGTGGCGCCAGCGTGCAGCAGATCCGCGAACGGCTGGAAGAACTGTCCGGCAACGTGCACGGCTACATGGTCACCCGCGACCTGTATTACATGCGCGCCCGCGCCCGCCACAAGGGCGACCGCAGCGTCGGCCTGCTCAGCGCGGCGCTGGGCAGTGCGCTGGACATCAAGCCGGTGCTGCACGGCTACCGTGGCGAGACCGGCCCGGTGGCCAAGATCAAGGGCTTCGACAACGCCGTGCAGAAGCTGTTCGGCGTGGTCAGCCAGCGCGTGCGCAGCGGGCTGATGACCCCCACCGTCTGCGTCAGCTACGGCGGCGAGCTGGAGGAACTGCGGGCCCTGCCCGGCTATGCGCAGATGAAGGAGGTCTGCGCCAGCCACGCAGTGGCCGTGTACGAATCGGTGATGAGCCTGACCGGCATGGTCAACGTCGGCAAGGGCGCGGTGACCGTAGGCTTCGCCGACGGGCCGCATCGCTTCGAATAAGCCGTTCTGGCGTACACAAGCATTGCACCGCGGCTGTGCCAGCCTTGCCGCACCTCAAGGAGACGAACCATGCCTGCGCAGTACCACATCAGCCTGCCCGACCCGTCCAAGGCCCGCGGCAACGACCCTGACCTGTCCTTCCATTCGCAGAGCGCCGGCGGATTCGCCGAGGAGCTGCAGGACGCCCTGCGCAGCGGCACCCTGTTCGAACGCTGGAAGGCCAAGCAGCCCGACCCGGATGCGGTGGAACCGCAGTGGGGCGTGACCGACCCGGACGCCACCGTCACCGGTGAGCAGAAGGACCTGCGCATCAACCTGGTGGCCACCACCCGCATCGACAGCGACGTGTTCAAGCAGCGCCTGCGCCTGCTGGCCGGCCACCACTGGGAACTGCGCGACGTGCGTTGAGGCCACCGCCTTCGCCGGGCATGGCCCGGCGCTACCGCCGCGATGTCGTGATCGACCGGGCGCCGGCGGCCATGCTCTGGTAGACGCCAACCTTGGTTGGCGCTTTCCAGCGCACCGGGCATGCGGCTGGCACACTGTCGGGATGAGAAAAAAAGATGCCATCACCCGGCCAGGGACGCGCGGCGAAAAGAAGCTGCGCGATGCCCCACGCCGTCTACGCTACCTGGAACAGTGGGCTGACGGCTTCCGCGGTGCGTTCCCCTCGCCAGACGCGCTGGGGAGTGAAACCCGCTACTGGAATTACAAGGTTCCCACCCGTGCCGACCTGATCGAAGGCCCTGCCTCCACACGGGAAATCCAGCGGGCCTGTGCCCAGTCGCTCATCACTGCTTGCACCAACCTGATCCAGTCACGCCCTGTTTCGCAGGCGGACGTGCGGGTGACCTGCTGCATCGCTTGGCCCGGCATGTTCGCAAGCGAAATCTGCCTTTATCTGGACGAAGACTATTTCCAAGGGCATGTGGCCACCACAGCGGATGGCCAGGTCACCGCGATTACCTCGCGCAGCCTGGCCAACGAGTGGCACCTTGTCCTGCCCGAAGGGGTTCATGAGCGCGGCGTGCAGGTCAGTATTTCTCCTACCGAGCACGATGACGGACTGGAACAGGAATACTGGTTCTACGGCGAGGTAGCTGACGGGCGTTGATGTATCCGCCGGGTCCACAGCACATGGCCCGGCGCACGACTCACCCCGGTAGACGCCAACCTTGGTCGGCGCTTCTGCAAAAGGCGGCCAACCAAGGTTGGCAACTACCGACGAGCCGCCGGGCATGGCCCGGCGTTTTCATGTCATTGCCAACCACCGCCCAGCGCGCGGTACAGCTCCACCCGGGCGATGGCGGCCGTGGCCTGGCTGTTGGCCAGCGCGGCCTGGTTGTCCAGCGCGATGCGCTGGGTACTCAGCACATCCAGCATGTCCACCACGCCGGCCTGGTATTGCCGGCGCGCGGCGCCCAGGGCGGTTTCGCTCTGCGCAACGGCCACCTGCAGCTGCGTGCTGCGCTGCTGCTCGGCCGCGTAGCCGTCGATGGCATCGTCCACTTCATGCCAGGCCTGCAGCACCGTGCGCTGGAACTGCAGCGCCGACTGCTGCTGTTGCAGGCGGCTCAGCGCCAGGTTGGCCTTCAGGCGCCCGCCCTGGAAGATCGGCAGGCTGATCGACGGCCCGATGCTGAAACGGTGTGCATCCCAGCCGTCCAGGTCATCCAGCTGCTTTGCCTGGAAACCGGCATCGCCGTTCAAGGTGATGCGCGGCAGGAAGCTGGCCTTGGCCACGCCGATGTTCGCGGTGGCCGCATGCAACGCTGCTTCGGCGCGGCGGATGTCCGGTCGGCGTTCGGCCAGTTCACTGGGCAGCCCCACCGCCACCGGCGGCAGCACCGGCCAATCGGCACGCACGTCCTGCAGCTGCGCATCCACTGCCTGCGGTGGCCTGGCCAGCAGGAAGGCCAGTGCATTGCGCAGCTGCGACTGGCGGTGCCGCAGCGGGGCGATGCGTGCCTGCAGCGCGGCCACCTGCGCCGCGGCGCTCGAGACCTGCAGCGTGCTGGCCACGCCCTGGCGCTGGCGCGCCTCGGTCAGGCGCTGGATGTCGGCGGCGATGCGCAGGTTGTCCTCGGTGATCGCCAGCAGCTGTGAGGTCGCACGCAGCTGCAGGTAGGAGCGCGCGGTTTCGGCCAGCAGCGCGATGCGCACCGCATGCGCGTCCTCCTCGGCCATCTGCACGCGGGCGTCGGCCGCTTCCACCTGGCGGCGCACGCGGCCCCACAGGTCCAGCTCCCAGCTCAGGCCGATGCCGGCCTGGAACAGGCCGAAGTCCTCGCGGCCCGCATTGCCGGAGGGATCGCTCAGGCCGACCTCGCTGTTGCGTGCGCGCACACCGCTGGCGCTGGCCGCCACCGAGGGCAGCCGGTCGGCCGCGCTGATGCCACGCGCCGCGCGGCTCTGCTGCACCCGGTTGGCGGCCAGCTGCAGATCCAGGTTGGACTGCAGCACCTGCCCGGCAAGCTGGCCCAGCAGCGGATCATGGAAACCGGCCCACCAGGCTGCATCGTCGTCGAGAGGCGTCGTGGTCACGGCCTCGCCCTGCCACTGCGCCGGCAGCCCGGCCTGCGGCCGCACGAAGTCCGGCCCCATCGTGCAGGCCGCCACGGCCAGGCACAGGGCCGCACTGGCAAGCGTCTTCACCACGCGACGCGTGCTCATGCGCCCTCCCCGCCCTGCAGGTCCACGCGCGCTTCCACCGACATGCCGGCGCGCAGCTGGTCCAGCAGCGGCTGGCCCGGTTCCAGCACGATCTTCACCGGAATGCGCTGCACCACCTTGGTGAAGTTGCCGGTGGCGTTCTCCGGCGCGACGGCGGCGAAGGTCACGCCGGTGGCCGGGGCGATGCTGTCGATGTGGCCGTGCAGGCGCGTGCCGGGGAACACATCCACCGTCAGCTCCACCGGCTGGCCGGCGTGCATGCGGGTCATCTGCGTTTCCTGGAAGTTGGCGACCACGAAGGCACGCTGCAGCGGCACCACGGCCGCCACCGCCGTGCCCGGCGTCAGGTAGGCACCGACGCGTACCGCGCGGCGGCCGACCACCCCGTCGATGGGTGCACGCAGTTCGGTGTGCGAAAGATCCAGTTCCGCCCGCGCCTGCGCCGCTTCGGCGCGCTGCACGGCGGCCTGCGCCGACTGCACGCCGGCAGCGAGGATGCCGGTGCGCTGGCGTGCGGTGCTCAGTGCGGCCTGGCCCTGCTGCACGTGCGCGCTGGCCACGGCCTGCTTCGACTGGGCCTGCTGCGCGTTCTGCACCGTGCCGGCGCCATCGCGGGCGAGTTCGCGGTAGCGCTGCTGGTCGGCGCTGGCCAGGGTGAGTTCGGAACGGCTGACATCGACGCTGGCGCGGGCCTGTTCGATCAGCGAGCCCTGCTGTGCCAGCGCGGCCTGCGCATTGGCCAGCTGCGCGCGCGCATTGGCCAGGTCGGCGCGCGCCGCCTGCAGCGCCACCTGGTAGTCGCGGTCATCGATGCGGGCCAGCACATCACCTGCTTTTACTTTCTGGTTGTCCTGCACCTCGACGCTGCTGACGAAGCCAGTCACCTTCGGTGCGACCACGGTGAAATCAGCATTGACGTAGGCGTTGTCGGTGCGCTGGTAGCGGCCGTCGCGCAGCAGCAGCCAGCCGCCGAGGGCCAGCGCCAGCACGCCCAGCGCAAGGCCGGTATTGAGGGTTGTCTTGTTGAGGCTCATGCGGGGGAGTCCTTGAAAAGTGGGAGTCAGGCCACGGCACGTGGCGGATGGACGCGGGTGGCCCACGGCAGCAGCGGCAGGCAGCCCAGGGCCACCAGCGCCACCAGCCAGTACAGGTCGGCCGAGGTCAGCGCCTGGACCTGGGCGTGCAGCCGCGCGGGCAGATCGGCGCTGGCCGGCAACCACGGCTGGTTGCCCAGGTGGTCCACCAGTGCGGTGGAATGCAGGTGGCGCCGCGACTGCCCGACCGCATCGAGCACGCCGCCGGCGAACACCGCCGAAAAGCCCTTGACGGTGTTGAACCAGGCCGAGGCGAAAGGACCGTCCTGCGGTGCCAGGCCGGTGGTCGCCAGCAGCAGTAGCGGCAGCACCGCCATCGGCTGTGCCACCACCTGCAGCAGCTGCACCCACAGGAAGTTGTCGCGGTTCCACTGCACGTCCAGGTGCGCGCCGAGGAAGCAGGCCACGGCCAGCAGCAACAGCCCTGCCGCCTGCACCCAGCGGCAATCCACCGCACGCTGGTTCATCAGGGTGGCCACCAGCGGCAGCGCAATGACCTGCGGCAGCGCCACCCACAGCAGCATCGGCGCGGTCTGCAGCGGGCGGTAACCCTGCACGCTGGCCAGGTAGCTGGAGGGAATGGAAATGACGGCCAGCAACACGAACAGCACGCCCACGCAGGTCACCAGCGCGTAGCTGAGGTTGCGGTGGGCCAGCAGCTGCAGCTTGAAGAACGGCAGCGGGTGGAACCATTCGTTGATGAGGAACAGCACCAGCAGGCCGCTGCCGCCGCCCAGCAGCACCGTGATCAGCGGCGAATCGAACCAGTTCAGGCGCGCGCCCTGGGTCAGGCCCAGCACCAGCATGACCAGCGCGGGCAGCCCCAGGGCCAGGCCCACGCCGTTGAACTGGGCAAAGCGCTCCAGCCGCAGTGGATCCTGCGGCAGGCCCCAGCCGACCATCGCCATGCCAGCCACGCAGAACGGCACGATCTGCCAGAACGCGAACTGCCAGCCCGCGTGCTCGACCCACAGCGCGGCCAGCGGCGTGCCCATGCTTGGCCCGAAGGTGGCGGTCAGTGCATAGCCGGCCAGGCCGTACAGCTTGATGCCCGGTGGCAGGAAGCGCAGCGCCACGCTCATCAGCAGCGGCGGCAGCGCGCCACCGGCCAGGCCCTGCAGCGCGCGCAGCAGCAGGAAGGTGGGCAGATCCGGTGCCAGCGGGCACAGCACGCCCAGCAGCATGAAGGCGGCAATCATCACCAGGGCGAAGCGGCGCAGCGAGAACGTCACCGCGCACCACGGCGCGAACGCCATCGCGCTGACCGACATCGCGCTGTACACGCTGATGATCCAGCTGCCGTCATCGACGCTGAAGCCCATCGCGCCGCGGATGTCGGCCAGCGCGACCTTGGTGATGTTCTCGTTGAAGCCCGACATCAGCACCACCAGCAGCACGCCGCACAGGCCCACCACGATGCGGCGGTCGAAGGCGGGGGCAGAGGGCGCGGCGGGGGCCCGGGGCAAGGCGACCGCGCTCATCGGTGCCGGCCGATCCGTGCGGCGCACGGCAGGTGAAGCGACATGGCGTGCGCTCGGTGACTGTGGGGAGCGCAGTCTAGGCAGGCCCACTGCTGCGAAAAATGGCGTGGGTGCGATGCCACCCGTGCGTGGGACGCACGTATCCGGGCGGGTGCCGATTCCGGTAGGTGCCGACCGTTGGTCGGCACACCTTCAGGCTCTACACGGCGTCAGCGTCGCACATCGCCTTGATCGCGCGGCGCAGCCAGCGGTGTGCCGGGTCGTTGTCCATGCGCGGGTGCCAGGCCTGCACCAGGGCGACCGTGCGCACCGATACCGGCAGCGGGAACATGCGCAGCGGCAGCCCCATGTAAGCGATGCGATCGAGCATGACGCTCGGCATCTGCGGCAGCACCAGGTCCGACGCGGCCGCTGCGAAGATCGCGCCATGGAAGGTGGGGATCACCATCGCCACCCGTCGGGCCAGGCCCATCTGCGCCAGCTCATCATCGATCGGACCATGGGCGATGCCCCGCCGCGAGACGGCGATGTGGTCGCAGGCGGCGAAACGCTCGGCGGTGATGTCCCCGTCGAACAACGGATGATCCTCGCGGGCCGCGCCCAGCAGCGCCGTGGTGAACAGGTTCTGCACCTTGGTCTCCGGTGCATGCTTGCCGGCGGTGCTGATGAACAGGTCGATCCGGCCCTGCACCATCGCATCATCGTCGGTATCGCCTTCAGGCATGAAGCGCAGCGTGCAGCGTGGCGCCTGCTGGCGGAACACCTCGCGCAGGCGGCCGCCGTAGCTGCCGATGAACACATCGTTGGCGCGGATGCTGAAGGTGTGCTCCAGGGTCTGGATGTCCACTTCGCGGCCATCATGGAACACCCGGTGCGCCTGCTCGATCACATCGCGCACCTGCTCGCGCAGCTCCAGCGCGCGCGGGGTCGGCGCCAGCCCGCGGCCGGCCCGCACCAGCACCGGATCACCCAGCGCCTCGCGGATGCGCCCGAGGGTACGGCTCATGGCCGGGGCGCTGAGGTTCATCCGGCGTGCCGCACCGGCGACGCTGCCTTCGTCCAGCAGGACATCCAGGGCGAGCAGCAGGTTCAGGTCAGGCAAGGGCATGGCAGTCTCCAGCAGATGGAATGACTCTACGACACCCTTGGCCAAAGTCGATTGCATACCGTGCAGGTATTGCCTGCGCCGCACGGCATGGGTGCGCGGCGCGGCATGGGCGACCATCACCGCCTGCCAAGGAGCCTCCCCATGTTCACCACCCTGCTGGTCGCCCTCGATGGCGGCCCCCAGCACGACGCCCTGCTGGACCTGGTCACCCACGTTGCCGGCCCGCGCAGCCGCATCCACCTGCTCTGCGTGATCGACCCGGAGTTTGCCCTGCCCGCCGATGCCGGCGACGCCGACCGCCGCGAATACCCCGCCGCGGCGCGCCAGCAGGCGAAGGCCGAGGGCCTGCTGCAGGACGCCATCGCACAGCTGCGCGAGCGTGGCATCGATGCCCGCCCGCTGCTGCCGGCGGGCGATCCGGGCGAAGTGATCAGCACCCAGGCGCGCGAATTGGGGGCCGACCTGATCGTGATCGGCCATCGCCACCTGTCGCGGCTGCAGCGCCTGCTCGACAGCTCGGTGGCGCAGTGGACGCTGGACCACGCGCCGTGCCCGGTGCTGGTAGAAACGCGCGGCGGCTGACATCGCGCACGTTGCCCGCACGGTGCCGGGCCGCTATTGTGGTCCCATCAACCGAGACAAGGATCTGTCATGCGCAAGACCCTGATCTGTACCGGCCTGCTCCTAGCAATGTGTGCCGGCAGCGCCATCGCCAAGGAAGTGCCGCGCATCGACGCGAGCAGTGATGAAGCGGCCAGCAGCAGCTTCGCGGCCATGATCGATGCCCTGCCTCCTGCCGAACAGGCGGAGCTGGCCGTCGCGATGCTCAAGCTCAACATGCGCGGCGTGAATAGCGCTTACGATCTCGCCGGCAGACCGGATCCGTCCATCGTGCCGATCAAAGACGATGTGAGCGGCATGACCGCCGCAGAGATCATCGCGCTGGCGCAGGATGCAAACGACGTCAAGATTGTCGACGTCACTGCCGACTGACATGCCACGCACAGACCCGGCTTCGTTGCCGGGCCTGTGCTGATCGCCAGGCCGGCAACGCCTCAGCAGTCGATCACGCCTTCTTCGCCACTCTCATCGTCCAGCACCCGGGCGTGCAGGGTCACTTGGTTGCGGCCGGCACGCTTGGCGGCGTACAGCCCGGCATCGGCGTCGGCCAGCAGCTGGTCGGCGCTGGCCGTGGCCGGCGGGTGCAGGTAGGCCACGCCGATGCTGATGCTGACCGGGCCTTCGGGCAGGCTCAGCGCTTCCACTGCCAGGCGCAGCCGCTCGGCCAGCGCCAGTACGCCCGACAGCGAACTGCCCGGCACGATCACCGCGAATTCCTCGCCGCCATAGCGCGCCACGCTGTCAGCCGCGCGCCCGGCGGTGGCCTGCAGCACGGCCGCCACGGCGCGCAGGCATCGGTCGCCCGCCGGGTGGCCGTGCTGGTCGTTGAACGCCTTGAAGTGGTCGATATCCACCAGCAGCAGGGCCAGCTCGGTGCCGCTGCGGCGGGCGCGGTTCCACTCGGCCTGCAGCACCGTGTCGAACTGGCGACGGTTGGCAACGCCGGTCAGGCCATCCTGCCGCGCCAGCTGGTCCAGCCCGGCCTGGCGTTCCAGCAGATCGATCTGCAGCAGCGTGCTGCGCAGGCCGAAGCCCAGCGTGGCCACCACGAACCCGGCCACCGCCAGCGGCCGCGCGTGGTCCACCACCAGGGTGCCGACCACCAGCAGCAGCAGCGGCAGGATCATCGGACCGCCGGCCTGCACCAGCCGCGACAGGCGGGGGTGCAGCACGAAGCCCGGCGCCGGGGCCTGGCGCAGTGCAAGCAGGGCCAGCAGCAGGAACGGCATGTCGATCAGCAGGTCGTTGTAGGCACCGAAGGACTGCTCGGCGGTGTAATGGTTGATGTAGAACGCCACCAGCAGGTAGCCCAGCGCGTACAGGGCCAGCGCACGGAAGAACACCCGCCGCTCCGGCACATCGCCGGCCAGCCAGCGCACCACGGCGAAGGCGGCGATGCACAGGTTCTGGATGTCGAACATGTGCTGCATGTTGGCCATCGCCTGGTCATCGACGTCGATGCGGTCGGCGAAGGACTGCGTGTGCACGAAGAACAGCACCCCCAGCAGGGCGGCCATCAGGCCGTCGATGAGGCTGATGGTCCAGCGCTCGCGCCGGGCCCGGGCGAGGATGAACACCAGCGGCACGCCATACAGCACATACAGCAGCAGGCTTACGCTGGGGGTGATGTTGGCCCGCCCGGCACTGAGCGCATCGAGCATGTTGAAGCCCATGCCGCCGGCCCAGAGCAGCAGGGCCAGCGCGGTGGCACGCCACCCCAGCGCCGCCCGGTCACGTTGCGCCCGCCACAGGCAGGCGGCCGCGGCCAGCAAGGGGGCTGCGGTCAGGAAGCCAAACGAACCGCCACCGGCCGTCCCAGGCCAGAACGCCACGACCAACCCGTGGCAAAACAGGTACAGCAGCGCCAGCACTACCGGCATGCACTACCCCCATCCGCAAGGCCGTATGCGCGCACCATACCGCAGCACACGGCCACCGCGGCGTGATCCGCATTGGAAAAGGCGGATCCGCGACGGTGGCCGCCGTCTCCTGGGGCGGATGCCAGGCAACTGCCGCGGGCCACCCCGGGAAGCCGCTGGGCAGCCGCGACCTGTAAATGCGAAAATCCCTCCCCATCCCAGCAAGCGCCTCCGCGCCGGCCGCCCCGAGACCCCGTGAAAACTCCTGAAGGACTGCGTGCGCTGATCGACGACGGCGTGATCGATGAAGTGCTCCGCCCGCTCAAGAGCGGCAAGGAAGCGGCCGTGTACGTGGTACGCAGCGGCAACGAGGTGCGCTGCGCCAAGGTCTACAAGGACATGGCCCAGCGCAGCTTCCAGCAGCGCGTGCAGTACCAGGAAGGTCGCAAGGTGCGCGGCAGCCGCGAGGCACGTGCGGTGGGCAAGGCCAGCAAGTACGGCCGCAAGCAGCAGGAAACGGCCTGGAAGAACACCGAGGTGGACGCGCTGTACCAGTTGCGCGATGCCGGCGTGCGCGTGCCCGAGCCGTTCGGCTACTACCACGGCGTGCTGGTGATGGAGCTGGTCACCGATGCCGACGGTTTCTCTGCCGCCCGCCTGGGTGAGGTGGTGCTGGAGCCGGAACAGGCCCGCCAGTTCCACCAGACCCTGGTCCGCCAGGTGGTGCGCATGCTGTGCTGCGGCCTGATCCATGGCGACCTGTCGCCGTACAACGTGCTGGTCGGTCCCGATGGCCCGGTGGTGATCGATTTCCCCCAGGTGGTCAGTGCCGGCGGCAACAATGCCGCGCGCAGCATGCTGCTGCGGGACGTCAACAACCTCACCGCCTACCTGGGCCGTTTCGCCCCCGAACTGCTGGACACCTGGTATGGCGAGGAAATGTGGGCGCTGTTCGAGGCGGGCAACCTGCTGCCGGACAGCGAGCTGACCGGCACCTTCGTGCACGATGAATCCACCATCGACTTGGACAGCGTGCGCCACGCCATCAACGATGCGCGCGAAGAAGCCCTGATCCGCCAGCAGGGCCGTGAAGCGGCGGAAGAAGACGACGACAGGTAGCGCCACGCCATGCGTGGCGGCTGGCCGCCTGCTTCCGTAGAGCCGAGCCCACGCTCGGCTGCTCTGCTGCCCATTCGAGCAAGCTCGACTCTACCGAAGGCCAGCCGAGCATGGGCTCGGCTCTACAACTCAGGCGTGCAGCGCGCGGGCGTGGTGGGCGATGTGCTCGCCGATGAAGCTGGCGATGAAGTAATAGCTGTGGTCATAGCCAGGCTGCAGGCGCAGGGTCAGCGGGTGGCCGACGGCCTCGCAGGCCTGCTGCAGGCGTTCGGGCTGCAGCTGGTTCTGCAGGAACTCATCCGCATCGCCCTGGTCGACCAGCAGCGGCAGGCGCTCGCTGGCATCGGCCACCAGCGCGGTGGCATCCCACTGCGCCCAGTCGGCCGGGTTGTCGCCCAGGTAGGCGGTGAAGGCCTTCTGGCCCCACGGCACCTGGCTGGGCGCGACGATCGGCGAGAACGCCGACACGCTGCGGTAGCGGCCCGGATTGCGCAGCGCCAGCACCAGCGCGCCGTGCCCCCCCATCGAATGGCCGCTGATCGCACGCGCATCGCTGGCCGGGAAGTTCGCTTCGATCAGCGCCGGCAGTTCGTGCACCACGTAGTCGTGCATGCGGTAGTGCTTGGCCCACGGCTGTTCGGTGGCGTTGAGATAGAAACCGGCACCCTTGCCCAGGTCGTAGCCTTCGGCATCGGCGACGTCATCGCCGCGCGGGCTGGTGTCCGGCGCCACCAGGATCACGCCGTGCTCGGCGGCGTAGCGCTGCGCACCCGCCTTGGTGATGACGTTCTGTTCGGTGCAGGTCAGGCCGCTCAGCCAGTACAGCACCGGCAGCGCCTGCGTGGCCGCCTGCGGCGGCAGGTATACCGCGAACTGCATATCGCAGCCCAGGGTGGCCGAGTGATGGCGGTAGACGTCCTGCCAGCCGCCGAAACAGGCGCGGTGTTCGATGCGTTCCATGGTGTTCTCCTGCGCGGCGCGTCAGCGCACGCCTGTATTGATCGTTGCATCCAGCCGGGACAGCAGGTGCAGCAGTGGTTCGACGCCGGGCTGGCCCTCCAGGTTGCGCCAGGCCGCCACCGCCACGTCGCTGCGCGGCGGCCAGTGGCCATCGGCGCGCGCCTCGTGCAGGCGCGGCAGGAACACCTGCGCCAGCCAGTGCTCGAACGGCATCTCATCGATGCCGAACGGCGAATCCACTGCACGCGGTGCGCCGACCTCGCCCTCGACCCAGCCCAGCGCACGCAGCGCCTGCTCGATCGGGGCAACCAGGGCCGCGCGCGGGTCTTCCGCACGCGGCCGGCGCAGGGCATCCAGCCAGCCCATGCCCAGGCTCAGTAATGGACGACCGAGCGGATCGACTTGCCTTCGTGCATCAGGTCGAAGGCTTCGTTGATCTTGTCCAGGTCCATGGTGTGGGTCACGAACGGGGCCAGTTCGATATCGCCCTTCATCGCGTCTTCCACCATGCCCGGCAGCTGGCTGCGGCCCTTCACGCCGCCGAAGGCGGTGCCCATCCACTTGCGGCCGGTGACCAGCTGGAACGGACGGGTGGAGATCTCCTGGCCGGCACCGGCCACGCCGATCACCACGCTCTGGCCCCAGCCACGGTGCGCGCATTCCAGCGCCGCACGCATCACGCTGGTGTTGCCGATGCACTCGAAGCTGTGGTCCACGCCCCAGGTGGTCATTTCAACGATGACCTGCTGGATCGGCTTGTCGAAGTCCTTCGGGTTGATGCAGTCGGTGGCGCCGAATTCACGGGCCAGCTCGAACTTGGACGGGTTGGTGTCCACGGCGATGATGCGGCCGGCCTTGGCCTGGCGCGCACCCTGGATGACCGCCAGGCCGATGCCGCCGAGGCCGAACACGGCCACGCTGTCGCCTTCCTGCACCTTGGCGGTGTTGTGCACCGCGCCGATGCCGGTGGTGACGCCGCAGCCGAGCAGGCAGACGTGCTCCGGGTTCGCGTCCGGGTTGATCCTGGCCAGCGAGACTTCGGCCACCACGGTGTACTCGCTGAAGGTCGAGCAACCCATGTAGTGATAGATCGGCTCGCCGTTGTAGCTGAAGCGGCTGGTGCCGTCGGGCATCACGCCCTTGCCCTGGGTGGCGCGCACCGACACGCACAGGTTGGTCTTGCCGCTCTTGCAGAACAGGCATTCGCCGCACTCGGCGGTGTACAGCGGAATCACGTGGTCGCCCGGCTTCACGCTGGTCACGCCCTCGCCTACTTCCACCACGAT
>PJTS01000689.1_pt1 | contig 17434 bp, 9 predicted proteins | sample 1512251 | NCBI WGS metagenome assembly PJTS01 (sample SAMN08177686, study PRJNA422409) | Soil metagenome, whole genome shotgun sequencing project. | isolation source: Soil (2) enriched on wood chips: alkali lignin treatment | place: USA: Madison | collected 2015-01-15 | reverse complement strand
ATCCGTCGCAGATAGTCCATATCTTCGCTATAAAGGTAATGTTCCCACAGATTATTGCACAGCCAGCCCGAGCCTGCATTTGCAATGCCCCAAGAAGCGGATTCCCCCGGTTCGGTATAGCCCCACACGTTGGTGATCACATGAGCCACCCAGCCCGGTGCGTTATAGTACGCTTTCGCGGTCTTTGCTCCCGGCGCCATAAGGCCTTCCACAAGACTCACCAACGGTTCATTGAGTTCGCCCAAATTGGCCGCTCCCAAGTGCCAATGGTTCATTTGCACATTGATATCCAGGTGATAATCCCCATTCCAGGGTGTCTGAATCTGATTTGCCCATAGCCCTTGTAAATTCGGCGGCAGCAGACCTAAACGCGTACTGCTAATACTAAGGTAGCGACCATACTGATAAAATAAGGCTGCCAGCCCTGGATCCTGATCCGGTTCTTTACCGAAAGCCAGCAAACGTTGGTCGGTCGGTAAGTCATCTTTCGACTGCCCCAATCGAAGCGACAAACGGTTGAACATGGCCAAATAGTTTCGCAGATGTTCGGCATACTGCTGGCTATAGGATTTTTTCAACGCCTTTGTTAGCGTTTCAGCTGTCGTACGCTCAAAATCCTTGCCTTTAAAATCAGTATCTGTTGCCACGTAAATCAGTACTTCGTCAGCCTGTTGGATAACAATAGATTGCCCTTGTACAATTTGTTTTCCACCTTTAACTTGCGCCCGGACACGTGTTTTAAACTGCATACCTTTACCGTCCACACCATTATCCAATTGTCCCATCAAAATGAGCTCGCCATCTTTGGTCGTAGCAGTCGCCCTTTCGGGACGGTCGATCTTGATTGCTAGGTTTATCTGCCCTTTTTTGCTACTCTGTAGACGAATAATACCCACATCGTCTGCAAAGCTTGTCCAATATTCCCGGTTATATTTTACGCCTTTGAGCTCATAGCTCGTTTTTACCAGGGCCTTTTCAATATCCAGCTCGCGGCGATAGTTTTGTACCGCAGCAAGAGCTGTTTTTCCATCAAATGCAAGCGTCAAATTGCCAAGAACTTGATAACAGCCCCATTGCTTACCACCCGATCCCGGGCCTTTGCAGATAAAATGTTGGTCAATCAATCCCTGAGCGAGGTTATTTTTCCCGTTTTTGATCAGGTTTCGAATGCTATCCAAGTACCTACTGGCTTCATAATTATTGGCATCCTGAGGGCTTCCCGACCATAGTGTAATATCGTTGAGTACAATATGTTCATTTATTAAGCCACCGTCGGGCATCATACCGATCTTTCCGTTACCTAGGGGCAAGGTCTCCTCCCATTGCTTTGCCGGCTGCTGATACCAGAGTTTGCTCTCCTGCTCCTGCCCAAATAACTTGCCCGAAAAAAAGAACAGCAGCATAGCACAAAGTATCCTATCTATTCCACGACTTATTTTTGGATATCTATTCATATCACCTTAGTTTTTTGTCCAGTCATCTGTCCGGAAAGGAGATCCGGCGATCCCAGCATCATTATACAAAGTCAGGTCCGGGTTATCGGCCCAGCCGTAACGCACTGCCACCGGCGACAGCACTTCTTTGGCAGATACGATCAGCTTATTTCCCACCTGTTTGACATCAGCAGGGTAAAAGACCTGATCTGCGCCAGCAATGGTAAAACTACCTTTCAGTTTATCCGCATCTTTCAGCACCAGTTTTTTGCCCATGGGGTTAAAGCTGAGTTGCATCTCTGATCCCTTTGTGATCCAATGTTCGAGGACAGGCCCCGAATAAGGGATCTTCTTTCCATAAAGCTGCGCTGTTGCAATCCAGCCTAGCCTTCTACCGACATCCTGTTTATTTTTTGGATGAATATCCACTGCATCACCGATATCAGCAATAACAGCCATACCTGTGTAAGGCAGTTTGAGCGTTTGGCGCTGCGCCTCTCGTAATCTCGCCCAGGAAGAAGATTGCGGTGCCGACTTCTTCTCCTTATAATTTGCCAATTGCACAAAATAAAAAGGCATCTTTTCGTTGTTCCACTGCTGGCGCCAGTCCTGAATCAGCGCTGGCAACAGTTGCTCGTAAGGTGCATCTTTTGAATCTGCATTACTTTCTCCCTGATACCAAATAGCTCCTTTTATTTTAAAATCCACAAAAGGTTTAACCATAGCATTGTAGAGTACAGTCGGTCTATTGGGGCCCTCCATCGCGTTAGGCTTTGCGGGCAGCTTAGTCATATCATAACCTACTTTGCATTTCCAGTCTCCAACGAGAGAAATCCGCTCCCCATTCGGTCCTTCCAGTCGTGGCTGTTCTGTACCGCCATATATTCCTCCGTCTCCAGCGCCATCAAATACCCGAACGGCAATATGCAACAGACCCAAATTGTTTGCCGCTGCAGGCACAGTATATTTCCGAATCTGGTTGTAACCGACAGTTTCGCCCACCTTTGTGCCATTGACATAGGTGATATCATTATCGTCTATCGCTCCCAAAATCAACTTGAGGGGTTTACCCTGCCAATGTGCCGGCAGCGCAACGTCTTTGCCAAAATAAACGACACCGTCCATACCCGGAAACAGGTTTTGGTCAAAAAAGCTGGGAATTGTAATCGTAGACCAGGTACTTTTATCCAATTGTGGCGCAAACCACTCGCCCTGCGTTGCTGTCTTCACCTGATCCTGCTGTTCGGCGACGCGATTCCATTCTGCCAAATCCTTCGCATAGACTTCCTGTGCATCTGGGCGTTGGATTTTTTCGATGGCCGCCGTATAGATTGAAAACGGTGTAAGTGCCTCTCGGCTCATCCAGGCTTCAATAATTGTTCCGCCCCAGGAAGAATGGATCAAACCGATAGGGATTCCTGTTTTCTCGTAGATCTCACGTGCAAAAAAATAGGCCGTCGCCGAAAACTCTGGAATACTTTGTGGCGTTACAGGATTCCATCCACCAGACTCCACCTTAACTGCTGTACTAGGTTGATTGGCCGTTGCTTTTGGAATCTGCAAAATGCGAATATAGGGGAAGTTGGCTGCTTTGATTTCCTGCTCGAAGTTATTGATCTTACCCCAACCCGCCAGGGGCATTTCCATATTTGATTGCCCCGAACAGAACCAGACTTCACCGATCAAAATATTATTTAGGATCAATTGATCCCCATCATTGATTGTAATTTGGTAGGGTCCACCGTATTTCGGTGTCTCCAAGAAGACTTGCCATCTCCCCTGTTGATCGACCTCTACCTGATAGTTTTTGTTATTCCAGCTGCTGTTTACGCTAAGTTCCTTGCCTACTGCGGTACTGGTTCCCCAGATCTTGACCTTCTCTTTCTGCTGCAGTACCATATTATCGCCAATAAAGGCCGGCAGCTGTACTTTGGCCTGTAGGGTAGAAAATCCACTGGCAACGCTGAGTAGCAGGGCCAGAAGAGTCCTCTTATACTGTTTAGGTTTTATCATGATTTTTGAGTTTATTGCTCAATTGGGTTTATAAATTTGGCGCATCCGAAGTCCCGACTGTTGAAATCGGAGCTTCGGATGTGCCACAGTTATTTTTTTAAAGTGCCGAGATCTTCAGCAAAACGCTGGTACGGTTGCTATTCAGATCAGGATTCACACCGACTTTCATCAGGTAATCGCCCGAATAGGTTTGTCCCTGGCCTAAGCTCGACTTGGTTCCCGGATACAAGTTGATCTCCTCCACCCGGTATTGTTTTTGGGCATCTAGTCCTTTTAAACGCACTGGATCTGTTGATCCTATGCCATAACGGTTATTGACCAGATAGTTGAAGATGACAGCTTCTGTTTTTTGATTATTCACATAACTCAGGGCGGCAAAGTCACCTTCACGTGGATCGGCCAAACGATACTGATCCCCATGCCAGATTGTTGCTTTAAGCGCCTCGTAATTCTTTACCGCCTGCTGGGAGAATAACAGATCCTGCTCATTCAGGTGGCTCACCACAATATCAAAACCCAGTTTGCCCATCATAGCCACATCTGTACGGAATTTGAGCGGCTGTTTTCCCCAGTCTGTCACATGGTTTGAGGTACTAATTGCCGGGAAAAAGTACGAATATTCGTACTGCATAAAAATACGTTCCTGGGGATCTGTATTATCCGAAGGCCAGAATTCGGTAAAGTACCGAAGCGCTGCATAGTCCACGCGGCCACCGCCACCCGAACATAACATCATCGGCACCTTTGGATACTTCGCACGAATACGTTCCAACACCTTATAAAGGCCTTCGACATACGAAATATAAAAGGCGCCCTGATCTTTTAGAAATGCGGAGTGCGCATTGTATATCACCGCATTACAGTCCCATTTAATGTATGCCAATGCCGGATTTTTGGTAAACAGGTCGTCCAAGATATGAAAAACAAAATCCTGCACCTTGGGATTTGTCAGATCCAGGATTAGCTGATTGCGGAAGTAATGTTCTTCCCGCTGTGGCTGTTTAACGACCCAATCCGGATGTTGCTCGTAGAGTTCGGATTTGGGGCTGACCATTTCGGGTTCTACCCAGATACCAAATTTAACACCTTGTTTAGTCGCTTCTTCCACAAGCGTTGCAATACCATTGGGCAATTTTGTGCGGTTAGGTTGCCAATCTCCCAAGCTCGAGTGATCGCTATTACGCGGATATTTATTTCCAAACCAGCCATCATCCAATAAAAAAAGGTCTACTCCTAGTTTCTTGGTATCCTGAAGCAGTCCTTTCAATTTTTGCTCATTAAAATCAAAGTAGGTCGCCTCCCAATTATTAAGTAAAGTCAGGCGTTCGCCATTTCCATCCAACAACTGATATTTACGGGCCCAGTTGTGCAAGTTCCGGGAAGCCTCTCCTTTTCCCTTCGTCGATAAGGTATAAATCAATTTGGGCGTTGTAAACTCCTGGTTGCTGGCTAGTTTCACATTGGAAGCATAATTATTTATTCCGGCGATAATACGTAAGTTATTGAGGTAGTCGACTTCAAAATCCACCTTAAAATTTCCGCTATACCCAAGGCTTGCCATCAGGACGGTTCCTTCATCTTCGGATGCCGCCTTGCCCAATGACACCATAAAGGAAGGTGGCTGAAACAAGTTTGCGCGTGTTCCGAGTTTACTATCCAACACTTTGATGCCGTGCGTCAATGGGGTCTCCTCCACCTGCATTTCTTTTGCCCAGTCGCCATGATACTGCCGCAACCAATACGCTTTTGAGCGCAGGGTCAGGTTGGCCGAAGCAAACTTTTCGAGGGTAACAACTTTTTTTTCTTTATTCTGGATAGTTGCCCACTGCTCAATGATGTTCTCATTCGAAAATGATTTGTAGTGTAACACGACGTAAATATCATATACTGGATCTTTCAGCGTGATATCAAGCTGTTTAACATTGGCATCCAGGTCTTTCACCGCATGCTTTTCATAGCGCAAGTCGAGGGAGCGATTACCATCGGCATGGACAAGACTAATGGCAGGTTCCAGTAGATTTTTTGAACCTGAAGGGGTATAAGCCGCATTGGATAGGCCACTATAGTCTGTCAATTGTCTATAACCGCTTGCAATGGTTGCATATTCTTTTGAATCACTCAATTTTTCACCGTAATAAAGCATTTTCAGTGTTTTTGTGGAATCGTACTCCAATACAAGTGCATTTGATCTGGTTTCAATGGGAATCTGTTTGGACTGCGCCTGCACATCCAGATGGACAAGCCCTTGAGTCATCAAGAGCCCGAGTACAACATGTTTAAAATGATGGGTTGGCATATATAAATAGATTTAGGATTTGTTAACGAACTTGACTATTTTGTTTGCTTTCAGTTGAATCTTGTAAAGGTATTTGCCATTGACTTGCTCTTGCAATGCAAGACCTTCTAATCTGGAAGGACTTAATACCTGAATTGTTTGATCCTTCGGCGAAGAAAGGACGAGCTGCGTAATACTTCTGTTATTCCATTCCATCTTATCTAGCTGTACATTGCCCCGGCCTTTGAGTCCTTTGACTGTCCCGGCAGACCAACGATCGGGCAAGGCAGGAAGTAATTCCAGAACATCAGTTTGCGATTGTAGCAACATTTCACTCAGGGCAGCCACATAACCGAGGTTGCCATCAATCTGAAAGGGTGGATGCGCACAGAGCAAGTTGGCATACACTCCGCCTCCATTGTTATAATCGATGCCCTCTCCGCCGACGAGGTTAATGAAATTCGTTAAAATCTTATAGGCATGATTTCCATCTTGTAATCTCGCCCAAAAGGCAACCTTCCAGGCCATGGACCAACCGGTAGATTCGTCGCCACGTGCGGTCAGGGTGACTCGTGCAGCCTTGGCAAGTTCTGGTGTTTTCAAAACCGAGAATTGATTGCCGGGATATAGGCCAAACAAATGCGATACATGGCGATGTTTGTCCTGTGGATCATCACGATCGGTTTCCCATTCCTGCAACTGCCCCCATTGACCAATCTTGGGTTTGAGCAATGCATCGCGAAGTGCCGTAATATGTTTACGATAGTCAGCGTCAATATTTAAAACTGTGCTTGCCTGGATGTAGTTGTTAAAGAGATCGTAAATAATCTGATGGTCATAGCTCACGGCATCCTCCGTGGGGCCATGTTCTGGCGACCAACCCTGTGGTGCCACCACAGTTCCGTCCGGTCTTCGTACCAGACGATCATCCCAAAATTCACTTACTTCTTTTAAAATTGGATATGCAAACTCGCGTAGATACTTCCCATCCTTATTAAAAGCATAATGTTCCCACAGGGCCTGCGCATACCAAGCACTTCCAGGGGTGTTCCAAAGAAAACTCTCGCCACCGAAGATATTATTTTCGGTCTTTACGGTCCAGCCCCGTACGCCTGGAAATTCCTTTTGTGTATTCACTTTCTTTACCTCGCGCATGCTATTGATATAATCGAGATAAGGCCAGGCCGATTCACTCAGATTGGCCACTTCGGCAGGCCAATAATTCATCTGCACATTGATATTGGAATGGTAGTCCGAGCGCCATGGCGGATTGTTGCTGTTGTTCCAGAGTCCCTGTAAATTTGCTGGCAGGCCACCTTTTCGGGAGGAGCTGATTAAAAGATAGCGTCCATACTGGTACAGCAAGGCTTCTAGCGCCGGGATCGGCTGTTTTTTATAGGCTTCCAACAACATTTTTGTTGTCTGTTTGCCATCCAACTGACTATGGTCAAGATCAAGATCCACCCGGTTGAACAGTGCCGTATAATCTGCGACGTGCCTTGCCAATAGTTTATCTACGCCATATTTTCTCGCTTGGTTCAGATAACGTTCATTGGCGTGTACTGGATTTTCAGCCGACTTCCATTTTGTTGCCCGCGTATTGGCATAATCTGTTGCCGCACTCAGCAGCAGAACGATTCTATCAGCAGATTTTACCGTAAGGACAGCCTGTCCCATTTCATCTTTTGTTTCGGAAAGTGAGCCACCGACCACCTGTACCTGCACCTGGGCAGCATACCGCATGCCATTGTCGAGCGTTCCCTGAAACCGCAAATGGCCATCTTCCACTTGTACGGTCTGTCCATGTGCATCTTGCAGTGCAATTACGGCATTCAGTTTCCCTTTTCTACTGTTTGTATAGTCAAATACCATGACCTGATCCGGCTGACTGGCAAAATACCGTCGATTGATCTGCTGTCCATCCTGCTGATAGGCAGTTTCATGCAGCCCCTTATCCAAATTCAATTTCCGGCTATAAGCTGTAAAAGACTTGTTAACATCGGAATCAAAGCGAACAAAAAGATCACCGAAAGCCTGATAAGCGCCCGTTTCCTGTTCATCACCAGTCCATAGGCTATTTTCATTAAATTGAATATGTTCTTGATTTACTCCAGCAAAGATCATGGCGCCAATTCGTCCATTTCCGATGGGGTAAGCTTCGGTCATCCAGTCCGTAGCGGGCTTATTATCCCAGAGGTAATAGCGTTGTGCATAGGTTGTGGCTGAGCAAAGGGTCAAGCATGTAAAGATGAGATATTTAATTTTTCTGTGCATTAACATAGCGACTTATACAATTTATTGAGCGATGCCCAATGGTGAAAAAACAAAATAGATGACAATCATCAATAGAATGAGAAAGGTGCCGACCCCGTACCTCCCCTTCCAATAACTGCCTTTGTCCTGACCTGAAAACTCAAATTGATAGACCGATAGGTAGTTTGGCTGGCTCAATTTACTTCCACTCCAGATGATCAGCGCAACGGCGATAAATAGTAAGGCGAATAGGTGCAGATAGTGTAGTTCTGTCTTCCATACAAACACCAGCAGAAAATAACTAAACATGTACAGGAACAAGCCAATTTGTGCCATCCTTGGTGTCACACGGCGGGAGAGAATCCCCAAGATCATAATGGTGAAGATCGGCATATTGAACAGCCCCGATACCGTTTGTAAGTACGTATAAAAACCATCGTGAGCAAAGAGAATAAAAGGTGCAATAAACATGGCCGAGATAGAGATGATCAATTCAAACAGTTTCCCTTTTCTGACCAGTTCTTTTTCATTAAGGTCTCTTTTCTTATATTCCAAATAAGGCTTGTAAATATTAAAAATAAATAAGCTACCACAACTCTGAAGGCCGGCGGTATAGGTAGTCATTGCAGCACCAAAGACCAATGCCAAGGAAAAGCCAATCAGCACATCCGGAAAGATCAGTACAATAAGTTTTGGAAAAACGGAAGCTGTAGGCTGTACATGCGGTAATAAGTGTACCGCCAGGAGACCAGGTAAATTGATCAATAGTGGCATCAGGAGTTTTCCACCGGCAGCCAAAGTCATTCCCTTCTGTGCTTCTTTTAAATTTTTAGCGCTTAATGCCTGTTGCGCAATATAAGGTTCCATTCCCCAGTAATAGAAATTGATCAGCAACATCCCTGTAAACAAGGTGGAGAAAGGCACTGCATCCTGTTTTGATCCCACGGCATTGAGGTGATCTCTTTTATCGTGAAACAGTTGTAATACACCAGTCCAGATATCACCATTACCTAGGTGCCAAAAGGCGAAAATCGGAATGAACACAGCAAGTATAAACAAACAGAGCCCGAGTCCCATGTCGGACAACGATATCAGCTTCAAGCCCCCCAATATGCTGTATAAACTGCCAATGATACCCAATGCCCAGACCAATAGCCAGATACTCTGCCAATAACTGATATGCAGCAGTCCTGGCACATCAAACATTGTGGTCAGACTAAGCGCGCCACCGTATAATACCGGCGGCAATAAGTTAACAATATACCCGATCAAGATCAGAATAGAGACCAATATTTTGGTTTTGGAGTCAAACCGCAATGCCAAAAAGTCCGGTACTGTACGAAAGCCATGTTTGAAATAAATGGGCAGCAAAAATTCCGAAACCAAGAGCATGGCGACCACAGAGCTTACCCCCCAACCGATCACCGAAAGATTATTGATATAGACCGATTCATTTTCACCTATAAACTGATTGGCGCTCAGATTGGTCAATAGCAAAGCTGAACCGACCATCCAAAAACTGTTGCTCTTTCCGGCAAGAAAGAAACCGTTTAATGTATTGGAATAATTGGTCTTAAACTTCCATAAGGATCCCAAAGCAACCAGACCAGTAAAAAGACAAAAACTAAAAACTATCATCGTAAAAACCTTTCCTATTTTATACGGAGTTGCGGTCTACCAATGTTGTTGGTACAACTTCCCTGATCAATGTTCTTTCCAGCACAAACCTGGCCGCCTCCGATCCGATCCGAGCAAAACTTGTCGAAAAGGTGGTAATACCGCCACTAATAATCTCTTTGATGACATCATCATTATGAGAAAGAATACCCAGATCCTGCCCCAAAGTCCAATCTTTTTGCAAAACTTCTTTCAGCATTTGGTACAGCTCTGGATTATGAATGGTAAAATAGAGCTTTCCTTTTTTTAGGTCGCCTACATGATATTGCTTTTCGATCCGCCCTTTTACTTTATACTCTTTTAGAAAGCGTAAGAAAGCATCTTTGATTTCATTGGGTTCGGCTGTATTTTCCCGAAAATAGAAGATCACTTCTTTATATTTTTTGATCTTTGGGTAAAGTTCTTGAAATACAGCATAGGTTGCCTCCTCAAATTCCTGTGACACATAGGAATAGTCTTCGCCAAGGTCCACCAAGCGATCAATAATCAATAATTTGGAAGCCGGGATGGAACGTAGCAGCAATTCAGATTCTTTATTTTCAATTGGAGCGACAATATATACGGTATATCGTCCCTGGATACGATTGAAAATATCTTCAAAAGTCTCCATGTTGTTGTGATGGAAAAAGAGATCCACTGTTACCTCCTCCGGAAGATTGGCCCGCAATTCATTCACCAATGTATCTTGAAAGGTATCGTACGCATATAACAGTACCGCAACTTTTTGTTTCATCTGCGTATTGTTGCTCACCACAAAATATCCCTTTCTGTTTTTTGATTCCACGACACCATGGGCAATCAGATCCCGATAAGCTTTGGCAAATGTTTCGCGTGCATAGCCTAGGTATTGGATCAAGTTATTGACAGAAGGTAAACTGGAATGTACCTCCAGCTCATTAGCGTCAATGGCGTCCAATACCCCTTGTACAATACATTCATGTTTTGATAGAGTATTCAATGCTTCCAAGCGTTTGATCCGATCGATCAATACTTTAAAATGTTCTTCTTTGCTTATCTTCATACGTTGTGATTAAAGCAGGGCAATTTTAAATAATTTTGCTCCTGCTTGCTCAAAGGCAATGGATTTTTCAGCGCTAAGCTCTTGATTTGTTTTATCAAACAAGTCCACCGCCTTATATTTTTTGTTTGGCGTTAGGCCAATCTGTTTAAAATCTATGTTTATTGCTGCCGGGGTGGTATTGTAATTAAATACCGCCACATACAGATCTGTTCCTATCTTTTTGTAATAATAGGTATTTGCAGCTTTTCCTTCTACAAATCCTGCCGGACGGAAGCTCTTACCATCAGCTATAATCTTTAAAATTTCGGGATCCTGCAGATATTGATTCATCTTAGGTTGCCAGTTTTCCTTTTTCGATAAGTCATCGCCAAGGATAATGGTACCCGTTACAACGCCTGAAAGCAATCTTGCTTTATTGACTTCAGGACTTTCATCGTGAAAGACCAGGTGGTCTGCATCAATAAAATCATAGAGATGGGTCTGCCACCAACCGTAGCTGACACTGTTTAAGGTATACTGTGTTTGGTCGATCGTCTTCCAGGCATCACAGGCAATTCTGCGCATATGTGCAAATTGTGCTGTCGCCAAGGAAGGAGAAATCGCTGCATAGATCAACATCTTACCCTGCAAAACATCGACCAAATGCTTCATTCCTACAGCGTATGCCTGCATACCCGTCTGAATTTTATTATCATAGAAACCCGTGGATTCGATTGCGGCATGAGAAAGAAAGTCGATCTTGATCATTCTAAACCCACAGTCGACCAATTTTCCCAAGATCACATCCATGCGGGCCTGTGTACCAGGATGTGTTGGATCCAAAGCTCGCCCCCCGTCTAAATTATGATAGCCTTTTTGCGTTTTGGTCCAAAGCTGGCCAAAGGTAAATTGGCTTCCCTCTGCCTTGCGATCCGGTCCACTTCCATGGCCCCAGTCTGTAAAAGGAGCCCAATAAACACCGGGTTTAAGACCCAAAGAATCACAATAGCGAACAAACTGCTTCAATTGTGTATAGTCGCCCGACATTCCGCCTGGTGTCATATTATCCCAAAAGGAGTCCAGATCAATAAAAGCTTCGCCACCTGCATTACGGAAATAAGGTATATCCTTCGCAAAATATTCGGCTGTGGCCGTGGCATTCTGAAAATTGATTTTATCTTGTATCACACCCCAGCTATTCCAACCCACAGGGGTCGCACCTTGCCATTTTTGCACATAGGGAGGTGACAACTTACGGTGGATTTTAGCATAGTTTTCCAATCCCATACGCCAGTCATTTAAATAAGACACCGCATATTTCGGCGAACGGATCACATTGCCGCTCACAAAACCATGGCCCATTGAATCCCTTGTAATAGCCACATCGGTAAATCCCGCTTTAGCAGCAATCAAGTTATACTGTCCATTGTCGCCTTTGATATCAATCCCCGATTTCCAGACCGATTGATCTAACGAACCGATCAATACGCCATGGCTACGCTCTCTGTCGTAGACCACAGTAACTTCCGCACTCACTTTATTGTCTGAAGAAATCGCCTTATTTTCATAGGAGATAAAGGTATCATTGTCAAAAGGAACAGCGACCTGATAAAGTGATTTCCCAAGCGATGATATGGTCGCATTGGACCATATCGGAACCAATTCATTACTTGACAGGTTTTTTCCTTTGACTTCCAGTTCAAGGATAACCATATCACTGTTGTCATAGAAATAAAAATGCTGTAACAACGTTATTCCAGTAGTAGTCTTGGAAGAAACCGTATAACGTGTACCCTTTCCCAAATTATCCTGAATTACCGTCTCAGTCACTTTACGGCCATCCTTCAGTTTGTCTGTACTAATTTTTTGTCCATTGGCAAGTGTTAGATAAGCACTGGCATCTTTTAAATAGGTGACTTGATCTTTGCTTAGCGAATATGTTCCAGTCTGCTTGTTGTAGCCCAAGGTTATCCCCCCTTTTTTTACCTGAAAGGACTGGGCCGTTAACATTACTGTACTGAGCATAAAACATAGCGCGAAAATAGCTGTCTTCATTCTGTTTGATATTATTGTAAATTGATCTGAAACGCGTTAATCTTCATGTAATGGTCCGGTTGAAAATTGACCAGCATCCCCATATTTACGGTGACTTTTTCCTTGATTTCAAAATAGACCCCATCGGATTTTACGTCTGCATGGGCCATTGCCTGTTGAATTTGCTCAAGATCTGGAATTCCACTATTTGCTTTGCTTACGACCAGTTTTGCTGGCGGTTGATCATAATTTGTCCAGGATAAGTTACAAAAAAAACGATATTTACCAGGAAATAAGGTTACTTTTTGCTCAATTTTACCATTTACGATCGCTGGAGCGCCCCATCCGGCTTCAATATTAACCACACCCCCATCATCCGAACCAAAGCCACCATAACCATTGTGGTTTTTCATGCTTGTATTGGTTATCCAATGATCCAGATTTCCCCAACGGTTGCCATCGAAAGCCGTCGCTGTAAACGGAGTTTTGTAATTCTTCAAACACCAAATACTGATGTCGCCTTTTTTTATCGGTAGTTTGTTGCGCTGCACCATAAAGGTATCAATCGCATTGCTATCAGGCCGAAATACAGTCTGGTAAGCAATCTCCTGATTCGGCAGATAGTCCAAGAGATTAATTTTCTCATTCAGCTCTTTCGTCCGCACCACGGTATCCGTAGTTGTATTGTTTTGATTCTTATAAGTCATGCGAATGGCATAGAATCCCACACTTGGTGTCACATCCTGTAAGGCAAGTTGAAATTGTTGATCAGCCATAAAATTCTGATCCAATATTGTCCGCTGGAAAAGTCCTTCACGATAACGATCGCCATAAACGTTTCCGACAAGAAAGGTCGGAACCGAAAATCTTCCTTGGCTATCTACTGTACGGATTTCGAAATTCATGGGCCCTTCCGGTAGATTTTCAATCACATAATGTACGGTATCGATAGCATCAGTCAATTTTACCGGAAACTTCATGGAATCCTGTCTACTGTTCCAATACACGCGCAGCTCGGAAACTCCGGCGTTCACCCGAAAGATGCCATCTACTTGTACACGATATTTTCCCGAACGTATTTTGATGGAATCCAGCTTCGCAGGATATACTATTTCCTGTCCATCGGTGAATTTCGTAAATTCATCCATCTTAGAACATGCGCCGAATAAACAAACGCCGAACAAGGCCAGTATGCATAGATATGTTCTCATCTTCATTTTCTTTTTAATAGTTAATAAACACCCCATACTTGTACTTGGGCAATCTGGATAAAGTAACTACCACGCCAGTTGCGCAGATTGCGGATCCGTAGATATTTGTATTTTGGTGCATCTTCGGGCATATCAAAAGACCAACCTGCGATGCCATATACTTCATCTGCGTTGGTATTTGTTCCAGCTGGAGTACCCGAAGGTTTTCGCACGGTACAGGTTGCCAGTTTAGACCAAGATTCCCAAGAGCCATCTAGATTTGGACTGTTACTTCCCCAGACTTCAAATTCACGCATGTTACCCTTATCGTAAAAACCATTTTCCCGACGTGGGAAAATCACGACACGACTTAATTTTGCTTCCTTACCGATAGAAAAAGTCAGGGATTGCGGAGCACCGGCACTTTCAACCGTATATAAGGCTGGCCATCGGGAGGGATTCATGTTGCCGTCCCACATCATTTCCGAAGTGGTCCCGTACATATACTGCGCATCCCCCGGTAAATGTAACGCTGCAAACTGCTGTCTCGGAAAAAGATTTTCTTCCAGAGGTGTCAGCGAGGTATACAACGTATCCGATTTATTTAACCATCGGTCACGCACATAAAAGGCAAATTTCATTTCACGGGATTTCAGTCCGCGGATATTATATAAGATCAGGGAATCCTGGCTATAATAGTTGTCCAAAGGCAAATATTCCCCATTATTCAGGGAGTCAACCATAGGGACAATAACAACATCACCTTTTTCCTGATTGATTGAACTTATCCGGACTCCGCCAAATGTCGGCGCAATTTTCATTTGCCCGAATACGAGATCAAAAATCGGTGTTTTAGGTTCTACTGTAACGTCCACAGCATCTGAAGCCACTTCGGCCTTATTGACGGCGTAAAGCTTTACAATATGTTTTTGTGTATCTGGAAAACCGTCGATTAAGATCTCATTTTTATAGGTCGATGATTTTACGATCCGTGTCTGTCCATTGGCCATGACATATTCGGCCTTTACATACAATACATTTTGACTGGACGGTAAACTGTAATGTATCGTTGCCTGTCCGTAGCCGTTGGTAACAGAAGTATTTTGCACAATACCTGGTTTCGTTTGGTCATCTTCAATCAGCGTCCATCCCTTTTCCTCTTTACAACCAGCCAATAGATAAAAAAGACCGATCAGGACATAGCAATAGTTTAAATATTTTAGATTTTTCATAATTTTTCTATTTAAATAAGGGATTACCAACCTGGGTTTTGTACTAAGTTGGGATTGACCAAAAGGTTGTTTTCCCTTATCGGCCAGAAGTAATCTCTCGGTGCCACAAAACGTTGTTGAAAAAAGGTCTGCTCTTTATAGAAAAGTTCGGGATGATCTTTATCCTGGTTTCTATCCCAGCCGGTAATGTTTTTATTCAGTTCCTGTGCCGCCAGCTTCCAGCGTTTCAGATCCCAAAAACGTGATCCCTCAAAGCTCATTTCAATATTCCGTTCACGTTGGATAATGCTGCGCAAGCCTTGCTTGCTTGTCGGTTTAGCAGGATTTAACGCATACTTTGACCAGGATTCTTGGATACCTTCCAACCCAGCCCTTTTCCGAATTTTATCGAGGTATAAAAAGACGTCAGCTGTTGGTCCCTCGCTTTCGTTCAAGGCTTCGGCATACATCAAGTACAGATCCGCCAGGCGCATCATTGGCCAAGGATATTCTTCAATGTGTGAACTATTGCCATCTTTGAAAGCAAATTTCCAATTCACTAATTTTTTGGGATAGTATGTCGTCACAGGAATAGAGAGTCCGCTGCCAAATAATCCCAGGCGCAACTGTGTGGTCCAGGTATTTTCATCACTACGGCTTGGACTATTTTCCATAAACCAGATCCCCCCGTCAAAACCAACATTGGCGTAAAACCTATTTTCGCGATCAAAATGTACACGTGCAGTCTGGTAATTCTGAATATTATTGAACCGCTCTGCATAGTTACCCGAACGAAGCTGATTCTTATTACTAAAATCCAGGGTTTTATCTTCGTCCATTGGCACGCCATTTCGGGTATAGAATTGGTCAACAATCTTTAAGGAAGGTGCTAAGGTACCATGTACACTGTTATTACCTGCATTATTGGGATCAATATGTGCCATGGATGAATACTGCATCTGCCAGGCCCGTGAAGTCGGATTTGCCCAGATAATTTCCTTGTTCCATTTTTCTGTCACAGCATTGCGAACGCTCATTTGAATCATTGTCGTATCGGAGAGCGGAAATACAGTACCAGGAAATTGATATAAACCCATTCCCAGGTTCTCGCATACGGTAATCGCTTCCTTTGCAGCACGGGCGGCCTTCTGCCATTTTTCCAACTGAAAGCTCTGGTTGAAAAACAGCGTACCATCGACATTTTTAAAGGTCGCATAATCTGTATTACCGTTGAACAATGGACTCGCGGCATACAATAATACTTTTGCTTTAATCCCTAAGGCAATAGGCTTGGTAATACGGCCCAAATCCGTAACCGGAGACTGGACCGTATTGGGTAGTTTAGGAATTGCCTCGTCAAGAACCTTGACTATATAATCGACAACCTCATCAATAGGCTGGCGTTTAACTTTTGCATCCTCGATAGAAGTATTTACAGATAAGTTGACATCCATTGTAGGAATAGGTCCGTAATGCCGCATCAACATAAAGTGATAGTATGCTTTTAAAAACATCACCTCTCCTTCCCAGGTGGTACGCTCGTCCTGTGTCATATCACGTACTTTTTCGGGATTACGAATATTTTCCAGAAAAATATTACAGTCGCGAATGGCATTATACATATAACCATCCCAATAGTTCACATAGGGATTGGTGACGTTCTGATTTCCACGGGCAATATTCCAGTTTGTCCCATCAATACTGAGAGTTGGGTAGTCCAGCCAGAATTCATCCCCTGCAAGGTAAGCTGGATTTCTGGTCGGATCACCATCCGGCGGCAGGTATGAATAACAGGTAGCCAAGTACTTTATTGCTTCGCTACGCATCGTAAATGCATTATCTATTGTCGCCACATTGTCCGGTACGACATCCAAATAGTTGCAGGATTGAAAAAACAATAAACCTGACGCAACCAGTAATTTAATTAATCTTAGATTTTTCATTATAAACTGCCTTTTAAAATCCTACGTTAATACCTACGTTATACACAGCCTGCACAGGATAGCCTAATCCTTCACCACCCATTTCAGGATCCCACATCTTAAATTTGCTCCATACGGCAAGGTTGAGTGCATTGACATAGAAACGGACATTGGACATCTTAAACTTGTTGAGAAACTGATTTGGTAGATTGTAGCCCAATTCAACAGATTTCAATCGCAAGAATGCGCCATTACGCATCCACCAGGTTGAAAACTGATTATTATTGTTGTTAAAACCATCCGTCAAGCGTGGCCACAGGGCCCTAACGTCCTGGTTATCTTCGGACCAATAGCTGTTTGCCACTTCCTGCAACAAACCGTTTTGATAAGGTCCGTTGATCGCAAAAGGTGTAATATTTCCCGGAT
>PJTS01000687.1_pt1 | contig 17477 bp, 16 predicted proteins | sample 1512251 | NCBI WGS metagenome assembly PJTS01 (sample SAMN08177686, study PRJNA422409) | Soil metagenome, whole genome shotgun sequencing project. | isolation source: Soil (2) enriched on wood chips: alkali lignin treatment | place: USA: Madison | collected 2015-01-15 | reverse complement strand
CCATTCCAGAATAATGTCTTTAAGAATCAAAGTTTTTACCTGTTGCAGTAAAGTCATATCCCGCAAAGATACAAATGTATTTTAACCACAGGAGGTGGTTAAACCATCAATTCTTAAAAAAATGTTTTTTTTACTTATGCATTAGAAATTTTTGATTTAGCAGCATCGGTTGTGTTGTCGATTTTACTTGCTAAATTCTGAGCTGCATTGTTTGCGTGGTCCAAAGCCTCTCTACCGGCTTCTTTTGCTTTGTTTTTCAATGCATCGGCATCATCTGAAGCTTTACTAAAAGCAGCTTGGGCTTTTGATTTTAAGTTGTCCAACTCGGCAGAAGCTCTATTTGCTAACTTTTGTGCTTTTCTAGCTTCTTTTTTCGAAAGATCCTTCAATGACTTAGTTAAGCTTTTGATGCCATCATTTGCACGATCTAATTGTTTTTTCCCGTCATCAGTTCCTAAAAGATACCATGCAGCAGCTCCCGCAGCCAATCCTACCAAAGCAAATGCCACTAATCCATTTTTATTTTTCATAATTCTTCTATTTTATTGTGTATTCAAATGATAATCAAGTATGATACCAAATGAACAATCTCTGGGACAATTTGTTTAAAAAGAATCAATAATTAACAAAATTTTACATATCTACCTTTTGCTGTTTGGATTGCAAGGTGTACAGGTGTCTATAGAGGCCAGTTTCTTTCTGTAGTAATTCGAAATGTGTTCCACTCTCAGAAACAACCCCGTTTTCGACCACAATGATTTTGTCCGCATCGACGATTGTAGAAAGCCGGTGTGCAATGATAACAGAAGTACGTCCGCGCATTAATTCTTCTAAGGCATCTTGAACTTGACGTTCAGATTCTGAATCTAAAGAGGATGTTGCTTCATCTAAGATCAGAATAGCAGGGTCTTTGAGTAGCGCACGGGCGATAGCAATGCGTTGACGTTGTCCGCCAGAAAGTTTTACCCCGCGTTCCCCAACGATGGTATCATAACCTTCAGGAAAACCTAATATAAATTGATGTGCATTGGCACGTTGGGCGGCCTCAGTTATTTCAGTTTCGGTAGCATCTAATTTACCATAAGCGATATTCTCGCGGATAGTTCCGCCAAATAATAAAACGTCCTGTGGTACAATGGCAACCTGATTCCGTATATCACAGAGGTCAAAGTCTGAGGCGGGCTTGCCATCATAAAATACCTCACCTTTATTGTTTGTATAAAATTGTAGTATTAAAGATGCGATGGTTGATTTACCGGTCCCGCTGGGGCCGACTATGGCAATTTTATCGCCGGCATTAGCCGTAAAGTTAATGTCTTTGAGAATTTCAATGTCCGGTCGGCTAGGGTAGGCAAATGCTACGTGATTGAAGCTGAGCTCTCCACTGATCTTTTTACGAATATCTTTGCAGCTCGGTTCAACCTTGATATCTTCCTGTGGTTCATCAAGAATTTCCAGAATCCTCTCGCTGGCTCCTAGTGAGCGTTGGATATTCGAGTATAATTCTGGTAAACTACCCATTGATCCAGCGACAAACATAGAATACAAGATATAGGTCGTTAAATCTCCAACAGATATCTCGTGGATAGATACTAATGCCGCACCATACCAGATGACAGCTATAACAGCTCCGAAAATACAGAATATGATAAAGGAGGCAAAGGCACCGCGGAAGGTTGCTCCCTTGACGGCTAATTTGACAACAGAGTCCATCTGATTACTGTAGCGGTTGAATTCAAAGTACTCATTCACAAAAGCTTTTACATTACTGATCCCTAATAATGTTTCTTGAACAATACTATTTGACTCCGCCATCTTATCCTGAGCCTGTCTGGATAATTCGCGAATGAATTTCCCAAAGACAATGGCTGCAACCACAATAACGGGTAATATGCAAAGATTCATCAAGGCCAATTTGGGTGATACCCAGACCAACAGAAATACACCAAAACAAAGACTGATCAATTGTCTTAAAATTTCAGCCAATGTGGTCGTCAGGGTGTCTTGGATCTGAGATAGGTCTGCGGATAACCTGCTGTTTAATTCTCCAACACGGCGGTTGGCGAAAAATTCGATTGGCAAGGAGATGAGTTTATGATAGGTGTCTTTACGTATTTTTGCCAAAGCACGTTCTCCGATCTCGACAAAGATACGGATACGAAAAAATGAAACAATGGAGGTGAACGATAGGATAACAAAAGCGACCCCGCCGATGTAATAAACTTCAGGAGTTAACCAAGAGTAGGTTTGTTTGCCTTGGGCAGCGTCAATCATAGCACCCAATAGTGCAGGGAAGGTCAGCATAGAAAGGCTGGATAATGCCAGAAATAACATTCCCATTCCAAACTTAACCCGATAAGGCCTTAAATAGGTCATTATTTTCGAAGCTCGTAATAGGAGCTCCTTATTTAACTTTGGTTTTGGTAGATCTTCTTCTTGTTTATTACCACTATTGAAACCTCTTGCCATAATCCGCTACTTCAATGTTTTGTTGCGAGGACAAATGTAAAGAGATTAAAAATATTTTGCTATCATACTTTGGTCAATTTTTTAGCTTTTTACCTATTTTAATCAATTAAAGTTATATTTTGACCTGTTTTCTTGGTACATGTCACCGATTGATAGGAGAGATCCAAAAGGACTAGCCTGAATTTTTGTCGATGCGTTTCGTTTTTTGTGTATGATTACGGTACAACAAAGCTGCGAGAATAATAATGACAAGTAAAGCGATGTAAAGCCATAAATTACCAGCCAGGCCCTTTCCTTCGGTTTTGTCCAACTCGGTCCGGAGCCGTTCATTCTCGTTTTGAAGCTTATTGATGGTGCCCATATAAGCAGAGATCTGTTTGTCATATTCAGTCGCCATCTGTCGAAATTTGTCCTTTTCGAAATCTTTGATTTTTAACAGCTGCTGTGTCTCTAAAAAAATGTTGTTGTCTGTGATCACGACATCCTTCAGGATATCGATGCTTTTTTGCATATCGCCTTTGGATTTGAATAGGCCAAAAAGGCCTGTTTTCTGGGTAAGGCTCGTGTCATAGGCGCCAAACTTCTGTTGTCGTGCATCGAGTAGGCTGTTGACACGTTTGCGTTGTACCTCAAAAGCACTGGAATCTGCATTTTCCTGTGCATTTAGAAGCCCAAGACTAAACAATAACAGAAAAGATAGTAGTGTGTATTTTAAAGATTTCATACTTGAATTTGAACAATCAATCTGAAATTAACGTTACTGAAATCGCATCAATTTGTCAAACGGCAAAGTGGGGCTGACAAGCCCGCAAAATCCAGTGTTAAACTGCCAAAACCCCGTTGGGTAATTTAGGGACAGATTGAAGTGAATAAACTATTTCTAGAAATGAATTTATGAAATTAATCTTTAAATTCGATACGAATGACATTAGAATCGTCATCGTGAAGCCCCAAGAGTTGGCTCGCATTGCCTTTGTTGATGGCAATTTCTAAGTAATTACTGATACCAAAAAGACACAATTTTTCACCCTCACCGACCTCGTTGTAATGCCAAGAAAGATTGGTGATTGTTTCATTGCGTTTGAAATACAAGATAAAATTCCGTCCCTTTTGGACTTTATTGAACAGGTCTTTGGAAATATTGGTAATGGCATTGCCAAAAGCGTCCACATAAATAACATTGCCACGGATCATGTCTTTATCAAAGATCGGTTGTAAAGTGACTTTTTCGATCAGTTGATGCATGGGTGTACCGACATCTTTCAGTTTACCTCCTTTTGCAATATGACAGGCAGATTTCGAAAGAATATCTGCAAGCGGGAAATGGAGGTACCTCAGGTCCTGCATCAAATTGAGTTCGTACAATTCCTGTGGTTCATTTCCATTCAACAGTAAGCTGAAAATACCATTGTCTGCACCAACAAAATAATGATCCCTGTATTTCATGCCGATATATTTGGATTCTTCATGAAAGAGGGTATTGATGCCGATGATATGTACCGTTCCTTTTGGGAAATAATGATACGCATTACCAAGTACAAAGGCTGCGCGCGGAATATTAAATGCAGGGATCTCGTGGGTGATATCGACAATATTAACATCAGACAACTGCGTTAAAAGGCTCCCTTTTAGCGCAGCTTGATAAAAATCTTTATGTCCTAGATCTGTCGTTAACGTAATTACTGCCATTATAATCTATAAGTAGACCGAATTGCTGTCAAATTCCCTTTTTGAATGAATAGAAATAGATCTCCTGTCGTTTGCATATTTTGTTCCTGAAAATCTATTCAAATAGAGGACAAAATTACTATTTATCAGCTGATTTGTAAAGTTAATTGAAGAACTTATTTTGAATATAACTTTTTTCAATTGATATACACAAACATAGCTTTTATTTCTACTGTAAAGAATTGGTTTGTGAACCTTGAAGATCCACTTTTAAAAGCGAAACTTATGTATGAAACGTAAAAAAAATAATTTGGTTTTCTTTTTGCAAAAATCTCAGCTGGATGGCCTCTTTTCTCATTAGAATACGTTAATTTTGAATGGTATTACGTACAGGAGCTATTGCGTAATGGCTACAATCTAATTATTTCTAAAATAGGATAAAATTTGAACGAATTACTAATTGCATTAGATGGTCTGAATTTACCCATATTATGGGGAGCAGACAATGAGCACTTTGATTATTTGAAGAAACAATTCCCAAAATTGCGGATTGTAGCTCGTGGAAGTGAAATGAAAGTGCTGGGAGATGCGAAGGAATTGGAACTATTTGAGCAATCGTTTCAGGAAGTTATGGCTCATCTAGAGAAATTCAACAACATTACCATGTTGGATTTTGAAAATCTCCTAGGGGCGAGCGCAGGCTCAGCCGCACAGCAGGAAAAGGAAATTGCGGCCAAGAATGCAGCATTTGGTTCCGAACCCATTGTTTATGGACCTAATGGTGTGATTGTTCGGGCCCGTACGGCCAACCAACGACGGATGGTTGATAGTATTTCCAAAAATGATATCTTATTTGCCATTGGCCCAGCAGGAACAGGAAAAACATATACAGCTGTAGCACTGGCAGTCAGAGCGCTTCGCAATAAGGAAATCAAACGGATCATCTTGACTAGGCCGGCTGTAGAAGCTGGAGAAAACTTGGGTTTTTTACCTGGGGATCTGAAAGAAAAGGTCGATCCTTATTTGAGACCACTTTATGATGCACTTGACGATATGATCCCAGCAGAAAAACTAAAAGGATATTTAGAAAACCGTACTATCGAGGTTGCACCATTGGCATTTATGCGGGGGCGTACCCTTGATAACTGCTTCGTTATTTTGGATGAAGCCCAAAATGCAACGGATATGCAGTTGAAGATGTTTTTGACTCGTATGGGACCTACCGCAAAATTTATTGTTACAGGTGATATGACGCAAGTCGATCTCCCCAAAAAGAATCAATCGGGACTTTCGACATCAATCCGTTTGCTGGAAAATATTGAAGGTATCGATATTATTCACCTGAGTGGTGGCGATGTGGTTCGTCATAAATTGGTGCGACGTATTTTGGAAGCATACGGCGATATTTAATCAATAACTACTGATATAAGAATTTTACTTTGAACATGAACGCTATAAAAGAAACAAATTTCAATTTCGAAAACCAGACAGCTTTTTACAGAGGAAAGGTACGTGATGTGTATACGATTGCCGATACTTACTTGGCGATGGTAGCTTCTGACCGTATTTCGGCATTTGACGTGGTACTTCCTCGACCTATCCCTTACAAAGGGCAGGTGTTAAATCAGATTGCAGCTAAATTTTTAAAGGCTACAGCTGATATTATCCCCAATTGGGTTGTATCTGTACCAGATCCTAGTGTAACTATTGGTCAGATGTGTGAGCCGTTTAAAGTAGAAATGGTAATCCGTGGCTATTTATCTGGGCATGCTTGGCGCGAATATGCCGCTGGTAAACGTGAAGTCTGTGGCGAGTCTCTTCCTGAGGGACTGAAAGAGAATGATAAATTGCCAGAGCCAATTATCACTCCAACGACCAAAGCAGCCGTAGGTCACGATGAAGACATTTCTCGAACAGATATTTTGAAAAAAGGTATTGTAAGCGAAGAGGATTATGTGCAATTGGAGAAATATACCAAAGCATTGTTTCAACGCGGAACTGAAATCGCAGCACAAAGAGGATTGATCCTAGTGGATACCAAATATGAATTTGGTAAAAAAGATGGCAAAATCGTCTTGATTGATGAGATCCATACACCGGATTCTTCCCGTTACTTCTATGCAGATGGATATCAGGAACGTCAGGAAAATGGTGAGGCACAAAAACAATTGTCAAAAGAGTTTGTCCGGAAGTGGTTGATCGATAATGGTTTTCAAGGTAAGGATGGGCAAGTGGTTCCGGAGATGACGGATGAAATTATTGCTTCAATTTCCGAACGCTATATTGAGCTATACGAACATATTGTTGGAGAAAAATTTGTCTATCCTGATCAGGAAAATGTGCTGGAACGTGTGGAAAGAAATGTGGCAAAAGCCTTAAAAGAGCTAAATTATTAGTACATTGTATCCTCAAACTAATGAAATAGACTTATGAAGTACACTATTGATAAGCACGATCGTTATATTGTCATCGAGCCTCATGTTGAAGTGATAGATGCCGACAATGCAGCTAAACTGAAGGGGGAGTTTCTGTTGCGCAATACGATTGGCCAACGCAATATTGTTTTGGATATGATTCATGTCCAAAAGACGGATGAAGTCGGTATTCGTTTGGGGATACTGGCACACCGTTTATGTCAATCTGTTGGCGGCGTATTTATTTTGGTCAATCTTTGTCCTAAATTAATGGATATGGTTCGCGTGTCACACTTGGATAAATCGATAAAGATTGCTCCATCACTCAAGGTTGCTGAAGATTTAATCTTCGCACACGAATTGGAATCTGAATATCGGGGGACAATTGAGGATTAATATGAAGTTTGAAGTTCTGATATTAGGAAATAGTTCTGCGACACCGATGTTTGATCGTCATCCAACTAGCCAAGTGTTGAACTTTAATGAGCAATTGTTTTTAATAGACTGTGGCGAGGGTACGCAGATGCAACTCAGCCGATATGGGATAAAAAGCAATCGCTTAGGACATATTTTTATTAGCCACTTACATGGAGATCACTACTTAGGTTTGGTCGGGTTGCTCTCTTCGATGCACCTTGTCGGACGTAAAAGTGATCTTCATTTATATGGCCCTGCTGCCTTAAAAGAGATTTTGGATATACAATTTCTACATTCTGAGACAGTCTTACGTTATAATCTTATTTTTCATCCGATTTCACCCGATGAGCCCGGTGTTATTTTTGAAAATCGAACGATGAAAATAAGCACATTTCCTTTAACACATCGTATTGCCTGTACCGGTTTTCGTTTCGATGAAGGACCGCGAGCCCGCACCCTACTCGGTGATGTGGTTCAGGCACTCAATATTCCCACAGTCTATTATCCTGCCATAAAGAAAGGGATGGATTATGTAGACGAAAATGGGAATGTTTATCCGGCAGACCAATTGAGCTTACCCGCTCCTAAGTCCAGAAGTTACGTATATTGTTCGGACACGGTACGCACTGCTGACTATTTGCCTTATGTTCAGCATGCTGATCTTATGTATCATGAATCAACGTTCCTGCATGATATGGTAGACAGGGCCAAAGAGACTTTCCATACAACAGCATTGGAGGCAGGGGAGATCGCAAAAGAGACCCATGCAAGGAAATTATTGCTGGGACATTACTCCGCCCGATATCGGGATTTGAACCCTTTATTGGAAGAGGCACGAACGGCATTCCCAAATACCGAACTTTCTATCGAAGGAAAATGGTTTTCAGTTTAATTTTTTGTGTGTTTTATACCACATTTCTACGACCAAATGCTTTTTAAATTGCCTATTATATTGCTTTTGATAAACAATTTATCTAAGTTTACGGCTCTAATTTTTTTATAATGGATAATCCATTCAACTTAAACAACCTACTACGGGAAAATATCAAGAAGCTCGTACCTTATTCGTCCGCCAGAGATGAATTTAAAGGGGAGGCATCCATATTGATTGATGCCAATGAAAATCCTTTTGGATCCCCACTAAACCATGATTACAACCGATACCCAGACCCACTCCAACATCAAGTCAAAGCAAAACTTTCAAACATAAAAGGTGTACCCGCAGAAAATATTTTTTTGGGTAATGGAAGCGATGAGGCTATTGATATTTTATATCGTGCATTTTGTACACCAGGCGTGGACAATGTGATTTTAGTTCCACCTACCTATGGTATGTATGAGGTATCTGCAAATATCAACGATGTTACCTTTAAGAAAGTAAACCTAACAGCGGACTATCAACTGGATCTGGACGGTATCGCTAATGCGATAGATGCACATACCAAGCTGATTTTTATCTGTTCACCGAATAATCCAACAGGAAACTCCATCCGTCGCCAGGATATAGAAACGGTATTGAATAATTTTCAGGGACTTGTTGTTGTCGATGAAGCTTATATCAATTTTTCCGCTGTGAAGTCATTTACACAGGAACTGGCTGAATATCCTAACTTGGTGGTATTGCAGACCTTATCTAAAGCATGGGGACTTGCGGCGCTGCGGTTGGGCATGGCATTTGCAAGTAAAGAAATTATAGCAGTTTATAATAAAATTAAACCACCTTATAACATTAATCAAGCAACACAGGATATCGTGTTGGAGGCCCTGAATAATGTAGATCAAGTCAATGACTGGATCAAAGAGACTGTTTCGGAGCGTGAAAAACTGGTACGCGAGCTCCTCGAATTGGATTATGTACAGTATATTACTCCTTCTGATGCCAATTTTATCTTGGTCAAGATGGAACAGCCGAGAGAAGTCTACGATTATCTGGTTCAATATGGGATCATCGTGAGAGATCGTTCTAAAGTAGAACTTTGTGAAGGCTGCTTGCGAATCACTGTTGGGACACCTGCTGAGAACCGGACATTATTAGAAAAACTTAATCAAATCAATAAATAATACTATGCCTGATAACTTAAAACGTGTACTGTTTATAGACCGTGACGGAACATTAATTTTGGAACCAGAAGATGAGCAAATTGATTCTTTTGCAAAATTAAAATTCTTCCCGGGTGCTTTACAGTACCTGCCACGTATCGCGAAGGAACTGGATTTTGAATTGATCTTGGTTTCCAACCAAGATGGTCTAGGGACATCTTCCCATCCGGAAGAAAACTTCTGGCCTGTCCATAATTTTGTGATTGATACGTTTGCGGCGGAAGGTGTAGTATTTGCCAAAGAACATATTGACAAGACTTTCCCACACGAAAATGCGGATACACGTAAACCCGGTATAGGCATGCTCGGTGAATATTTTGACGCTTCAAAATATGATTTAAGCCAGTCGTTTGTTATTGGTGACCGCGTAAATGATGTTAAGCTTGCTCAAAATCTTGGGGCGAAAGCTATCTGGTTGCGGGCGAATGATCAATTGGGCGCATTGGAGAATGTGGACATTGACCCTACAGTCGTAGCTTTAGAAACAATGGACTGGAAAACAGTTTATGAATTTCTGAAATTGGGAACACGTACTGCCGAACATCATCGTAAAACGAATGAAACGGATATTTTTATTCAATTGAACTTGGATGGCTCTGGTAAATCGGAAATCGAAACAGGATTGCCCTTCTTTGACCATATGTTGGATCAAATAGCCCGACATGGTGCATTGGACTTAACGATCAAAGCTAAAGGTGATCTTCATATCGATGAGCACCATACCATCGAAGATACAGGGATTGCTTTGGGCGAGGTGTTTTTGAAGGTATTGGGAGACAAACGCGGTATTGAACGCTACTCTTACACCTTACCAATGGATGATTGCCTGGCACAGGTTGCACTGGATTTTGGTGGACGCAATTGGATTGTATGGGATGCTGAATTTAAACGTGAGAAAATAGGTGACATGCCGACAGAGATGTTCTTCCATTTCTTTAAATCATTTTCTGACGCCTCCAAATCAAATTTAAATATCAAAGCTGAGGGGGATAACGAGCACCACAAGATCGAAGCAATTTTTAAGGCTTTTGCTAAATCTATTAAGAAAGCAGTACGACGGGATGCGGATCATATGCAACTACCAAGTACAAAAGGTGTTTTGTAGTTTTGTTTAATTAGTAAAGAGAATCCATGGGATAAATGAGTAAAGATTAACGATGACCGAATGATGCGTAAGCTTGTATGGCCAAAGTCTCAATACTCAAATCTCAATACTCAAATCTCAAAAATGATAGGAATTATTAACTATGGCGCTGGGAATATCTTTTCCCTGATTGCCGCACTGGATCGGGTAGGGGTCACCTATGGTATGATCAATACTGCGGAGGAGATCGATCTTTATGATCGTATTATTATTCCAGGAGTAGGGCATGCCGGAGCAGCTATGCATAAATTGCGCGAGTCGGGATTAGTACCCTATATTAAGGAATTGCGTAAACCTGTTTTGGGTATCTGTGTCGGTATGCAGCTTTTGACTGAATATTCAGAAGAAGGTGATGCAGGGATGTTAGAGTTATTCCCGTTAAAAACGTTACATTTTGATGCCGGAGTAGCGGGCAAAGTGCCTCATATGGGCTGGAATAGCGTTTCGGTACAAGCAAATAATCCTTTATTTGCGAATATTGAAGATCAGACTTATTTTTATTTTGTGCATTCGTATTATATTGAATATGATACGGCGTTTACAGCCGCAAAATGCGACTATGGATTACCATTTTCAGCAGCCATTTCCAGAGATAATTTCTTTGGTGTACAATTTCACCCGGAGAAGTCCGGAAAAGCAGGTGAGCAGTTGCTGCTCAATTTTTCAACTATTCAAATAGACTAAAAATATTCGATTATGTATATCATTCCAGCAATAGACGTTTTGGACAAAAAAGTTGTCCGTTTAAGAGAGGGTAACTACAACGACGTTACAACTTATGATATTAGTTTGGAAGCGCAGATAGAAAACTATCGTGCGAATGGTACTGAATTGGTTCATATCATAGACCTGAATGGCGCCAAAGGTGATTTTAGTAACCAAGCATATTTGTTCGATATTATTCAGAAGACAGATATGAAAATCCAATATGGTGGCGGGGTAAGGAGCATTGAAAAAGTAAAAGAATTGGTAGATGCTGGTGTATACCGTGTTATTGTGGGTACGCAAGCGATTACAAATCCTTCTTTTTTGGAAGAACTAGCGACTTTAAATGAGGGGAAAGTGAAATATGCGGATCATATTGTGATCGCAATTGACGTATTGGATGAAGTGATCAAATACTCAGGTTGGTTAGAGAGTTCGCCGATTAAATTGATTGAGTATATTGATAAATGCTTGGTTCTGGGTTTCTTTAGGTTTCTATGTACCGATATTAGCAAAGATGGTAAATTGGGTGGTGCAGGTGTAGAATTGTATCAAAAACTGTTGAGCCATTCACCAATCATTAAGCTGATTGCTTCCGGTGGTATCAGTTCGATGGATGATATTCAAAAACTTCAGGAATTGGGTGGGGTAGAATCAGTAGTCGTAGGAAAGGCAATCTATGAGAATAGAATCACCATCGATGAAGTCAAAGACTGGAACCTTAAATCATTAATCAGATTTTAACATGCTGGCAAAACGGATAATTCCTTGCCTGGATGTTAAAGATGGACGTACAGTAAAAGGAGTCAATTTTGTAGACTTGCGTGATGCTGGTGATCCTGTTGAACTAGCCTACGAATACTCCCAACAGGGAGCGGATGAACTTGTTTTTTTAGATATTGCGGCTACACATGAAGGGCGCAAGACAACAATAGATCTTGTCAAGGCAGTAGCTCGTCAGGTGAATATTCCTTTTACAATCGGCGGTGGTATCAATGAGATCAAAGATGCCGACATCCTGTTAAATGCTGGGGCGGATAAGATATCCATCAACTCTGCGGCTGTACGTAACCCTGAACTGATCAATCAAATGGCTGCGGCTTTTGGTGCCCAGTTTGTTGTGGTTGCGGTAGATACAAGATCAATCGAAGGACAAGATTTTGTTCATCTGAGTGGTGGACGTATCAAGACGGAGATCAATACCCTGGATTGGATACTGGAAGCGCAGGAACGTGGTGCCGGAGAAATTCTGCTGACATCAATGGATCACGACGGTACGAAGAATGGGTTTGATAACGGATTCTTAAAAGCTGTAAACGATCGCATTCATATCCCTTTAATCGCATCTGGTGGCGCTGGAAATCAACAACATTTTGTCGATGTCTTTCAACAGGCCAATGTGGATGCTGCCTTAGCAGCTTCTGTATTCCATTATGGGGAAATATTGATTCCAGATCTTAAACAAACCTTACGCCATAACGATATTGTTGTGCGGTAGTCGTGGATTAAGGAATAAAGAATAAAAAGAGGAGAAAATAGATAGTATGTAAGCCTTCGGCTTGCACTACCAGAGTCTCAATACTAGATACTAAATACTAGATACTAATACAATGTTAGATTTCGCAAAAAGTGACGGACTTGTTCCAGTGATCGTGCAGGATGCCCAAACACTAGAGGTGTTGATGCTGGGTTATATGAACGAAGAGGCTTGGCAAAAAACACAGACGGAAAAGCGCGTGACTTTTTTCTCACGTAGCAAAAATCGTCTCTGGACCAAAGGAGAGGAGAGTGGTAACTTTTTAAATGTAAAGAGTATTCATATAGACTGCGATAAAGATACCGTATTGATCAAGGCTGATCCGATGGGACCTACTTGTCATACAGGAAGTCGGAGCTGTTTCAATACGGAATTCAATCAAAATTTCATATTGGAGCTGGAACGTATTGTAAATCATCGTTACGAAAATCCTTCCGACGAATCCTATGTCAATCGTCTGCGTTCCAGAGGAATTAATAAGATCGCTCAAAAAGTAGGTGAAGAAGCAGTAGAAACCGTGATCGCAGCATTAACGGAAACGGAGACCGACTTTATCAATGAGACTTCCGATCTATTGTTCCATTTGATCGTATTGTTGCGTGAAAAAGGCTTTTCGTTGGAAACAATTGCTAAAAATCTTGAAAGCAGACACCAATAGCGCTGTTTTTCAAAGAAAGCTTCTGCTATCGACCCTGAATATGCTTGAATAAATTTGATTGGATCTAGGGATCGGAACGAGGCTTTAACCTAATATGACAAAATAGTCTTGGAAGTGCAGTATATTTGTAGATATACTGCACTTCTTTTTTTTGAATTGCCTGTTTTTTATTGATCCGTATTTTTTCATAAGGTATCAATGAGCTCGCTACATTCGGTTTATTGACTAGAAAGAACCTTCAGACTATTTTCATAGCTGTTGGTGTTTGTGGGAAAGCAGGAAGGGCTTGTTTTCTGCACTTTTATTGTGAGTGAGTGAGTGAGTGAGTGAGTGAGTGAGTGAGTGAGTGAGTGAGTGAGTGAGTGAGTGAGTGAGTGAGTGAGTGAGTGAGTGAGTGAGTGAGTGAGTGAAACGAAGCATAGAACAGTTCAATGAGAAGTGGACGGTCAATTGGAAGAAGATTGATCAAGAATGACCTCTCCGAATGTCATCTGGAGAGCTTGAAGATATTACTATGGATATTAAATTAAGAGCGACATTACCCGGACATCAAAATCCTATTTTTTGTGTAGAAAAAGGATACGATACGAATACATTCTTTACAGGTGGAAATGACAAGGGCGTGGTTGAATGGGATATCGAAAAAAATAGCTTTAAACGTATCCTTTGTGCAGTGACTTCCTCTGTGTATGCTTTAAAACTAATCCCAGGCACAGCGATCTTAGCGATTGCACTACGTGAGGGGAAACTACTTTTTGTGGATGTGCAAGAACAAAAACTTGTCGCGAGTTTACAATTGGGTAAAAAAGCCATCTTTGCTCTGGCGTTTGTCAAACAAAAAAATGAGCTGCTGGCTGTAGGGGAGGAAGGACGACTCTATGTGATCGATCTCGCAACATATAAAAGTATTTATGAGTTACAGCTATCCCAAACGACTGTTCGGAGTATTGCCGTTGATGAAAACTCAAACAGAATTGCATTGGGTGATAAAGATGGCTGGGTATATTTACTGGATAGTGAAGACTTTCATGTCATTGAGCGTATGCAGCTCCATAGTATGCCCACAACTTCGTTGGCTTTTCTTCAAAATAGACTATTAAGCGGTGGACGTGATGCTCAGCTCATTATTTCCGAAGTCGGTCAGTTGAGTAATAACTTTTCATTTGTCCCACACTTGTTTACTGTATATGGAATCTATCCACATCCAGTTGAACCATTATTCGCTACGGTAAGCCGGGATAAGTCAGTGAAGTTTTGGTCTAACTCGGATTTTGCTTTGTTGAAGAACATGAGTCGTGACAAAATGCAAGATGGTCATCACCTATCTGTCAATGCAGGAGTCTGGTCTGACGATGGTCGGTATTTCTTTAGTGTCAGCGACGACAAGCTTGTTAAAATTTGGGAATTACAATAGCATAAAAATTTTGCTACAGGGATTTAAATCAAATTATTCCGGCTATTTTTTAACATGTGTTGTTCAATTGGATGGTGAATAGGTACTTTTCCTTTTATCCTAGCACAGCTATATCATCACATCAATTGGAAGGTCACGCTCCAATCGGATAAGACTTTCATAGTCGCCAAATGTAGGAATAGGTTCATACAACCCTGTCATATTAAACTGTCGATTGCTTTCATAGTCCAGCGTTTTTTTATTAACCTCGTCGTATTTTCGGTAGTTCACATTGCCTTCCTCATCAAAGACAAAATGCATACGATAATCCTCCTCTTCGGTATTTTCTGTCGGAAAATTATAATACCATACCTCCCGAAGAAAGAGCTCTTCCGGGCTTCTTTTAGATTCTCCAAATAGATAGCTCAAGTAATTACGTCCTGCAGGATCAATAAAATCGACCCCCGCATGATTGCTCCTTAATACTAAGTTGACCAAAGCAAAGGGGATTTCATCTCCTTCCCGTTCAAATGCACAAAACTCATAGGCAAACCCTTTGGGATGGTTATCCCGAGCTACCTGTTCGGATGTAAGTTCTCCTTTTTCTACTTTTGATTTATACTTGGTTTTGTTCCAGATATCCCATTTTCCGACAGTTGCTTTTTCACTTTTAATTTTTTTGTCTTCAGTCCAGTAATTTATATATTTAATTATTTTCATTTTTTATGGATTAAGTATTTTCCCTGTAATATCTCTGATTTTTACAAAATTATCTGAGGCATGCTCTAGTACTTCCTTCGATATTTCTCCTGCTTGCTTCGGCACCTCTAGAATAAGTTTGCCTTTAAGTTTTTCCCCTCCTTGCGCAATTGCTTCTGCATTTCGGGTGGTTTTCTTAATCACTTGATCAGTACCATATTTTTCCACCAATTCATCGATATAAGATTTTGCTGTCTTTTCAGTAACATTTGCCAATTGGGTAAATTTTCTGGAGATGATCTCCTTACCCGGTAAATAGCTGTCCAATCGTTTTCCGGATTCCAGGACAACCTCATTAAAGCCCCCCAAACGTTTATAGAATTGCTCGCGGATAAAATTAAAATAGTTGCCTTTCGCCATACGGGCCAACCAATCGGGCAAATGCTTTATTTGGCTTAAACAAGGACGTGCATTATGCACCAACCAGGCCAGCATGCCTACAAAATAAGTGTGCCATCCCTCTACCTCGAAATTAAAGACTTTTTTCGAAGTATACGAAAAAGTTTGACTTTTGACAGGCTTATATCCATTATCTTTGGTCAATATTTGATCTCTTTCATCAAGATCCGCTGCATCTTTCCAGCCGTCGTGTGTGTAGAATGGATGTTCAGCCGTAGTTTCGATAGTTTCGCCCTCTAAGGTTAGATAAACAGTAGCATCTACTTCTCGTTGCAGGGTTGCCGTTACTGCTCGCAGTGCTGTTTGTCCCGTTTCTTCGTTATACGCCCATACCGAATCACCGACCCGTATATCTTCGATATTTTTTACCCCGCCCTCTACCTGAACCGACGTGCCGGCAGGGAAACAGGCAAATACACAAAGCTTCTTTGTTGCGGCAGCAATGTCATCTACATGTTTTGCCGCTGCTTTGGCAACAGCCTTAGCACCAGTTTTTGTCAATATCTTCCCTGCGGCTTCTAAGCCTGTTCTTACGGCTGCTTTGGCCCCCGCTTTGAGGCCCACTTTAGCTGTTGTCTTCAATCCGGTAGATACTGCTGTGGTGGCGCCAAAGCTAACAACTCCCGCTACATCCATCACCAAAAAACCGACATTTGCGGCTGCCATCCAATAGTTGCCCTTTGCGGCTGAACGCACGATACCTATGACACTTCCGATGACAGGGATCAATTCGGCCGTATCCCACCAACCCCAACCTTCATCTTCCTGCTTCTGCTCTTCACTATGCTCGTCAATCATCTCCGCAAGTTCCTCCTCGCTGATCGGAATCTGCCCTGAAGTCAAAAAAGTTATCTTTCCACCTTGCCCGCAGGGAAGTTTAGACTTATACAGTAAAGTCTGTTCCCCCTTTATTTTAACTTTATAGGTATCTTCCCAGTCAATAGGCGAAGGTGTACAGGCCGATCCCGTAACACTACAGACACCAAAAGAGGGAATATTGACCAATTGGATTTTGTCCGCTTTAGTACAGGCCATACAGCCGTTTATCTTCACATTGGGATTATGTGTACCTCGAAAGTAGTTCGGTTTTTCCCCTTTGTCACACTGACAGATGGCTTTGTCGACAATATATTCTAATTCATGTGGCATATATCATCTCCTTATCTTATGTAATGTCTGTATCCGGCGAGCCAAACCGGATTGTAGCATCTCCATTGACAGCAACATCAGCACCTTTTAGATTAAAAGCGGTTGATGCCTTAATGTCCACACCTGCCACTTTGCTCTCGATAGCAACAGGTCCGGTCAAAGCCGTGCCTTCGATTTTTCCCTCACTGGCCGTAATCACGATACCTTCTTTGGAGATTTCGATTTTGTTTTCCCCAACACAAAATGTAATCTTTTTCTTTCCATCCAGAACGATATTACCGTCTGCGTCCATTTTGAGCAATGATTGTGGTGGGGTGTCTTTCTTAGCGCCAACATTGATCACGTTCGCACTGCCGGCATTGACAGCATGGGTATTATTCGCATTTGTGGTCGAGTTTCCGGTCCCGTCAAAATGCATATTGGCCGCCCCTTTGTCCGTAATATACACACTTCCATCACGATCGTCCAACTTGACCATATTACCTGATTTGCTGCTCAGGCTTTTTATATGATTTCCATTCCCGCCACCTGTGCCCGTCTTACCATGAAACACAGATCCCATAACAATGGGTCTGGCAATATTTCCTTCTTCAAAGGCCACAATAACCTGGTCCCCAATCTCCGGGATACTCACAAGCCCCCGATTCGTTTTGACCTGTCCGCTG
>PJTS01000685.1_pt1 | contig 17498 bp, 17 predicted proteins | sample 1512251 | NCBI WGS metagenome assembly PJTS01 (sample SAMN08177686, study PRJNA422409) | Soil metagenome, whole genome shotgun sequencing project. | isolation source: Soil (2) enriched on wood chips: alkali lignin treatment | place: USA: Madison | collected 2015-01-15 | reverse complement strand
GAAGGAATAAGCTGAGTGCACCGCGAAGCGGCGATTTTCTTTGCCGGGAGCCGGGGTAGCCAGGGGGGAGGCGGCGAGCCCCCCTGGCACGTTCACCGCAGCGGAGGGGGCATAAAGCAGAGGGGCTTTAGTGAACGGAACTTTTCCACTTCAGTCATTGAGAAATAACGAAGTGTTTAACTGACTGGCATTACAACGTAAATTGCTTTTTTTGCTCTCTTTGCGCGTTCAGGTTGGGATGAGGGCATCAAACCGCACATCCCCTCTCTCGCAAATTACTTCTTCTTATTCAGCATCGCCTGTAAATCGGCAAACGGATTATAGGTCGCCACGCCCACGTCTTTTTGCGCGTCTTCGCCAGCCACCACGGTGGTGCCGTACTGATCCGCTTCCGTGTATTTGGAATGCTCATGATCGTGGCAAAACAGACACAACAGTTCCCAGTTACTGCCATCTTCCGGGTTATTGGTATGGTCGTGATCGATATGGTGAACCGTTAACTCACGCAGGTTTGAATAAACAAACTCACGGGAGCAGCGCCCACATACCCACGGATAGATTTTTAATGCTTTCTCGCGGTAGCCGCTTTCCAGCCGCGCGTAGTTTTTAGGGATCAGAGCCATTGTGAAGTTACCTGTGGCAAAAACCTGATTTTACGACAGTGCGGCTGAGAATTCACCTGCGTTCACTGGCGCAATCCCGTGTTTCTGCGAACTGGCGCTGCGTCACCCACCAGAACACCAGCGCCAGCAAACTGACCGACGCGCCAAGTGTGCACACCCCCTGCCAGCCAAAACGGGCATAGGTGACGGTGGTACTGATGGCGCCCAGTCCGCTGCCGACGGCATAAAACATCATGTACAGCCCCACCAGCCGGCTATGCGCGTCCGGGCGGGTGCGAAAAATCAGGCTCTGATTAGTAACGTGCAGCGCCTGACCGCCCAGATCCAGCAGCACAATCCCCATCACCAGCGCCCAGAGTGAAATCTCCATCAGCGACAGCGGCCACCAGGCCAACAGCAGCATCAGGAGCGCTAATCCGCTGGTACGCCGGGCATACCCTCTGTCGGCCCACTGCCCGGCCCGCGCGGCGGCCAACGCGCCCACCACTCCCGCCAGGCCGAATGCGCCAATCAAGGTATGGGAAAAGTTGTAAGGCGGTGCGCTCAGGGGCAGCACCAGCGCACTCCAGAAGATGTTAAAAGCGGCAAACATCAACAGCGCCAGCATTCCTCTGACCTGCAGGACTTTCTCCTGACGCAGCAACGTCAGCATGGAGGCCAGCAGATGCGGATAACTGAGCGTGCGTGAGGCCGGATGCAAGTTGGGCAGCCGTCGCCACAGCGGGATCGCAATCCCCAGCATCAGGAGCGCGGCGCAAAAATAGACCCCGCGCCAGCCCGCCAGGTCGCTGACGCCCCCGGCAAAAACCCGTGCCAACAGCAGACCGATAAAGACGCCACCCTGCGCCGTGCCCACTACCCGCCCCTGTTCATGAGGGGCCGCGGCGCTGGCAGCATAGGCGATTAGCCCCTGGGTCATCGCCGTGCCCAGCAGCCCGACGGCGAGCATTCCCGCCAGCAAGGCAAGCGTGGACTGCGCCATGCCGACTGCAACCAGTGCGAACGTCAGGGCCAGCATTTGCATCGCCATCAGCCGACGGCGATCCACCCTGTCACCCAGCGGTACCAGAAACAGCAGCGCCAGCGCGCATCCCAACTGTGTGGCGGTGATAACCCCGCCGACCGCCGCGTGACTGATACCGAAATCCCGGGCCAGGGCGTCGAGGAGCGGCTGGGCGTAATAGACATTTGCCACGCTCAGGCCGCTGGCGATGGCGAAGAGCCACGCCAGGCTGGTTGATACACCCGTTCTCAGTTGCACATTCATGCTGTCAGCCTCTCTCGATGTGGTTTCATAATAAAACCATTTCGAGAGTAGGTCAGAGGGTTTTAAAATGCAACCAAATACTCAGGGTGAGGATTTTCCCCCTGGTGAACGCAGCGCTACCCGGCGAGAATCACGCCTGCTTGCCGGAGATACCAAACCCCGCTACACTCCTTTCATCCATCAACCCACTGAATATAAAAGGAGGCTAATTATGCTGTGCTGTGAAATCTTTGATATTTCACTTCACCTTGGCGATCGCGTCAGCTCAAGCGTTATCGGTTTCGTGCTGCGATAACTTTGGCTTGAGCGAAGACACCCAAGACTGAATCCCTTCTCTCGGGCTTACCGGGTTATCGTCAGCGATGTTTGACGAGGCATTTTCATGCCTGTAACTCTTGAGTAAGCAAATGAGCACATTACTGACTGCACTTTCTCTTCGTGTTGATACTGCCTTTGACACGCTTTTCAACGACCTCACCTTTAGCCTCAAAAAAGGCGACCGCATTGGTCTGCTGGGCGATAACGGCTGCGGCAAAAGTACCCTGCTGAAGATCCTCGACGGCACTGACACGCCCCTCTCCGGCACGGTAGCGCTGGCCGGGCACTGTCTGATGGCGCGGGTGGAGCAACATCTTCCTGAATCTGTTTATCCGTTGACCATGATCGACGCGGTTCTGGCGCAGCTGCCTGTGGCCGAGCGCGAAAGCCTGCGCTGGCGGGCAGAAACTCTGCTGGCGGGTATGGGGTTTACCCCGCAGGACACGGCCCTGCAATCGGCCACCCTCAGCGGCGGGCAGCACACCCGTCTGTTGCTGGCGCGGGCGTTGATAAACGAGCCGGATCTGTTGCTGCTGGATGAACCCAGTAACCACCTCGACCTGCCGACGCTGCTGTGGCTGGAGCAGTTTCTACAAAACTGGTCCGGCAGCTTTGTGCTAGTCTCGCACGACAGGCAGTTACTGGATGCCGTCACCAATGGCAGCTGGATCCTGCGGGACAAAACGTTGCACTACTTCGCCCTTCCCTGTACCCGCGCGCGTCAGGCGCTGGTAGAGAAAGACGAAAGCGACGCCCTGCGCCATAAAGCCGAGCAAAAGGAGATCGACCGGGTCACCGCCAGCGCAAAACGGCTGGCGACCTGGGGTAAGGTTTACGATAACGAAGATCTGGCCCGCAAAGCCAAACAGATGGAACGCCAGGTAGAGCGGCTGAAGGAGAGCCAGACGGCGCTGACCACCGGCAGTCCCTGGACTTTAACCCTGCGCGGCGATGCGCTGAGGGCCGACCGACTGCTGGAGATTGACGCGCTTGGCGTTCCGCCTGCACCCGGCCTTGCGCCACTGTTCGCGATAGAAAATGTCCGGCTTAAAAGCGGCGACCGGGTGGCGATTGTCGGGCGTAACGGCTGCGGCAAATCCTCCCTGATGCGGCTTATCTGGCAGCAATTCATCGCCCGGGAACTGCATGCGGGGCTGAAGATCCATCCGCGTGTGGCAATGGGGTATTACGACCAGACCCTGCATCAGCTGGCGGATGATGCCACGCTGATTGATGCCCTGGAGCCGTTCGCACCTAACCCGCAAGATCGCAAAATTGCGCTGATCTCTGCCGGGTTCGCCTGGGCGCGGCACGGGCAAAAGGTCAGTACGCTCAGCGGCGGGGAACGTTCACGGCTGCTGTTTATCGGCCTGACTCTGGCCCGCTTCAGCCTGCTGATGCTCGATGAACCGACCAACCATCTGGACATGGAAGGCAAAGAGGCATTGGCCGACACCTTGCAACAGTTCGAGGGCGGTGTGCTGCTGGTCAGCCATGACCGGCAGTTAATCAGTCAGAGCTGTAACCGCTTCTGGCTGATTGAAGATGGTCTGCTCAGCGAATGGCATGACGCCGACGCGGTGTTTGCCCGTCTTCGCGACGGCAATGGCCAGAGCACTCTCCCCACGCCCGTTGCACAGGATGACGATCGGGCAAACCCCGCGGAAGATCTTTTGGAGCGGCTGGTGCTGCTGGAGAGGTTGCTGGAAGAAGATCGGCTGCGTAAGCCGAAACATCAGAAGCCGCAGCTTCAGGCACAGTGGCAGGAGGAGATTGCCGCGCTGACGGCGCAGCTGTAGGAAAATGCCCGGCGGGTAGCCGCCGCCGGGCATCTTTTTACTTCGGCTGGTTCGTTTTCCAGGCATCCCATGCCTGTTTGATTTCCTGTTTAGCGGTGGCGGCATCGTTAAAGCCGTTCAGTTCCACCGACTTGCGCCCTTCCGGCAGCTGTTTGTAAACGCGGAAGAACGACTCCAGACGCTGCTGTTCAATCTTCGGCAGATCGCTCAACTCTTTGATGTCGTCATAGGTCGGGTCAATTTTACTGGCTGGCACCGCCACGATTTTGTCGTCTTTTTCACCGCCGTCGATCATCTTCAGCACGCCAATAGCGCGCAGTTTAATCAGGGTGCCCGGTGCCATCGGGGCGCGGGTGTAGAAAATGACGTCCAGCGGATCGCCATCCCCCGCCAGAGACTGGGTCAGCGAGCCGTAGTTTGCCGGGTAGGCCACCGGCATCGACTGGAAGCGATCGGCCACGATAAAGCCGGTTTTGGCATCCGTTTCATACTTAATAATCCCGCCCGCCGGAATTTCGGTGACGGCGTAAAACTCTTCCGGGTTGTTATCAGGCTGTGGGAATTCGAGGATATTTTGCGCCTGCACAGAAGCTGACAGGAGGACGCTCACTGCGAGAAGTTTTTTTACCAGATGCATTGTCTTGTTAACTCTTCGGTTTTTAAGAAGACCACACCTTACGGGGCTGAAATGTCAGAATAATGACAAATTTCCTACAGAAATATTCCACCCTTAATCATCATGGTTATTGATATTTTCGGCAATCAATACACCTTAAATATCAAATAAATGAATAAATTGTATTGCAACAGACTTGCCAGACAGTTCAAAAACTTTAATCCTTAAGGGGTATGCCGTGCCCCATCAAGCGCCATACCTGCCTCGCAGATCCCTCATTATGAAAATGGAGAAACATATGAAAGCTGCTGTCGTGACCAAAGACCATCAGGTAGAAGTAACCGAGAGAACCCTGCGCCCGCTGAAGCACGGCGAAGCGCTGCTGAAGATGGAGTGCTGTGGCGTTTGCCACACCGATCTGCATGTGAAGAACGGCGATTTTGGTGATAAGACCGGGGTGATCCTCGGCCATGAAGGGATTGGCGTGGTCAAGGAGATCGGGCCGGGCGTGACCTCGCTGAAACCGGGCGATCGGGCAAGCGTAGCCTGGTTCTTCGAAGGCTGTGGCCACTGTGAATACTGTAACTCCGGCAATGAAACCCTGTGCCGCACCGTGAAAAACGCCGGCTATTCCGTGGACGGCGGCATGGCGGAAGAGTGTATTGTCACCGCCGATTACGCGGTAAAAGTGCCGGACGGACTGGAATCCGCCGCCGCCAGCAGCATCACCTGCGCCGGGGTGACCACCTACAAAGCGGTGAAAGTATCAGAGATCAAACCTGGCCAGTGGATTGCTATTTATGGCCTGGGCGGGCTGGGTAACCTGGCCCTGCAATACGCCAAAAATGTCTTTAACGCGAAAGTGATCGCCGTTGACGTTAACGATGAACAGCTGAAACTGGCCTCAAGCATGGGGGCCGATCTGGTGGTTAACTCCCGCAGCGACGATGCCGCGAAATTTATTCAGGAAAAAACCGGTGGCGCCCACGCCGCGGTCGTGACGGCGGTGGCGAAAGTGGCCTTTAACTCTGCGGTAGATGCCGTTCGTGCCGGGGGCCGCGTGGTGGCGGTCGGTCTGCCGCCAGAAGCAATGAGTCTGGATATTCCGCGTCTGGTATTGGACGGGATTCAGGTGGTGGGTTCGCTGGTGGGCACCCGTCAGGACCTGACCGAAGCCTTCCAGTTTGCCGTCGAAGGTAAGGTGGTGCCGAAAGTGGCGCTGCGTCCGCTGGGGGATATCAACGCCATCTTTAAAGAGATGGAGCAAGGCCAGATCCGCGGCCGCATGGTGATTGATTTCCGCTCATAGGTTGAACGCCCGGCGGCGCTGCGCTGTCGGGCCTACGCGTTCCGCCGATCCGCAATCCACTCCTGCACCTCAATCTGAAAAGTATCCGGCGCTTTACGGTACATTTTGCGCGCCAGGTCGAGGATCGTATGCCGCGCCAGCTCCTCTTCCATTCGCTGCTGGGCGCTGTCCATCACCGAGCGCACACCGCACGGCCCGTCGCAGACCCAGGCAGGCGGCGTTTCATCAAACACGGCCAGCCGCTGACGCACTTCCCGACACTCGAACATGTTCTTCTCGCCATCGATAGCATGCGCCACATCCAGCACGGTGATCAGTTCAGCAGGGCGGGCCAGACGAAAACCGCCGCCCTTTCCTTCGGTGCTGCTCACCAGCCCGGCGCGTGACAGACGTGTAAAGATCTTGCCCAGGTAGTCATAGGGAACGCCCTGCAAGGCCGCCATTTCTCTGACGCTCATCTCACGGTCGTTACCTTTCGCATCCACCATGGTCATCAGGCTATGAATGCCGTACTCCACACCGGAACTGTAAAAAGCCATGCTTAACTCCGAAGTTATTATTCCAGGTCATTATAGCCGCGTTCCGCGACAGAAAGACAGCCGCAATCCTCTGTGCCCCTAACCTTCTGTTTTTACGACCCGCAGAAAACTAACTCAGAAAGAAGTTGTCGCAGTTAACTCCGACAAGTATAGTTGCAGTCACGTCAGCCACAGGGCCTGATGCGAAAAAGGATCGAAGATGAAGAAGCAAATTTTAATTGTAGGCAGCGGTTTTGCGGGTATGTGGGCAGCGGTGAGCGCCGCACGTCTGGCCGATTTAACGGGAAGAGACGACCTGCAGATCACCGTCCTGGCTCCCCGCCCGGAGCTGCGTATCCGCCCGCGCTTTTATGAAGAGCAGGTTGCAGCCTTTGCCGCCCCGCTAAGCGATCTCTTTGCTGAACTGAATATTCACTTTATTGCCGGAAGCGCTGAACGTATTGACGCGAAAGAGAAAAGCGTCTGGTATCGCGACAGCCAGGGCAACGTGACGCTGGCCGCTTACGATCGTCTGATTGTGGCGACAGGCAGTCAGACGCGCCGCCCGGCGATCCCTGGTCTGGCAGAATTTGCCTTTGATATCGACCAACTGGAATCCGCCCAACATTTTGAAAATCACCTTGATTCACTGGCGACACGCCCTTCGACGCCGGAACGTAATACCGTGGTGGTGTGCGGTGGCGGTTTCACCGGCATAGAACTGGCTACCGAACTTCCTGCGCGCCTGCGTACCCGTTTTGGTGATGATACACAGACAAAAGTTATCGTAGTTGAACGCGGATCGGTCATTGGCGGTCGTTACAGTGAAGAACTGCGTGGCACCATAGAAGAGGCAAGCCTCGCGCTGGGTGTGGAGTGGCGTCTGAACAGTGAAATCAGCGCCATCGATCCCCACGGCGTCACGCTTAAAAATGGCGAGCGCATTGCGGCCGCCACCGTTGTCTGGACGGCGGGCGTGGAAGCCCATCCACTCAGCCAACAGATTGCGGGCGAGCACGATCCCCAGGGGCGCTTAAAGGTCAACGAAAGCCTGCAAGTACCGGCGCACCCGGACGTGTATGCCACCGGGGATATTGCCCATGCCCACACCGACGACCGGGGCAATACGGCGCTCATGACCTGTCAGCACGCCATTCAGTTGGGCAAGTTTGCGGGACATAACGCCGCGGCCAGCCTGTTAGACGTGGCGCCTTATCCCTATCGCCAGGTGAACTATGTCACCTGTCTCGATTTGGGCGGCTGGGGCGCGGTCTACAGCGAAGGCTGGGATCAGAAGGTGAAATCCGTTCGCGATGACGCAAAGAAAATCAAAATCGCCATCACCAACGAGTTAATCTACCCACCCGCTGCCGATCGCGCCGTCGCTTTTGCTGCCGCCGATCCGCTGGCGAAATTTGTCTAGCGTTTGATTACCGCGCCCCCCGGCGCGGTTTTTTTCAGGCTAGCGCCTGTGCGTTAGCCTGTGTCCGGCGGGCTTTCAGATAACCGTAGATCAGAAGCGACGACATCGCGCAGAACGACAGTACCGCCGCAGGCAGGGTCACGTAACTCCAGCTAAAGCCAAGGGTAATCATCATCCCGCCAAAGTACGCCCCAATGGCGCTGCCGAGGTTAAACGCCACCTGGCCCCCCGCTGCACCGAGCATCTCCCCACCCTGGGCATTTTGCAGAAGCAGGATCTGCAACGGGGCCGACAGCGCAAACAACCCGGCGCAGCAGATAAAGCCCATCACCAGCGAGGCCACAGGCAGCGCACCGAAGGCAAACAACAGCAGCAGCGACAAAACAATCACCAGATCGGTGAGTGCCGCAATTCGCAGCGGACTGTAGCGCCCGGAAAGTTTGCCGCTGAACAGGTTGCCCAGCACCATGCCGAGTCCCATTAACATCATGATCGCGGTCATCACCCCTTCGGAGAAGCCCGATACGTTGATCATGAAGGGTTTGACGAAGCTGAACCAGGCAAAGACTCCGGCGTTGCCGAACATGGTGGCGGCGAAGATAAACCAGGGTTCCGGCTTTTTCAGGAAATGAAATTGCTCGCTCAGGCGTGTCTGGGATTTATCAAATGTCTGCGGCACCCAGAGGGCAATCGACACCATGACCAGCAGGTTAAACGCAGCGATCAGGAAGAAGGTATAACGCCAGCTGAACTCATGCCCCAGCCAGGTGCCGAGGGGCACACCCGCGAGGTTAGCCACCGTCATCCCGGCAATCATGCCAGCCACCGCCAGCGTAACCTTACCCGGCGGCGCAATACGCGAGAGGATAATGGTGCCGACGCCGAAAAACGCGCCGTGCGGAAAGCCAGATACCAGCCGCCCGATCGCCAGCATGGTGTACGACGTGGAGAAAGTAAAAATGGCGTTGCCGATGAGGCACAGCGTCACCAGGAACAGCAGGATCGACTTTAAAGAGAACTTCCCGGAAAAAATAGCGATGATCGGTGCCCCAATCACTACCCCAAAGGCATAAAACGAAATCATATTGCCGGCAGAAGGAATGGTGATCCCCACATCCCGTGCCAGCTCGGTTAACACGCCCATAATGCCAAATTCGGCCATGCCAAGGCCAAAGGTGCCAAGTGCTAACGAAAACACCGTCTTTTTCATACCGCGACCACTTGTTAAATAATTGCAACAGCCATTATCGACCAAACTGGTATGGTGAGCCAGTTCAAATCGCGCCGCTGGCCGATTCCTCCATCAATTCGGGCAGGCTGTGAATATTTTCCACCAGGATGCTCAGGCCTGATTACACTTCAAAGTGTTATGTCTCACCGTACCATCAGAATCACCCCGTAAAGGAAGGCATCATGGCAGATAAAGATAAGAAGAAAAGCAAACCCGTTACGAAGACCGTGCCCCCCGCCCCGCTTAAGCGCACGGAGTACGAAAAAGAGCTGCACCGCCTGCATGTGGAGCTGGTTAAGTTGCAGCGGTGGGTGGTCAGCAAGGGCCTGAAAGTGTGCGTCGTCTTTGAAGGGCGCGACGGCGCCGGTAAAGGGGGTACCATCAAGGCCCTGACCGAACGCGTCAGCCCGCGTGTGTTCCGGGTAGTTGCGCTGCCAGCCCCGACCGAGAAAGAGAAAAGCCAGCTCTACTTCCAGCGCTATGTTCCACATCTGCCCTCCGCCGGGGAAATCGTCATCTTCGACCGCAGCTGGTACAACCGCGCGGGCGTCGAGCGCGTCATGGGATTTTGTACGGAAGAACAGGTAGAGAAGTTTCTCGACGGGGCACCGATCATCGAAAAGGCAATGGTCGATGCGGGCATTATCCTGATCAAATACTGGCTGGAAGTCACCCCCAAAGAGCAGGAGCGACGCCTGCGCGACCGCATTAACGACGGGCGCAAAACCTGGAAACTGTCACCAATGGACGTGAAATCCTTCAACCGCTGGGATGACTATACCAAGGCCCGTGATGCGATGTTTGCCGCCACCGACACCGCCTGGGCACCCTGGTTTGTTGCCCGTTCCGAGGATAAAAAGCGCGCGCGGCTGAATATTATCTCTCATCTGCTGTCCCAAATTCCCTATAAAGACCTGCCGGAAGAAGAGGTTAAATTACCGAAACGTAAAATCGGCAAAGTTAAACCGACTGCTTACCCGTTCCGTTATATTGACGAGAAGTTCTGACGATTACCGCCCTCTTAATTATTTATTGCGAGGGCGGTTCAGCGTAATTTCACCTGATTTCATCCGATTGCTTTTATCTGGAAGCGTGCTCGCAATACCTGTATTACCAGGCGACCCGGTCATGCTTTCAATATAACGGTTACCGTAATCCCCCGGAAAGAACATGAGAACACCTGACATCCTATAAAACCCGCTCCGGATCCCTTCCCGGAGCGGGTACTTCACCCTCAGAGCCGCGTAAGCGCAGCGCCACCGGGTGTCACAAGCGACGAGATTACTTCATCCCTTCCCGACTCTCGTTCTGCGCTTCCAGACGCTCCACATCCCGATACCAGCGCGGGTGGTGTTTCTGCGCCCAGCGGCGGCTCACTTTTCCTTCGATCATCCCTTTAATCGAACCTTTGACCCAGAATGCCATATACATATGGATCAGAATGGCATGGATCAAAATAATGGCCGATGTCGCGTGGATCAGCAGACTGTAGCGCACGACCTGCATCGGGAAATAGTGGGCAAAATAGGGACGCCAGATAATCACCCCGGTCACCAGCAGCACGAAAATCATGCTCATGATGGTCCAGAACATCATTTTCTGTCCGGCGTTGTATTTCCCCACCTTCGCGACTTTGTGCTCGTTGCCTTTCAGTACCTCAACAATGCCCTTCAGCCACGGAATATCCTGCTTGTCCGGGATGTTGTGATGGACGAAACGCACGAACATAAACATCAGCGCCACGAAAATCAGCACCCCAAAGAACGGATGCAGAATGCGCCCCATCTGCGGAGTACCGAAGGTTTCGGTCAGCCATTGTAGCGTCGGGAAGAAGAACGAGATCCCGGATAAGGACACCAGGAAGAAGCAGATCACCACTGTCCAGTGACAGGCACGGTCAATAAACTTCGTGCGCACGATCATCTTTGACTTATTCATGGTGTTCCTCCTCGTCGTCATCCACCTCTTTGTTCGGCCCGATACCAATGTAGTGATAAATCAACCCGGCAAAGGTGGCGATAAAGCCTGCCGCGGAGAGCGGTTTAAGCGCCCCTTTCCACAGGTTAATGGACGTATCGATCGCCGGATCCTTCGGCAGATTGTGATACAGCTCCGGCTGGTCGTTGTGGTGCAGCACGTACATGACATGCGTCCCGCCCACCCCTTGCGGGTTGTAGACACCCGCGTTGGCATAGCCACGCGCTTTCAGCTTATCGACCCGCTGCTGGGCAACCTCCAGCATCTCCTTCTTGGTGCCAAAGTGAATGGCCCCGGTCGGACAGGTCTTCACGCAGGCTGGCTCCTGACCAACGCTGACGCGATCCACGCACAGGGTGCATTTGTAGACCCGGTTGTCCTCTTTATTGAGACGCGGCACGTTGAACGGACAGCCCGCGATGCAGTATCCGCAGCCGATGCAGTTATCCTGCTGGAAATCGACGATGCCGTTGGCGTACTGAATAATCGCCCCGGCTGATGGGCAGGCTTTCAGACAGCCCGGATCCTCGCAGTGCATACAGCCATCTTTGCGGATCAGCCACTCCAGCTTGCCGTTCTGATCGGTTTCGCTAAAGCGCATCACCGTCCAGGATTTGGCGCTCAGGTCCGCCGGGTTATCGTAAACCCCGACGCAGTGCCCCACCTCGTCGCGGATATCGTTCCACTCGGAACAGGCCACCTGGCAGGCTTTACAGCCCACGCAGGAGGAGACATCGATAAGCTTTGCCACTTCCGCTTTGTAATCCCGCGCACGAGGCGCGGGGGTAAAGTCGTTGGTGGCGGAGCGTTTGATGACGTCTTGTGTTTCCATCGACATTGATTCGCTCCTTATGCTTTCTCGATGTTGACCAGGAACGCCTTGTACTCTGGCGTTTGCGAGTTGGAATCCCCCACTGCAGGCGTCAGGGTGTTGGCGATATAACCTTTCTGCGCCACCCCTTCAAAGCCCCAGTGCAGCGGGATCCCGACGGTTTCCACCTGTTGGCCGTGAACGTTCAGGGCCTGCAGGCGACGGGTGACCACCGCCACGGCGCGAATAAACCCGCGCTGGCTGCTGACCTTGACACGATCGCCGTTAGCGATGCCTTTGGCCTTCGCCAGGGTCTCGCTGATCTCGACAAACTGTTCCGGCTGGGCGATGGCGTTCAGTCGCGCATGTTTGGTCCAGGTATGGAAATGCTCGGTCAGGCGATAGGTCGTACCGACGTACGGGAACTTATCTTTCTTGCCCATGCGCACGGCATCTTCCTGGTAAACACGTACCACCGGACTGGAGACCACGTTGGGGTGCAGCGGGTTAGTGCCGAGCGGCGTTTCCATTGGCTCGTAGTGTTCCGGGAACGGCCCTTCCGCCAGCTTGTCGATGGCAAACAGACGTCCCAGCCCTTCCGGCTGCATGATAAACGGCCCGGTGTTGCTGCCCGGTGCGGCGGTGTTGAAGTCCGGGATATCGTTGCCAGCCCACTTCGTGCCGTTCCACTGGATCAGCATCCGTTTCGGATCCCACGGCTTGCCGTTGATATCCGCCGACGCGCGGTTGTAAAGCACGCGACGGTTCAATGGCCACGCCCAGGCCCAGCCCAGCGTATTGCCCAGCCCTGACGGGTCGGCGTTATCGCGGTTAGCCATCTGGTTACCCTGCTCGGTCCAGCTGCCGGTGTAGATCCAGCACGAGGATGCCGTGGTACCGTCATCACGCAGTTGGGCAAAGCTGCTCAGCAACTGGCCTTTCTTCGCGATGAGCACGCCATTGGCGTCATAGAGATCCGCCAGCGCATAGCCGTTGTTCTCTTTCGCCACCTCTTCCGATTCCGGGTGATCCGGCTGTTTGTAATCCCAGCGCATCCGCAGCAGCGGCTCAGCGCCTTTGCCGCCTTCCGTGCGGTACATCTCACGCAGACGATGGTAAATCCCCGCCAGGATCTCGCCGTCGTTACGCGCTTCGCCCGGCGCATCCTGCCCCTTCCAGTGCCACTGCAGCCAGCGGCCGGAGTTGGCGATGGAGCCATCCTCTTCGGCAAAACAGGTGGACGGCAGACGGAACACTTCGGTCTGAATCGAGGCGGTATCCACGTCATTCATTTCGCCGTGGTTCTGCCAGAAGTTAGAGGTTTCCGTCACCAGCGGATCGATCACCACCATGTACTTCAGCTTGCTGAGACTGGCGACAATCTTGTTCTTATCCGGGAACGACGCCACCGGGTTAAAGCCCTGGCAGATGTAACCTGTGACCTCGCCCTTCGCCATCATGTTGAAATACTTAATGACGTCGTAGGACTGATCCCATTTCGGCAGCCAGTTAAAGCCCCAGTCGTTCTCCTTCTGCGCCGCATCGCCATAGAAGGACTTCATCAGGCTGACGAAGAACTTCGGATAATTACTCCAGTAGTTCACCTGATCAGGCAGCGTCGCTTTTGGCGTGTTCGCCGTCATATAGCTTTGCAGATCCGTCTGTTTCTCGGACGGCAGCGTCAGGTAGCCGGTCAGGCTGGTCGACAGCAAGCCTAAGTCGGTTAAGCCCTGAATGTTGGAGTGCCCGCGCAGGGCGTTCACCCCGCCACCGGCCATGCCCATGTTGCCGAGCAGCAGCTGGATCATCGCCATGGTACGGATGTTCTGCGCCCCGACGGTGTGTTGCGTCCAGCCCAGCGCATACAGGAAGGTCGTGGTTCTGTCTGCTGCACTGGTGGAGGCCAGCACTTCGCACACTTTCAGGAAGTCGGCTTTCGGCGTACCGCAAATGTTTTCCACCACCTCCGGCGTATAGCGGGAAACGTGCTGTTTAAGCAGGTTCCACACGCAGCGCGGATCGGTGAGCGTGTCGTCGCGTTTCGCATAGCCATTTTCGTCGAACTGATAGTTCCAGGAAGACTTATCGTACTGGCGTTTTTCCGCGTCGTAGCCGCTGAACAGCCCGTCTTCAAAGGTAAAGTCTTCCCGCACCAGCAGATTGGCGTTGGTGTAATGCTTAACGTACTCAGCGTTAATTTTGTTGTTTTCAATCAGGTACAGCAGCACGCCGGAAAGGAACGTAATGTCCGTGCCGGAGCGGATTGGCGCATAGATATCGGCCACCGATGCCGTACGCGTAAAGCGCGGATCGACGACGATCAGCGTCGCATCATTGTTGTTCTTCGCTTCCATCGCCCAGCGGAATCCCACGGGATGGGCCTCAGCGGCGTTACCGCCCATGACCATAACGACGTTGGCGTTTTTGATATCAACCCAGTGGTTGGTCATCGCACCGCGACCAAATGTTGGAGCAAGACTTGCTACCGTTGGTCCGTGTCAGACGCGCGCCTGGTTATCTACCGCCAGCATGCCGAGGGAGCGCACAAATTTCTGCGTCAGCATGCCGGTCTCATTACTGGCCGCCGAGGCGCACAGCATCCCGGTGGAGGTCCAGCGGTTTACCGTCACGCCCTGCGCATTGGTCTCGACGAAGTTGGCGTCGCGGTCGGCTTTCATTAGTTTCGCAATCCGGGAGAAGGCCTCATCCCAGGAGAGTCGCTGCCATTTGTCGGAACCCGGTGCGCGGTACTCCGGGTAACGCAGGCGGTTTTCGCTGTGAACATAGTCCAGCAGGCCCGCCCCTTTCGGGCATAACGCCCCACGGCTGACCGGATGATCCGCGTCGCCTTCAATATGATAAATCGACTCTTTGGCGTTCTTCGCGCCATCTCCCAGGCTATACATCAATAGCCCGCATCCCACGGAACAGTATGTGCAGGTGTTACGGATCTCTTTCGCACGCAGCAATTTATAGTTGCGCGCCTGAGCCAGCGCCATTTTAGGAGCGAACCCTAAAGCAGCCACTGTGGTTCCGGCCATACCGCCCGCGCAGATTTTAAAAAACTGTCTGCGACTGACGTCCATCGTTGTCCTCGTTAACTCAATGAGAATTCCGGCGGAAAACTAACAGCAAAGCCCCTGTTTTTTTTGCGGCAAATCAATATCGCTATTTTTCGCCCTCTTAATAGTCAGCGGGTCGCGGTTTTGTTACCGCTAAGGGGGTAACCGCGGGGAGATTAATTCGCGGAAGGTACTGAAACAGTGCTATAAATTTGCCCCGGAAAATGTCATGGCAATGGAAAAATGATGGACAGAAAAAAAGCGACGTTGACAGGGCTGGCGGCCATTGTGCTCTGGAGCACGATGGTAGGCCTGATCCGAGGCGTCAGCGAGGGGCTAGGCCCGGTAGGGGGCGCGGCGATGATCTACACGCTCAGCGGTTTACTTTGTCTGGTCACGGTCGGGCTGCCCAACCTGCGGCGTTTTTCGCCCCGCTACCTGATGGCGGGTAGCGTGCTGTTTGTCAGCTATGAGATCTGTCTGGCCCTGTCGTTAGGCTACGCCACCACCCGTCACCAGGCCATTGAGGTGGGGATGGTCAACTACCTCTGGCCAAGCCTGACCATTGTGTTTGCCATTCTGTTTAATCGCCAGAAATCGACGCTGTGGGTGATCCCGGGGCTGCTTATCTCGCTGCTGGGTGTCAGTTGGGTCGTCGGGGGCGATAAGGGGCTTAGTCTGGCGGACATTGCCCAAAACGTGGTCTCGAATCCGCTGAGTTACGGCCTGGCCTTTGTCGGGGCCTTTATCTGGGCCGCTTACTGCACCGTGACCAGTAAATATGCCAGGGGCCAGAATGGCATCACCCTGTTTGTGCTGCTGACGGCCCTGACTCTGTGGGTGAAATATGCCTTCAGCGATCAACCGGAAATGGTCTTCAGCGTGCCGGTGGTGATTAAACTCCTGATGTGCGGCGTGGCGCTGGGGTTTGGCTATGCCTCATGGAACATCGGCATTCTGCACGGCAACGTGACGCTGCTGGCGGTGGCGTCCTATTTTACGCCGGTGCTATCAGCGGCGCTGGCGGCTGTGTTACTGAATGCGCCCCTGTCGTTTAGCTTCTGGCAGGGGGCGATGATGGTGTGCGCGGGGTCGTTGTTGTGTTGGTATGCTACGCGGGCGCGGACGCGCTAAGTTCCTGGACGCGACAAGGAGTAGCGAAAACCACCAGCCGCTTCGGCTGGTGGTCTGATAACAATTACCAGTTGCCGTAAGGGTAATTTTTACCCTTGATAAATTGAGGGGTATCCCCGTAATAGACATAGCCGTTAGGATGCTGAGTTACTCCCTTACAGATATCCAGCCGATCGCCTGAAAGCGTCACTATGCGTTTTGGCTCTACAGGGACATTTTTCCCTCCGGCGCTGTCCTGAAGCCAGATCTTTACCTTCCCTTCCGGCGCAAGACCAAACAGCATCGTTTTATACCAGGCGGTTTCTCCGTAACGGTCTGTCCCTGTCGGTGTCAGCATGGTTTCACGTAACGACGGTTTGAAAATAATCCACGTCTCATAGGTTTTTTTATCAATGATGGAGTCCCAGCAGAACAGCATGGAAACGGGGGGGTGGCGGACTTTATTAAAGATAACTCCGCCATTAGGTGTAGTGTCACTCCAGAACTGTACGGTATCCGGATCACTCTGCGTACTGTCCAACATCCGGAAGGTCGATACAACTTTTCCGCTGTCGATAACCACTGCGTGCGTCACGATGGCAGGCAAAGCATAGGGAGTAAAAAATGCAAAACCCCATTTGCCGTAAGGCATGCTGCCCGTTTCTTGCGGTGTCTGCGGCTCAGAAGCGCGGCAGCCACTCACTAATAACACCAGTGCGAGGGCGATTTTCAGTTTCATATTTTTTTCCCGTCCATGTCGTATAGGGTGCGCTGCCAGTTTTCATCCGGGCGATGCAAAAATCTGAAGAAAAAGGCTACCTGCCGACGCGGCAGGTAGCCTGATAACAATCACCAGTTGCCGTAGGGATAGGCTTTATCTTTGATAAATTCCTGAGTCGTTTTGGTATATCCATATCCCTGAATATGCCTTGTAATTCCCTTACAGATATCAAGCTGATCGCCTGAAAGCGTCACCATGCGTTTTGGCTCTACAGGGACATTTTCCCCTCCGGCACTGTCCTGAAGCCAGATCTTCACCTTCCCCTCCGGCGCAAGACCGAACAGCATCGTTTTATACCAGGCGGTTTCTCCTTTTCTGTCTTTTCCTGTCGGGGTCAGCATGATTTCACGTAACGACGGTTTGAAGATGATCTGTGTTTCATAGGTCTTTTTATCAATGATGGAGTCCCAGCAGATCATCATGGCAACGGGCGGATGGCGGGCTTTATTCAGTTCTGCATGCATTCGAACAAGGTTGTTCCAGCTCTCAACGGTATCCGGATCGCCAGGTGTACCGTCCAGCATCCGGAATCTGTAGACCACATTTCCGCTATCAATAATCGCAGCGTATGTCACGACAGCGTTTAAGGCTCGGGGTGTAAAAAAAGCAAATTCCCATTTTCCATAAGGCATGCTGCCGGTTTCTTCCGG
>PJTS01000682.1_pt1 | contig 17567 bp, 11 predicted proteins | sample 1512251 | NCBI WGS metagenome assembly PJTS01 (sample SAMN08177686, study PRJNA422409) | Soil metagenome, whole genome shotgun sequencing project. | isolation source: Soil (2) enriched on wood chips: alkali lignin treatment | place: USA: Madison | collected 2015-01-15 | reverse complement strand
TTTCTCACAGGTTTAAATGCGGCACATCACCGGGTCACAAACTGGACGAATCCCAAAGCCAATACACCCACAGATAGTAAGGATGAGTTGCTGAATCCACCAGACTGGAATATCAATGGGTTAAGCCCCGTACCCAATATTCCTCACACGGTCTATGCTACACCATTTCCAAGTATTCTCAAGGCCAACGGTTATTATACGATCCATATCGGTAAAGCCCACTGGGGATCGGCTGGCACTCCGGGTGCCAGTCCGCTCAATCTAGGTTTTATGGTCAACGTAGCGGGCCATTCCGCCGGGCATCCACAAAACTACTATGGGGAGCAAAACTACGGGAATCTGCCAGGCAAAACCAGTTACCAGGCTGTACCTGACCTGATGGAATATCATGGCTCCTCCACCTTTCTGACCGAGGCGTTGACGCAGGAAGCCTTGAAAGCACTTGCCGAACCTATTCGCCGCAAAGAACCCTTTTTCCTTCATTTCTCCAACTATGCTGTCCATGTCCCGATTCAACCCGATCCGCGGTTTGTACAGCGATACCTTGACCGTGGTCTGGATTCTACCGAAGCCGCCTACGCCTCTTTAGTGGAAGGCTATGACAAAAGTATGGGTGATATTATTCAGTTTTTAAAAGACAAAGGTATATACGATAATACAGTGATTATCTTTTTGAGTGATAATGGCGGGCTCAGCCTTAGCCCACCACGTTCTGGCGCTCCCCATACTCAAAATCTGCCACTGAAGGCCGGTAAAGGCTCTCTTTATGAAGGCGGCATCCGTATTCCACTGTTGATTAAACAGGCCAGCGGACATAGCGGAAGCAGCACTTCAACACCGGTCATGGTCGAAGATCTATTTCCGACTATCCTCCAAATGGCAAAAGTAAAAGCGTATCAACTTGTACAGCAAGAACCAGATGGCAAGGATCTGACAAGTCTGCTAACGGGAAAGAACGACGAAAGTTGGAATAGTCGCCCCCTTATCTGGAATGTCCCCAATAAATGGACTGTTCCCGATGGTCCAGGTATCAATTTCTTCTCCGCTGTACGCCAAGGTGACTATAAGTTACTTTACGACATGAAACAGGGGAAATTGGAACTCTATAACCTGCGGGAGGATATCGGTGAACTGAATAACCTTGCTCCCAAAATGAAAGGGAAAACTAGCGAGCTCAGCAAACTACTTTCTGATCAGCTGCGGACATGGAAAGCCCAGTTGCCGAACTACAAAACTACGGGACAACAGATCCCCTATCCCGATCAGCTCAAATTTGTTGACCGATAGCATTTCTTGTCAACAAAATAGTTTTTTAAGTTGGCATCAACTTTTATACAAAGCCTTTGCAATCAGATCGCAAAGGCTTTTATTTTAAACCTTATAAAAACTGCTACATCATTTTACCGGGGATAAAGATACTGGATAGCCAGAAAAAGCTCTTACCTCCAGTTAGTCAGCTTCTGTAACCAGCAGAATAGATCTACAGTGAATTTATCTCGAACAACATAAGATACCCATACGGTGAGTGAGCCATACAGAACATAAAAATTGAGCTTTACACAAAAACAATAGATGGCTCGGCTACCTATTTTTGTATTGTAAAACAAGTAAAGATGAAAACAAAGCACAAAGCCACAGGCGTCTTCCGATTTTTGAAATGGTCAGCCCTAACGCTTGTTGTTCTCATCGGCTTAATCACTAGCTATATGATGCATCCCCAATTTGGCAAGAGACCCTCAGGTGAAAGACTTAAACGTATCCAACAATCGAAGCAATTCAAGGATGGAAAATTTCGCAACAACAGCCCAACACCGCAGCTGACACAAAGCTGGACGGTAGCCTTTTCCGATTACTTTTTCAAAAGATCAGCTGAGACCAGTCCCAAACATAAGATCCCTTCTGTCCCTGTCGATTGGGATAGTCTTTTTACCAGATCCCATGGTTTGGTCTGGCTGGGGCACTCCTCCTACCTGTTGCGCACAGACGGGAAAACTATCCTTGTCGATCCGGTACTTAGCGGCAGCATATCGCCCATACCGGGCAGTGGCAAAGCCTTTGCAGGCGCTGATGTAACAACAGCGGATGCGCTTCCAGCGATCGATTACCTATTTATTTCCCATGATCACTACGATCATATGGATTATAAAACACTCAAAGCACTGCAACCCCGAGTCGGCAAAATTATCGTTGGACTTGGTGTGGGTGAACATTTGGAATATTGGGGCTACCACAGCGATCAGATTATCGAAAAAGATTGGTGGGATCAGGTGGATCTAGGAAATGGATTTCATGTAACGGTCACACCGGCACGACACTTTTCAGGTCGCAGCATTTGGTCGGCCAATACACTTTGGGCCTCCTATGTCTTGGAGACGCCGAGCCGGAAACTGTACCTAGGTGGAGACAGTGGTTATGACAGCCATTTTAAAGAAATAGGTGATAAACTGGGGCCATTTGATTTGGCGATACTCGAAAATGGACAATATGACCTGAGTTGGAAATACATCCACATGATGCCCGAAGAAGTGGTACAGGCGGCAAAAGATTTACAGGCAGCAAAATTATTACCCGTACACTCCTCCAAATTTGTCCTTGCCAATCATGCCTGGTACGAACCCTTAGAGCGTATTTCCAAAGAAGCATCCATACAACGACAACCCCTACTTACCCCCCGCATCGGTGAAGTTGTTGATCTGGATGAGCCCCACGACAGCCCCAACTACTGGTGGAAAACTGATTAAGCAATGGAATTAATTGTCGCCGGCGTTATTCCGAATTTCTCTTTAAAGGAAGCGTAAAAATGAGAGAGGTTTTCAAAACCAAGATCAAGGTAAATATCCACGGGTCTTTTTCGTTTATTCTCAATCAGAAAGTAGGCTTCGGAAAGACGCTTCTCCTGCAGCCATTTCCGGGGTGAGGTGCGGAATATTTTTTCAAAATCACGTTTAAAACTCGCTAGGCTACGACCGGATAATTTGGCAAAATTCTCCAAAGGAACATTATACTTATAATTTTTTAGCATAAATTCCTCCAGGTCAATCTTAAAGGGTTCGGAGAAATCAAATAGCAAATTTTTCAACGAGGGATATCTTTCCAATAATAAAGTGATCAATTCGTATATTTTGATAGTCTCCATTTGTGGGCTGACTCGATCCGAAGCTTCCGCATAGGGTGCCAGCGACTCAAAATAACTTTTGATAAACGCATCACCTTTCAGAAGGATGTTGATATCTGTCGATTGCTTTTTATCCGAAGAGAGCTGATGATCCAACGCATACTTCTTGAGCCGGTCGGTGTGGAGCAAGATTGCAATAGACTGATAGACCGTATTTTTCGATGGGTATTTGAATGCCTTTGCCAATTGATTTCTTCGGGCAACCAGTAGCTGCCCTTCCTTTGTCACCAGCTTTCCCTTTTCATGGTCAAAATGTGTTTCACCAGATAGCTGGAACATCACCACATGTTCGGGAATAAACTGTTCATGACCAAAAGCCTTATCTACGTAACAAGAATACAAAAAGGCCTTTCCAAAATCTTTTTCTTCGATACTCATAATCACTTTTCTTGATAGGTTGACAATTATTTTTTTGCGGCCAGCCGCTTGCGAATGATGCTGACAAATTCGGGCGAAACACCGAGGTAAGACGCGATATAATATTGCGGTACCCGTTGTGATATCGTGGGATATAAGTCGATAAATTCAAGATAACGTTCAGCCGCAGGTTTGGCCATGGTATGGATTAGCCTATTTTGGAGCACAGCAAGCCGACGCTGTACCAGCATACGAAAGACACGCTCAAACTTTGGAACAGTATCCAGCAGTTTTTCTTTAGTCTCCGGTGTCAGCATCAAAAATTCACATTCTTCCAATGTTTCCATATACAGGCTCGATGGTGTATGATAATGGAAAGAAGCGATATCACTGATCCACCAATCTTCGACCGCAAAGGCCAAAGTCACCTCAAAACCATTTTCGTCAAGATAATAAATACGTACACAGCCTTTCTGAAGATATCCTTCAAACTGGCAGATTTCCCCCTCTTGCAGAAGCATCGTTTTCTTGGGTTCCTTCCGTATGGTCAGCAGATCGGTGAACCGTTCAGTTTCCTCATCTGTCAAGGTTATACACTTTGATACATTTTTGAGGATATTTTCGTATAGCATAGCAATTTGTTAAACCTAATTATTTTCGTGTAAAATATAACCCGCACCATAGATACTTTCAATATGGAGTTTATTATCGAGCTGAAGTAATTTACGGATACGCGAGATAAAAACCTCCAGACTTTTACCATTAAAGAAATCCGTATTTCCCCAAAATAACAATAAGAGATCCTTCTTGTTGACCAATACGTTTTTATGAAGGATCAGATGGCGCAATAATTCGGCTTCGCGAACGGTCAACTTTTTCGCTTTACCCTGCTTATCAGTCAAGCTATGGCGCTCCATATCCAGAGACAGCTGACCGATCTGTAGCCTACGTTCGGACACTATTTCGGGAGTCGAGGCCACAGCCAATAAATTACGGATCTTGAGCAGTATTTCATCCATGTCGAAGGGTTTGGCAATATAGTCAACGGCACCCAACGAGAGTCCCTTTAGACGCGATGCACGCTCCTGCAGGGCTGTCAAAAAGAAAATGGGCTGCCCGGCTCTAAGCTGCACGATCTCCTGGGCCAAATCGAAACCATTTCCATCAGGTAATTGCACATCGATAATCACCAATTTGGCCGCACATTCTCCAAAAGCTTCCAGTCCCTTTTTCGCGGTACATTCCCATATTACGGTAAAGCCCTTGTACCGGAGATAGCGCGAGAAAACCTCGCCCAAATCGGGTTCGTCTTCGATCAAAAGGATATCAATCCTGTTTTTTGCTATTGAAAGACCCATTGTCCATGTAAATATAAAAAATAGTACCGCCACTTAGGCTATTTTCGATGCGAATTGTCCATCCCAACCGATCCAAACAAGATTTCACATAGTATAATCCCAATCCGAGTCCTGGCTTGCCAACCGAAGACTGCCCACGATAGAATGCCGTAAATAACGCATTTTTGTCCGAGGAGTCAATTCCTCGTCCATTATCCTCCACTTTGAGGCAATACTGTTCGGCTTTCTGTTCCCAGCTCAATCGAATCGTCTTGCGCGGATGGTCATTAAATTTGATAGCATTTGAAATCAGATTGTCAAGTATCGAGAAATAATACCCTTCGTCCAGCCGTATGAGCACATCCTTTTCAAGTGGGATATAATCAATTTCAATCTCCCCTTGATAACGAAGACACAACTCATCCAGGATCTCCCTTGTCAATAAGTCGATAGAGGCCTGTATGATTTTAGCCTGCTGTTCTTGTAATGCAACAGATCCCATTACTTGCTCAAAATAATCGCGGAGCCGTTTCGCCTGTCGCTCCACAATCCGTCCCAATTGTACCACCTCTTTATTGTCCAGACTAGCGTCCCTATCGATCAAGCTATGTGCACTGACCAGGATTGTTGTCAAAGGAGTATTAAATTCATGCCGCATGTGGTTTAAGAAACTCGTTTTCAGATCGGCCAACTTACGTTGGTTGACCCAGTTTTCGTATGTTCGAAAACTCAGCAGCACGATAACAGCAATACAGGCCAAGGAAAGCAAAAATACAGGTACCATTTGCCGGATGATCCGCCAGTTCCGGTTCTCATAATCCACATAGAGACTATAGGTAAATCGATAAGGTATGGGCTCCTTATCACTGACCGCCAACTGGAACACTCGATTGTTGAGCGAGGTTTTCCTGAGCGAACCACTGATGGTTCCAGAGCTATCGTCACTGGCACTTTCATAGAAGACCTGCCAGCTATTATCCGCAGCATTGTAAAGTTCCAACTTATCGAAATGGAACAAGTAAATGAGTGCAGGATCGAGCTTTTGTTGCTGTACGATTTGCTTAAAGATGCTGTCCAAAGACTGTTTCGTCCGCATAGTTTTGAGAAATAATTCCATTCGGGTCTCACCATACTGCACTGCATCGGGCGACTTATCCGTCACTTTCTTAAACCAGGTATTCAGGTAAGGCACCAGTTCCGTCTGAAATAAGGTATCTCCTCCAGGAAAGATCTTGTCATCCATAATGGCGGTACCATAGGCATTCTGGACCAAATTGAGCTGGCCGATCTGATAATTCTTATCTTCCAATTGGTAGGTTTTGAAAATCAAAAAGCCGATCAGTACAGTCAGAATTAGGAAGCTGGTACCAAATGCCCAAGGGTATATATTTCTATCGGCGCTGTTCATCTGTTAAAAATAACATCTATTTATCTATTCGGAATAGCTATTAACCTTTTATTAGGCATTCGTTAGGTTTCCGTTAGGCACAGTGTAATCTCTTGCATCGTATCTTTACCAGATAACAAATTAGCAAATTATGTCCAAAATTTCACAGACCTTACTTTACGGCTTATGTTACCTATTGATGAGTAATATCGTATATGCACAGTCAAATTTCTCTAAGAAAGTACTTGAACAGAGCCAGCTTGATTTTGTCAATCTGGGATTCGGCATGTTTATTCATTACGGCATGCCTACCTTTATGGAGCAAGACTGGTCCGATCCAAATGCCCCTTTGGAGCTATTCAAATCGCCGAAACTCAATGCCGACCAATGGGCCAAGGCAGCCAAGTCGGCCAATATGACCTATGGCTGTCTAACGACAAAACATCACAGCGGGTTTCCGATCTGGAACACAAAAACTACCGATTACAATGTGATGAACACCCCATTGCACCGCGATGTTGTCAAGGAATTTACAGAAGCCTTCCGTAAAAATGGTCTGCGTGTCATGCTCTATTATTCCATCCTGGACATACATCAGGGGATACGTCCACATACCATCACCAAAGCCCATATCCAGTTTATCAAAGATCAGCTGACTGAATTGTTAACACAATATGGTGAGATCGATGCTTTGGTAATCGACGGCTGGGATGCTCCTTGGTCACGTATCTCGTATGATGATGTTCCATTTGACGACATTTATTATCTGGTCAAGTCCCTACAGCCCAAGTGCCTATTGATGGATCTCAATTCAGCAAAATATCCTGGGGACGCCTTATTTTACACAGATATCAAATCTTACGAACAGGGAGCGGGACAGTTTATCTCCAAAGAACATAATAAGTTACCGGCAATGGCTTGTTTACCGCTGCAACAGAGCTGGTTCTGGAAAACATCTTTTCCTTCGACGCCGGTAAAAGATGTGAAGGAACTCGTAGAGAAATTCGTCATTCCCTACAACGATGCCTATTGCAACTTTATGCTCAATGTCGCACCCAACAGTGACGGTCTGATGGATCAAAACGCTTTGGATGCTTTAAAAACCATCGGAGCACTTTACAAGAAAACACCCAACTACAAAGCATTACCTAGCTACCAAGCACCGATTGTAGACCATAACATCGCTAGGCAGATTCCTTCCAATAGCAGTTGGGCTGAAGATATGAGTATTATGGATTTCGCCAATGATGACAATTTCGGTAGCGCATGGGTATCCAATCCGTCTACTAAAGGAGAGATCTGGTATGAACTGGATTTTGAACGCAGCAAAAATTTCAACAGTATTGTCATTACCGAAGGCAAGGATAATCCTTCCAGCTATAGTCTGAGCTATTTGAAAGATGGCAAGTGGTATCCCCTTGCGGCTAGTCCGGTCACACAGGGGCGTATCAAGATCTTTCGCTTTGAAGAAGTATTGGGGCAAAAATTACGCTTGAGTATCCGACCCGAAAAAGAGCGTGTGGTTCTGAATGAGGTGGGTGTTTATCAGGAGAGGCGGTAAATAGATCCATTAGTAATCGAAAAAAACAGTCAAATAACGTTGAGTTTACCACCATTAACTTAATGCACGGTCAATTCAAACCGATAATAACATAAAAAAGCATCTTCTTTTGAGATGCTTTTTATGTTATTGAACCAAGCTATTATTTAGTCCAGCCCGGGTTTTGTGCCAGGTTGGAATTTTTAACAATTGCTGTAGCCGGCAGTGGATAAAGGTATTGTTTCTCTTCCCAACTTCTCGGAACAGCCTTATACCATTCAAGGTGATTATCTGTTGTCATGGTCTGGAAATTTTTACTACCCCCGCCGATGGCAACTTTAGCTACTCCACTCGGTGCCGTTATGGAAGAGGCAGGTTTACTACCATCATAGAAAATCACATCCGGTTTGCCGTCGTGATCCAAATCCATCAGTTTTTCCAATGCTGGCACATAGATACCTGTCCAAGCAAGGTTGGCCATCGAGGATCCCATTTTCCATCTTTTCAAATCATTGAAACGGAAGCCCTCCAGTGCTAGCTCGACCTGCCTTTCACGACGGATTTCCAATAATACAGGATCATTTATATCGGGAAAAAATGTATTTTTCAAATAGTTGTCCACCTTGGTTGGCAAGCTATTATTTCCTGAAGTGATTCCTGCTCGTGCACGCAAGGCACCAATGGTTTTAGTCCAATCTGTTAAATTCAACTGCCCGAGTTCCTGCTTGGCCTCGGCATAGTTCAACAGTATTTCAGCATACCGCATCAAAGGTACTGCGTTGATGTTATAGGCACCATTATCATAATAAGGATCATCCAGGGTATATTTAATCGGTTGATAGCCCGTGTATGTATAACTTGCAAAATTTGGAGGGGCAGCCTCTCCCCCACGCTTATACCCTGGTGTACGGATCAGCTGTGCCAACCGGTAGTCACGGTTTTGGCATTCTTCATAAAATTCCTCAGTTTGATAATTAAGACGATCGGTGTATGGTGTTCCATCAAGATTCAAAATGCTGTTGATAAAGGGTCTTACCAGGCTCAGTCTTGGTCCATAGGTCGCCGAGGTCCACCACCAGTTGGCATCGTTCATCAATGCCTGATCTTTGCTGAAAGCAAGACCGAACATGACTTCCTGCTTCACAGGCTGGTTGCTCACAAATAATTGACGCTGTGACAGCTTTGGATCATTGGCCACATACACACTATAGGGTCCCGTTTCCATCAAGATCTTTCCTGCATCAGCGGCCATCTTAAAGAAATCCGCCGGTGTTGTCGCCAAGTTTAATTTGTGGTATTTTCTAAAAGTTCCTTCAAATAAGGCCACACGAGTCTTTAGGCCCAATGCAGTCCATTTATTAATTAAGGTACCATCCCCGCCGTCTCCGGTAATATTTGCATAAGCAAAATCCAAGTCTTCCATAATGCGCTTCATCACCAGTTCACGTGAATCCCTTGGCGCATGGAGGATATCTGTCTCATCAACGGTCAATGGATGATCTACCCAAGGCACATCACCAAAGCGCACTACCTTATCGTAATAGAACCAGGCCCTAAAGAAGCGGGCGATACCAATATAATTGTTTTTGACCGCATCACTCAATTGTGGGCTTGTACATTTGACGATCATCTGATTGATATTCCGTAAGGCTGTCCAGCTCCAGCCCGTACTGATTTCGGCCGAATAAGCACCTTTCACCATAAAATCATTCAAGCTGTTTACTGCAGCGTAATCTGCCATCGCATCCCCTTTAAAAGCATCGCTTCTGGAGGTGATATCCCGGTAAAAAGAGTTACTGTAATTTTTCAGTCCATTCTCCGTTCCGAAGATATCCTCTTCAGTTGCCGATGCTTTCGGTAGCTCGTTCAATTCACAGGAACTGAACAAGAGTGCTATTATAGGTATAAATAAGATTCTTTTCATTTTTAATACATTATAATCCAATGGATAAATTAAAACTAATGCTCTTCATCACCGGATAGTTAAATCCATCACCACTATTGGAATCACTGATATCCGGGTCAGATTTCATGAGATTGCCCACATCAAGATCTTTTGTTTTTTTATACAGAGGCGACCAAGTCCATAAGTTCTCGCCCGATAGTCCAGCCCGCAAGCTACTGATCTTGAGCTTAGAAGTCACAGCTTTCGGAAAATTATAGCCAATCTGAATGTTTTTCATCCGGATATAGGCGATATTCTGCAGGTACCTTGTCTGGGGTGTTGCTTTAATAGACTCGTTATAACCCGCATATCGCGGAAAATATCCATTAGGATTGTCTTCTGTCCAATAATTATTGAGGTGCCATTCAGGTAAATTGTTATATGGTCTATTGTACTGCCCCCAAAAGATAGACTCATTACTTGGGTACCAATTCTGTTTTCCAACCCCTTGAAAGAAGGTAGAGAAATAGACATTTTTCCAGTCCATATTGATATTGAAGCTATAGATATAACGAGGTTCGTAGTTACCGATAATGGTTTTATCGCCATGACTATTGATTGTATTTGTTCCGTAGTCAATTACCCCATCGCCATTGAGATCCGCAAAGCGTACATCGCCCGGATAGATAATACCAGAATTGGACGATTTGATGACTTTTTGTGTCGGAGCTGCATCTATTTCTGCCTGATTTTGGAAAAGTCCCTGGGTAACATAACCCCATATCTCGCCGAGTCGTTGTCCTTCATAATATCGGTCAGTCTGGTAGCGATCAGTTTGTAACAGACCTGCTTTGTTTTCATAGCGATCTATGGTTGAGCGATAATCCGCCAAAGTAGCTTTCACCGACCAGTTAAATGGACTATTGTTCCAGTCGAAACGGTCCTTATAGGCAACACTCAATTCATAGCCCTTCGTTGTCATATCCGCATAATTACCTTTTGGCGATTGCGCACCGAATATATCCGGCAACTCCACGCTGAAGGTATACATGTTCAAGGTCTTACGTTGGTAGAGATCACCTGTAAAGGTCAGCCTGCCATTTAATGATGAAAAATCCAGTCCAAAATTAGCTGTACGGGCCGTCTCCCAAGTCAGATTATCGGGAATAACCTTTGGTACCGAGGTATAGGAAGGTTTCTGTCCATTCAACAAACGATCCATGATCTTGATTTCATAGAGATCCATGTAGGTATAAGGGTCTACATTACCGTTTCCAAGTGAACCATAAGAAGCGCGAAATTTCAGGTCAGAAATAATCTTTTTGTCTACCGTAAAGAAGGGTTCCTCAGAAATGCGCCAGCCCGCAGAGGCAGAAGGGAAAAATGCCCATTGTTGGTTGGTCGGAAATTTGGAAGAACCATCGTATCGCCCATTGAATTCAAATAAATAACGATCTTTGAATATATAATTGGCCCGCATAAATACACCAACATTCCGATACTTATTATAACCAGCGGTAGCGGTTGTATTTTGCCCGAGAGCCAGGTTGATATTATCCACATTTTCGGTCAATAAGCCTGTTTTCGTGATATAGGAAGAGTTATAGACACGTTGTTCGTAATTATACCCCAGCAAACCTTTAACATAATGGTCACCTATTGTCTTTTCGTATTCACCGTAAAGGTTTCCAAATAGATATTTCCAGTTTTGGTCTACCTGGTAAATGTTGTTGTTCATGTCTGTTTCCAGCTTGAGCATCTTACCTTCTTGCGTGCTATAAGGGACAGGCACACGTACACGGGTCGAGTTAAAATCGCGATTTCTAAAAGTCAGATCGCCCTTTATCCGCAGGGTATTGTTAAGAAATTTGGTTTCAAAAGACGTGGTATTGCGGAGATCCCGATTTTCACTTTCGGTTCTATTTTTTCCATAGATAAAATCACCCACGGAATAGGCCGCCGAGAAGCTAAGCGAACCATCAGGATTGAATATCGGCGAAGATGGATGTCCTTCATCCGCAATATTACGCCAGATATTCCCCCCTTCACCACCCGTCGTTGGATCACGGTATTTCGCGTAGTTATAATCAATGTTATTAGCGATACGCAACCAGTCATTTACCTGTAAACCTGCTTTGGCCCTGGTATTGTAGGTCTTGTATTTATCACTATTAAAACGGTACATCCCATTATAATCATAGGCACGTCCAGAGATGTAGTAATCCAGCTTTTCGGTATTGCCACTTACCGACAGGTTATGATCCTGTACAAAGGTATTGTCCTTGATCAAGACATCGTAATAGTCCTCATTACCATAGTAAACGTAATTTCCTTTATCATCGACTGTAATTTCATCCGTAATCCCCTGCTCTTTGCGGCGTTTGAACTCGTTGAGCCAGTCCATTGTAAAGATCTGTGTTTTATTCAGCTTGCTGGGGATAGAGGAATAATTATTCCAGGCATTATAGGCGGTAAAGAAATGCGATGCATACTCGTAGCCATCCGTTACGAATTTGGGTCTAGCAATTGGTTTCTGGAAGGATCCGCTTCCGGAATAGTTAATGGACGATTTTCCCGACTTCGCTCTCTTCGTTGTAATCAATACCACACCGAAAGTCCCCCTTGCGCCATAGATTGCAGCAGAGGAAGCATCTTTTAGTACGGAGACATTCTCGATATCATTCGGATTTAATGAAGCTGGATCCCCCTCTACTCCATCGATCAAAATCAAGGCACTTCCGCCCTGGCCGATTGACGTGGTACCGCGGATATTGAAACTCGGTGCCCGGTTGGGTTTACCATCAGCAGGGATGATATTTAGGTTGGGAACAACACCTTGTAGCATTTGGCTCGCATTAGCGAGTACGCGGCCTTCGAAAACTTCTGAGCCGACCTGATCCACAGCTCCGGTCAAGTTTGCTTTCTTCTGCGTTCCGTAGCCGACTACGACAACTTCCTCCAACTCGGTATCTTTGGCCTCCATTACAATTTGTAATTGAGCTGTGTTGACAGTCACGACCTGCTCGTTATACCCCACCTGAGTCAATTTAAGCTTTTGACCATTGGCAGCCTCGATGTTAAACATTCCCGAGGCATTGGTAGATGTCGTTTTCTGACTGGATAAATTGGTGATGGTAACACCGGGCATAGCTGCACCGTTTTTGTCTTTTACCACACCTTTCACGGTAGACTGGACTGCAATAGCTTGCGTCTCTCTGTTCAATTTGACATAACTACGCTCTACATTAGCCCACGTGGGATATGAGAGCCCTAATGCCATACTGATTAGTAATGTTTTCTGCATTTTTAGTCTGGTTTAGAATTCAGCACCAAAGTTGGTGCTTTCACTTGGTTTATAATTTACCTTAATATTAAGAAATATTTAATTAAAAACCATACCACCTCAAACTAAACAGGTTTAGCACATATATACTTAATAAAAATTTAACTTATAAACAATACAAATCACATAAATGAATAGACGGATCTCCCTATCCGTTTACCGTACGACTGCCAGACGATTTATACGAGAAGAATATACTACTATTGATCGCATTTCTTCCCCTTGCAGTCTCCGTGGTTTACAAATTCCCACTTCCCTTATTTTCTTAAACTAGTTCAATGAACAACAAAATTGAGTCGCCTAATTTTGGGTATATCAACAAAAACGATAACAGATTAGACAATAAACTTGAATTATCAACACGATTAAATAACATCTTAAAAACAGTTTATGAAACCATCATTAGAATTATTATCACCGAACAATCACGCACTTGTATTGATCGATTTTGAAGGCCAAATGGCATTTGCTACCAAAAGTATTACCATGGAGGAGTTGCGCAACAATGTCGCGGTAATCTGCGGAGCCTCCCGGATCTTTAATGTGCCTACCATTGTCACCACTGTTGCTGAAGAAAGCTTCTCTGGGCCGGTATTTCCAGAAATCGAAACCTACTACCCACAAGCGAGTAGCGGATACATTGACCGTACAAGCATGAATACCTGGGAGGATGAAGCCGCCTATAAGGCTATTACGGGTACAGGAAAGCAAAAATTAGTTCTTGCAGGTCTTTGGACAGGTGTCTGTATTGTTGGCCCAGCATTATCAGCTTTGGCAGAAAATTATGAAGTATATGTCATCGCAGATGCCTGTGGTGATATTAGTCCTGAAGCACACGAACGTGCCATGCAGCGTATGATTCATGTGGGTGTGAAGCCGATTACAGCAGTACAGTATCTGTTGGAGTTACAACGGGATTGGGCGCGCCAGGAAACCTATGTTGCCGTGACGGATCTCATGAAAAAACATGGTGGCAGCTACGGGCTGGGCATTCATTATGCCCATAATATGGTCAAACATTCGTAACATCATCCAAACAATTTCCACCTAAATCTGAACCCGTGCATCGACAACAATATATAGCCCATTATTTTCGTCAAGCGATCATAGCACTATTGCTATCTGGCATGCTACCAAATCTCTCTGCTCAGAGCTACAAATTAATGCGCTTTGAGGAAGATTACAGTAACCTCGCTGATTCGATACGCCATGGCTATGAGCGCCTCAAATATAGTCCGTTAACATCTGACGGTAAAGTTTGGCTATCTATTGGTGGTGAAGCCCGGGCAGAATATGTGGATTTCAACAATGAGGACTGGGGACGCTTGCAGCTGGGGCACAACAATTTTCTATTGCAACGCTATAACCTCCATGCAGATGTCCATTTCGGCAAGCGTCTCCGGTTATTCACACAATTTCGGTCAGCTTTACAACATGGCCGCAAAAATGGTTCACGTCCGATCGATGAAGATCAACTGAATGTACAGAATCTATTTATCGATGGGACGATACTACAGCAAAATGACCGGTCATTGCTCATCCGTTTAGGTAGACAGGAACTTGACTATGGCTCAGGCCGTCTGATCTCCGTCGGCGAAGGCCCAAATGCAAGAAGGTATTTTACAGGTGCTAAAGTCGCTTACAATACCAACAAAGTCTCTCTTGAAGCCTTTGCGATGATGGCTGATACCATTAGACCCGGTATATTTGACAACAAGCCCTCCAAGCAGATTAACCTTTGGGGTGCCTATAGTAAAATCATTCTACCACAACAGGCGAACATCGACCTTTATTATATAGGAATACACCGTGATCAGTCAACCTTTGAAGAAGGTACTGCCAAAGAACTTAGGCACACGATCGGTACACGTCTCTGGAAATATGGCGGTGGGTTTATCTATAACCTCGAGGGTGCCTATCAGTTTGGTTCCTTTGGTAAAGGCAAAATATCGGCATGGACTGCTTCAGTCGATATTGGCTACCTCTTTGAAGATAGCGCTCTCAAACCTTCAGTCAATTTGCGCAACGATTATATCTCAGGTGACAACGAAGCGGGAGACGGCGACCTGCAAACTTTCAATCCCATTTATCCCAAAGGAGGGTACTTTGGTTTCAGTCCACAGATAGGTCCTGTCAACTTAATTGATATCCACCCCTATGCCACCCTCGATCTGCTGGCGAAGCTGAAGCTACAGGTCGATATGGTCTTTAACTGGCGGCAGTCTCTTGGAGATGGGGTATATAGACCCAGTGGATCTTTTAATCTTGCGGGTTCAACCTCGAAAAAGCGCTATATCGGAACAGCCTATCTAGCCAATTTCACCTACACCTTTAGCAAGCAACTTTCACTGGTAACAGGTATACAATATTTTAAAACCGGCGCATTCATTGAAGAAATTGTCAGCAGCCCTAGAAACGGAGTTTTCTTCAATGGCAGAATAGCCTTTAAATTCTAAAACAATGAAAACGAAAAAGACAATTTTCACAAAGAAAACATTTCAGTGCACGATGATCGCGCTATTTGTTATCCTTGCATTTCTCCCAGTACAGGCTAAGGCTCAAGCAGGAACGCTTGCTCAAAAAAAAGTGGCAATTGGAACAAGTACCCTCTGGGGCGCCATTGATGGACTGTCGATCGAAGGCCTCGTACAGGGACCTTCCGCTGCTGTGAGTGATCTACAAGTTGCCTGTGTTTTTGAATATACAGAAGGAGATATTTTTATCTCGCCGCCAGCCTTGCCGGCAGCATTAAATGGGCTAGTTCATTTGGATGAAGCCCTACAGGGTATACTTACCGAAATCCGAAAATCTGGTAAGTTTAATGGGCATACCCTCGAAACTATCCTGCTAACGCCTACTCAATCAAACAACCTTGGCAGCAAGCAACTGCTCTTGATCGGTCTGGGGAAACGTGAAAAGTTCAATGCTGAACTCATGAAAGATGTGGCCCATGTCGCTATGCGCGAAGCCCTCCGATTAGGGGTCAGCAATTTTAGCTTTGCAAGCGATCTCAAAGACGCAGGAGTAGATTCACCTACCGCACTTATAGCAGAAAATGTCGTACTCGGTAGTATCGATGCCTTTCGAACCCAAAGGTGGCTGGCCGAAAGAAATATGGATCAAACTCCGGTACTAAACAAAATCACACTATTGGCTGGTCCCGCTTTTTTCGAGACGGCGGGCGAAGGAATCAAAAAAGCAATATCCACCTTACACAATTAAACAAAATAACCATGAAAGCAGACCTTATTCTTTACAACGGAAAAATAACACACTTCGGCAGCAGCCAACAGGAAGTAACAGCCGTAGCGATCCAAGGTGGCAAATTTACTGCTATCGGGCTTGACAAAGACGTATTGCAATTTGCTCATACCAGTACTACACTCATCAACCTTGATGGTAAACGGGTAGTTCCTGGAATCAATGACTCCCATATTCATCTGATCCGTGGTGGCCTCAACTACAATCTGGAATTACGTTGGGACGGAGTCCCCTCATTAGCTGATGCCCTGCGCATGCTCAAGGAGCAAGTCGACCGTACACCGCATCCGCAATGGGTACGCGTGGTTGGCGGCTGGTCAGAATTTCAATTTGCGGAACGACGTATGCCCACATTGGCCGAGATAAACACCATCGCACCCGATACGCCTGTTTTTATCCTCCATCTCTATGACCGGGCTCTTTTAAATGCTGCTGCTCTTCGTGCTGTTGGTTATACCAAGGATACACCTGCGCCTCCAGGAGGTACTATCGAACGAGATAGCCAGGGTAACCCGACAGGACTGCTTATTGCTTCTCCCAATGCCATGATCCTCTATTCGACTTTAGCGAAAGGTCCTAGCCTACCTTACGAGGAACAGGTCAATTCGACACGTCATTTTATGAAGGAATTAAATCGTTTTGGTATCACCAGTGTCATTGATGCCGGCGGTGGTTTTCAGAATTACCCCGACGACTACCAAGTCATCAGTGATCTCCATCGGGACGACCTCCTTACTGTACGTATTGCTTACAATCTATTTACGCAAAAACCAAAACACGAATACGAGGATTTTCAGCAGTGGATTGATACTGTTCCCCTACGTCAAGGAGACGACATGTATCGCCACAATGGTGCCGGCGAAATGTTGGTCTTTTCGGCCGCAGATTTTGAAGATTTTCTACAACCAAGGCCTGACCTCAACGAAAACATGGAAGCCGAACTCGAAAAAGTTGTTCGCTTATTGGTCAGTAATAGGTGGCCCTTCAGATTACATGCAACTTACAATGAAAGCATCAGTCGTTTTTTAGATGTATTTGAGAAAGTAAACCGTGATATTCCTTTTGATGGATTAGCTTGGATCTTTGACCATGCAGAAACCATTGACGAACGCAATATTGAACGCACAAAAGCGCTCGGTGGAGGGATTGCCATTCAAAGCCGTATGGCCTATCAAGGTGAATATTTTAACGAGCGCTATGGCCAAGAGGCTGCAGAACAAACCCCTCCGGTCAAAAAAATGCTTGACATGTCGGTACCCGTGGGAGGTGGATCCGATGCGAC
>PJTS01000678.1_pt1 | contig 17660 bp, 10 predicted proteins | sample 1512251 | NCBI WGS metagenome assembly PJTS01 (sample SAMN08177686, study PRJNA422409) | Soil metagenome, whole genome shotgun sequencing project. | isolation source: Soil (2) enriched on wood chips: alkali lignin treatment | place: USA: Madison | collected 2015-01-15 | reverse complement strand
CAGCTCCCGTTTAACTTGGCTTATGGGGATTTTACATAACAAGATCGCTGATTTTTACAAAAAGAAATATAAAAAAGGAACCCAGATTAGTCTCGACTATTTTTTTGATGAGGATCATCTATGAAAAGATCCATAAACAAAATAAAGTTATAAAAAACGCTCGTTAGCCAACGAGCGTTTTTTTTGAACCGTAATTGCTTTTTGTTGTATTGAATTTAAAGCCGTTTTTAAGTATATCAGATTGTTTAACTTTTCGGTATCACTCCTAATACTTGAGAATTTCTTTAGGACAAGATTTACAAAATATGGAAAGCTTTGTAACCTTTGTGTAGTTCATTGACTCTAATATTTATGTTTACCAAAAGATGGAAAGCATAAGTGCAGATAAATTTACGAATCGGCTTATGAGGCAATACCTCAATCCATTCCTTATTAATTTATAGTCCTTCTCTTCGTTTATTTTTATGAAGATTGTTGCAGTCCCTGAAATAAAAACGGTCTAAAACAACAATCTAATGAGTTGTTGTATCGTAACTGTATGTATTAGCTATTACTTTATTACTAGATTTCTGTTATGTAGATTTTATTACTGCCTTACGAAATCTTGCGGTGGTTATCTTTATCTTGGTTATGGTCAGGACAACATCAGTTTTGAGATAAGGGAAATAGTGGTGTACATGTGATGGGTCCCGTAGATAAATTCACAGATGTAGAAATTTCAAGCGTATTATAGCGGGTGACAAGGCGCTTTACAAGGTTATTGTCAAGAGATTTGATCCCTATCTTTATAATATAGGGCGGTCGTATAACTATAGTTGTGCTGCTACACAAGATCTTATTTAGCAAGACTTTATTGACAGCTATCAGAATTTATCACAGTTTCAAGGCCGTTCAGATTTCAAGACATGGATTATTCGGATTATGCTGAATCACTGTTTTAGAAAAGAGGAAAAATCGAACTTTAAAAATGAAATTCTGCAAAATATAGATGATAATGCTAAGCCCCTGTTTAGTAATTAGAACAATACAACAAGCGAGGCTATCCAAAACAGCGAATTGAGAGATGTAATAGAGGAAGCGCTTCAACAGCTTTCATTAGGTTATCTGTTGGTTTTTTCGTTACGTGAAATAAACGGACTAAGCGTGCAGGAAACAGTAAATATACTTCAGATTAGCGGATCAAATGTGAAGGTACGACTGAGCCGGGCAAAAGTTATGTTAAGACGTAAAATAGAAAAATTCTATGGTCCAAGCTAACTATTTGAATTCAATCTACAATACAAGGAACTACAAGTTATTTAAGTAAGAAACCCATCTAAAAATGAAATATCTATTATCGCTAAAAATCGACAGAGGAGTGATTGAATTAGAGCGAGGAATTGCGGCTGAACACGTCATGGACATGAGGAGAGTCAGTCGTGCAAATATCAAGCTCTCTGGTTGTGAGTTGACCTACAATCAGAGGAAAGTGAAAAAGAAGGCCTAATTCCCAAATATTACGAGTGAGCTTGCTTTGCTGAATCTACCTAACGACTATACAAGGGAGTTTAATTATAGGAACCACATCAACGGTGCTATAAGAGCAAATTATAATATTTATGATTTGCAAGTGTTGAAATCAATTTAAGGTATAGTACGGTTTTTAAAAATAGAAGCTAGTAAAGACACCACGGTGAATACTCAAATTTAGTGGAACGGCAAACAATTCTATACGAGTGACATTACTGTCGGAGGGGAGCCAGTTTCGAGTATAAATCAAAGTGGAGGTATCATACAATTTTAACCTCTGTTTTCTAAAATATATTTTGGGTGCAAAAGAATATTATATTGTGTTATTTTCAATAATTTAAGTAACAGATTAGACAAAATTAGTAACTGTTCATAAAAAGCTTCTTTTTATATTTGTACATAACGTCTTGATTATTTGCTTTAAGTGTGGCGTTGTAAAAGATAGGTAGTAGTTATATCAATACGAAAATTGATTGAAAATATAAATGTTTTACTTATGAATTTTTCACAACAACTTGGAGCGCATCTGCATCAATTTTATTTTGGTCAAAGTTTAATCGGAATTAACCTGAAGAAATTGCTTGAAAATGTCGATTATCAAATGGCAAATCGAAGTATCTACAGCCAAAATACAATCGCATTTTGGGTTTGCCATATCAGTTATAATTTGGAATTAACGCTTAATGTTTTTAGGGGCGGAATTATCACAGATGAAGACGAGAAATTCTATGTTGAAATCCTTGCCGTGAATTCCGAGCAAGGATGGCAGTCCTTACTTACAAAAATATTTTCCCAAGCAAGAGAGCTGGTTTTTGAAGTAGAACGTTTGGAGCAGGAAAACTTGATTAAGGATTTTGCTGACTTGCGTTACGGAAATATCTTTAGAAATATTGTAAGATTATTGGAGCAAGGGTATTACTATCGGGGTTATATTGTGTCGACAAAAAGAATAATCGAACAGAAAGAAAAATACGCTAATGCAAGAGCATTCACTTTTGTTGCTTTTCCTCCTGTTGTGAGCATAAACCAATAAAAGATATTTAATGATATATGTGGTTCCGCCATTGTTTTTTATTGGTAGGTGATCATAGATAAAAAGAAGACTCTAATTCTGAGGAATAGACGAGCATGATTAATATTTTAATAACATCCCTTCAATAGCAGCTTTATTTACAATGACTAATTTTATCGTATGGATTACCATTTCGATAAAGTATGTGATTTGCGCTTATTGGCCGAAGGTGACATGTCTGATTTCAAAAAGATATATAGCGATTACGTTCATATTGTATACAAGAATGTTCATCTATTGGTAAAGGAACCTCACTTTTGTGAAGAAATCGTCCAAGATGTGTTTATTAGTTTATGGCAAAGCCGCTTCAAATTAAATTTCGGTCAATCGATTCTAGGATGGCTTATGGTTGTTTCACGTAACAAATCACTGGATTTCCTTAAACGTCAACTAAGAGAGCCGATTGATTATGTTGAAGATCAGTATTTGCTTGCCAATAGTTGGAGCGATAATGATGATACAGAATTTATCGAACGGCAGATAAATCAATTAGAAGAGGCGATTGAGTCTTTGCCGCCGAGAAAAAAAGAAGTTCTGAAATCTTGTAAAATCGAAGAACTCAGTATCGCAGAAGTAGCCCGTAACCTAGGAATTTCAAAAGAGACGATAAAGGAATATCTAAAGGATTCTTATAAGTTCATCCGTGCTTATTTCCGGCTCAAAAACAATACGGGCCGTTAATTTAATCTAGTCATGAAAGCTTAATAATTTCTTAATTTAGACGTGTCCCCCCAAATGCATTGTTCTGTCGTGTTTAATAGCGACATGAAGGATGAAAAAATACAACGATTGATTGAAAAATACTGGCAGGGTGAGGCCAGTCCCGACGAGCGTCAGGAGCTCATGCATTATCTGGAATCCCAAGGTTATAATTTGAAATTGCAGGAACTGTTGGAGGCCTTGACCGATCAAGGTAACCGTAGTGACTCGGATGATCGTGTGACTGAAAGACAAAAACAGTTGATATGGTCCAATATTTCGGAAAAGGTTGACGAGCCAAATCCGAATAGGTCTACTAAGACAGTTCCTCTTCGACGTTTGGTTTCTGCTGCTGCTGTCGCTGCGATTGTTTCCTTTGGAATGCTGTTTTGGAACCAGGTTGACCAGCCTGTTCCATCCCCCAATTTAGTATTGCAAGAATCAGCACCTTCTCTGTGGATAAAGCATCAAAATTTGAGCGACAGAATGCAACAAATATTGCTTACGGACAGTTCTGTAGTTGAACTATATGCCCATAGTACATTGTACTGTAGTCGTGATTACAACCGCACAGATAGGAAGTTTCGTTTAGAGGGAAAGGCCCGATTTAAAGTATCTCACAATAAGCAGTTGCCATTCACAGTTTATTCCGGTTTATTTTCCACCACAGCCTTAGGTACAGAGTTCTATGTAAACACGCTGAATATGCGGGTCATGGAAGTTGAATTAATTTCAGGTAAAGTTGTAGTAAAAGCAATTGATTCTTCCTTAAGTTCACTAAAAGAGGTTTATCTGAATCCTGGAGAAACACTCAGTATCGATAAGGTACACGGTACGCATACCTTAATCAAAAAGAACAATCAAACTGCACAAAAAGTTCCAATGGAAAAATCCGTCAAGGCTGTAGAACGAAAAAGTACAGACTTAAACTTTAATAATATACCATTAAGTGAAGTATTTGCTCGACTCTCTGAGGAAATGGGGGTGTCGATACAGATAGATCAAATTGATCTTGACGGAAAATCCTTTACTGGAGAACTTCTACCTACAGATTCCCTGGAGTCGATTTTAGCCTTAATCTGCAAAGTCAATAGTATTCATTATGAAAAACATGAAGACCATATTGTTATCGTTAAGAAGAATTAGCATAATCGTCCAATGACTTCTCAATCTAAATAAGTGACTTTTTAGCCGTAGAAATCCTTTATGTCTAAATTAAATGTACAACCATAAGAAATTAAAAACTACGAAAATGAAAAAACGAAACCATTTTGCGGAATTAGGCCGATGGATCCTTCTTTTTCTCTCTCTTGTCAGCACAACAATTCTATATAGTCAAGAACATGGACAGATTAAAGGAGTAGTTGTCGACTTGCGAGGAAACACTTTAGAGGGGGTAACCATCATCGCAAAGAACCAAATAAATAATGAAAGTCAAACTGTATCTTCGGACACTTCAGGGATGTTCCAACTAAACATGATATCCATCGGCGAACGCTATACCTTGCGTTTAACCTTGGTGGGGTATGAACCAAAAGAAGTAAAGGATGTATTAGTGTCTTCGAACAATGATATTTCTCTGCTGGTTCGGTTGATGGAACAAACAGCTAGTCTAGATGAAGTTGTGGTGGTGGGATACGGTACCCAACGCAAGGGAGACCTAACGGGATCTACTTCGGTGTTAAAGGGCGATGATCTAGCCACCAGCTCCAATCTTTCAGTGGGGAGTGCGATGCAGGGAAAAATGCCTGGTGTTTCTATTCTCTCTCGAGGAGGATTTCCAGGTGCAGGGACAGATATATCCATTCGAGGGATTGGAACTTTCGGAACAGGCGACAATGCTCCATTGATCGTGATTGATGGCACTCCTGTAGATGGTGGATTCGAAACGCTGAGTCCTACTGATATTGCATCGATATCTGTTTTAAAGGATGCCGCCTCGGCAGCGATTTACGGCTCAAGATCAGCAAATGGTGTGATCATGGTTACTACGAAAAAAGGTGGTCAAGGGAGTACCAAAGTTAATCTGAATGTCCATTATGGAAGTCAAAAAGCGTCCAATATTATGGCGGTTCTGAATGCACGCGAGTTTGTAGAGATGATCATTGAGATGCGTGATAACAAAAAGAAAATTGACGGTGGCAACCCAATCACCAATTATGATGGACTCGATCCATCAACGTTTGGAGAAGGTACTACCTGGAGCAATCATATCTATGAGGTTGCACCCACCCATAATATCAATGGAAATATTAGTGGAGGAAATCAAAAAGGTGATTTTTATCTCTCGGGAGACTATCTCCGCCAGAAAGGAGTCGGCATCAATACCGGTTATGATCGAGCTTCCTTTCGCTCCAATACCGCGAGCCGAGTGGGCAGTCGATTGACTGTTTCCAATAATGCTCATCTTGCATTTCAAAATTTTAAAGGTGACCAAAGTAACCGTATTTCGGATGTCATCTTCAATGCGCCGATCATTCCAGCATATGACGAGGATGGGACATACGGAGAGGCACCTGCGCAGACTTCTTCCAAAAATGCCATTCCCGAAGTAACATGGAGGACACCAAACGAAAAGCGGTACCGAATATTGGACAATCTTTCCCTTGACTATAAGTTTAGCGACTTTTTAAGGTTTAAGTTCAATGGGGGGCTCGACCTGACTTTCAATGAATACGAACGTTTTTCACCCATCTATAATGATGGCGGACAAACGAACGCTAGAAACAGTCTTGACCAAAGACGAGGAAAGAATCTGATGTGGATTACAGATTACCTGTTATACTTTGATAAAAGGATAGGGAGGCACAGCATAAGTGCGATGACCGGATTCTCCAAACAACTCCAGCAAAATGACAATATGATCGGAAAACGATACGATTATGTGTCAGAAGTGGAAAATATACAGGTATTCAATGGATCGACCAACACGACGGATATTGAGCTGACGGGGGGTAAAGGCCAATTGGCTCAGTCCTCTTATCTAGGCCGATTAAACTATGACTACTTAGGTAAATACCTGTTGTCCATGAATGTTCGTGCCGACGGTTCTTCTCGATTCAAGGATGATAATCGTTGGGGGATCTTCCCTTCTGCAGCCCTAGGATGGAGAATATCGAGTGAACCCTTCTTTCGTTTCCAGTGGATCAATGATCTGAAAGTTAGAGCTTCCTTTGGCCAATTAGGTAATCAATCCATTGGAACTTGGTATCCGACAGTTGCAGCGTTGGCTAGGCAAGCTGCAATCTTTGGCGTTTCGGACAATGCACAGCAATTGTATTATGGTTATAGCATAACCAGCCTTGGCAACAGAAATCTAAAATGGGAAACCACCAACGTCACAGACTTGGGCATTGACCTATCAATGTTCAAAAACAAGTTGAATTTCACCGGGGATTACTTTATAAAACAAACAGATGGAATCCTGAGAAGCATGATATTGCCTCCATCTATTGGATTGGGCTCACCTAAGATTAATTACGCCAGTGTATTGAATAGGGGACTCGAGTTAAATTTGAACTATAGGGATCAAATCGGTGATTTCACCTACAGTTTGACGGGAAATCTATCGTTTATCCATAACGAGATAAAAAAGCTAAGTACTGGCGCAGATTTTGAAACGATCACAGCACCTTACGGAGGTCTTCGGATCAACAGAGTCGGGGATCCAGTAGATGCTCTGTTTGGTTACCGAACGGATGGACTGATCGTTGACAAGGAAGAGGCCGATTTTTATCGGGAGATGGGGCAGGGGAATGCTAAGATCGGACGTTATAAATATATTGATCAAAATGGGGATGGATTGATATCGCTCGATGACCGCGAAATATTGGGTAGCCATATTCCTAAGGCTACATCCGGGATGACCATAAACTTATCCTACAAAAATTGGGATTTAAACTCCGTCTTCATAGGTGTATTCGGACGGAAGCAACATTCTCCCATGTCCTTTCAGAATCGATTTCCGAATAGAAATATGAGCCGTCATTGGTATGACAATAGATGGATACTTGGTGAGGATTCAAAGGGGAAATATCCTCTACTAATCCAATCGGAAAACTATGAGGAAATGACAGACCTCATGGTAACCAATAGCTCGTTTGCTAAATGGAAAATGCTGACCATCGGTTATAACTTAAATATTAAAGATGTTGTGCGAGCGCGTCTATATATGTCCGCAGAAAATATCTTGACCATTACATCGAAGTCCTTTGATGGATTTGATCCGGAAAATGGCAATTCGTATGGTCACTATACTAATTGGGGCGGTGATTATCCTACTCCTCGTATTATTATGTTCGGAATTAATCTTAATCTATAATTGTGATTATATCACTTCAGATAAAATGAAAATGAAAAATACACTATTTCTCCTGTTTTGTGCAACAGCACTGATGACCAGCTGCCATGATGATTTTCTGGAAAGGAATCCCTATGGTAGCATTGACGAGAACACGTTCTATACTCAAGCTGAACATGCTAACCTTGCTGCAATAGCCTGTTATAATAAATTATTGTCTCTAAATAACCACTGGGCCAAAGCGCAACTGGAACTAGGGATGACTGGTGATTTTTCATCGGGAGGATTTAAAGATGCAAAAAGTTTTTACAATGGAACTTTTACGCCAAATGAATCCAATGTTATAGCTGGAATCTGGGAAAAGAGTTATCAAGGAATTGCAGTCTGTAATCTGAATATTCAGCATGTAGAAAATATGTCCTCGGATATCATTGAAAATGACATCAAAGATCGCTATCTAGCTGAAATGAGGTTCATAAGGGCATTTTGGTACTATAGACTGATCCAATTTTATGGAAAAGTTCCACTGAGGACGACCTCCGTTATTGATCCTAACGATGATACGCAGGTTAAATTAGGGGTAAGTCCAAAACAGGATATTATTGATCAACTTATTGTCCCAGATCTGGAATTTGCAGCCAACTACCTTCCAGAACAATGGGATGACGTCTATGCAAAACGAGCTACGAAAGGTGCTGCTTATGCCTACCTTACCGATGTGTATGTTTACTCGAAACAATGGGATAAAGCCATTAGTTCTGGAAAGGAGATTGAATCTCTTGGATATACGTTAATTCAAAATCCAGGAGACGTATTACGCATAGAGCAAGAGGGGTCTTCTGAATTGATCTTTTCTGTGGCTTTTGGTCAGGGGATGGAATCTGAGCGAGAATATTATTTCGGTACGAAAGAGAATTTGGGCGGAACTTTAGGCCGTATTATGCGTGGTGATACCTATTCGGGAGACTACTTTTATCCATCCAACGATTTCGTTGATTTTTTTGAAACCATTGACGGCAAAAAGATAAACGAATCATCCTTATACGACCCATCTAAAAAATGGAAAAACAGAGATCCTCGCTTTGACGCGACTTTCTTCACTATCCAAGATAAGTTGGTTACGACAACGGGTGTTGAACTTATTTGGGATTCCTCATGGTTAGTCAATACCGTAACCGGTTTCGATATCCAAAAGAGAGGGGTTTGGTACGGTGACAATACCTGGCATCGCCGGGCAGATATTCATTTCATGCGGTTGCCAAGGGTTTTTCTGCTGATGGCTGAGGCCTATGCGAACAGATCTGAATTTGCCAATGCGGCAAATTACATTGAAAAAGTGAGAGAGCGAGCTAGAAATTATGCCCTAAAGAACAAAAGTAAATATATTCCTGTAGGATTAAGCGAGACCCAGGTTTTGCCCAAAAAGCAAATTAGTAGCCTTTCCAGTGCTATAGAGGCCATTAATTATGAAGCTCGAGTGGAGTTCTTTGCCGAAGATGCCATTCGTTATTTTGATCTAAAAAGATGGAATATGTTGCAAGTGGAATGGCCTAGAGTGGGAGGATTTAAATGGGATGGCAAGTTCTATAACCTTCCTATTCCTTCTTCAGAACTGAACAACAATGAAAAGATTGAGCAGAACCATCCAAATTGGGGCGTTTAATCGTTTAACAGAAGGGTCACGGAAATACCAGTATTGAAGATGGATCTTACTAACTAGTGAAAACAAGGTAAGAGTGTCGGTTCAGCTGGTGAAGACAGAATAGATGGCTCGTTGGTTAATATTTGGGATTTACAGACAATGGTTCACTTATTTAACTGACAGCCAATTCTATAATTTTTGATCGCTAAAAGACCTTGCTTAACTACTGCTTAATGGGTTATGTTTAATTATCTAAAAAACTGTATCGTTCTTTCAGCACTAGTCAAGATGAACTACGGTTATCTGTTCTTTTTAAGCCTTAAGTACCAAGGAGACTTTCTCAGTGCCATCGGAGTTGCTCTCCTTTATACAGTGTTAACCTAGGTTTTATTTTAATTTATTATTGCATGTGATGGATCAATATCAAAAAAGTAACAAAAAGTTAATGTTTTATATGTTATTGGTTTACAGTGTATTATCTCCGTATTCCTCTTTTGTTTTCTTTCCTTTGGGACAGTATTGTCCACAATATCAGATATTTGACCTAGGTTCAAGAATAAAATTTTAGACCCAATATAAAATTAGTTATTTAATTAAACTACTATTCCTATGACAATTCCTATGACAATCTTAGTTATTTTTACTTTTCTATTTTTAACGTTCTATTTTTTCTGGAGAGCAAGACAAGTTAGCAAGTCATTTGCCCATCATGTTCGTATGACTGTAGGCTATCTCTTTCAGGAACTGCCGGGGCAGTACAGTAGCGACCGCCGTTTGAGGAACGGGGTATTGATCTTTATGACCAAAAGCTGCGACGAGCAGGTCAAAAATATTGTTATTAAGAAAGTTAGACCCCACAACACAGCCCTAAGGGTCAATCTTGATCAGATTCTGGTAATTCTTTTTGACAGAGAAGACACAAACAAGGCAGAAGTCTCTGTACGGTTTAAGGTGGTCAAAAGAGATGCGGATATTAGTGAGCTGAAGGGGGAGCTGGTTAGTATTTCGGGGGTGTTAAATTTTGAGTATCGCAAAGCTGAGGCATTTAGGGTAGTACTGCCCATCGGTGATGTCTATCAGGAGATTGAAGCACCGTAATTCTACCTGTGGTACTTCGGAGGCCATTACTGATATCCCGGACAGAATCACAAGAGAATAGCTGGCAAAAAAGCATACTAACAAGATGTGTCCAGTTATTGATCCCTTGGTTATGTTTATCTGTTTGTGCTTTTTACCGGTCCATTGAATAATGGCCTCTTATCATGCCACAAGGTCTGGCTGAAAACGTTTGTTTTTACCATGGCGATGAGTGATATTTTGTGATTTCAATATAGTTTTTTTACCTATAGAATCACCGTCATTTTTAAGCTTTTTGGACGCTACTAATTCTGCATAATAAGCACGTGGTCACTTTCCCATACTTTAAATTTAATTGTTGACTTCTTACTTTTTAAAAAAATTAATTCCCAAAAACAGTCTTGGGAATTTCATAATGAAAATTATTAAGAGTTGTAAAAATTTAAGGCCGCGTGGGGTTCGAACCCACAAAGTCCTTTACATATCGATAACCATAAAAACCGAAAAATGATATGTATTTACTCGGCCTAGGAACTCCATTTTCAGTCTTGTCTTAATTGGAGAAAGAACAGGAGTTTTATCCTTAAATGATCGTCCTTGGAAATTTTTTACTTCCTTATATACATGTCAAAAGTTATTGTAGTACAATATCCACATCTATTGATAGCTGATCAAATAATACATCTTATTCCTAATCCAACCAAATTTCATCACAGGCTATCAATGCTTTTCGTGTTGGATGGTAGCGCCATTCTGGTAATTTGCCAAAGGGCTTAGCATAGATATGAACCATTTTAACATCATTTGCTATTGCAGCTTTATATTTAATTTTCTGGACAGCATAATCCTCTTCAACTGTCTCAACTTTGTGATTCAACAGCTCTGCGAAATGTTTACCGTCCTTTGAAAATATGATACGGATTTCCGTTGGCGGAAAAATCCAATGCCGAGCGTCTTGAAGAAAGTTTAGTTCTATAGAATCGATTTTTTTCACTTTCTCAAAGTCGATTGTGATATCCATTGTTTCTCCATTCCACAACAGCCAATTGTAATTATAATCTAAATATCCCGGTACACTGTCTGTTAGTGTTTGCTTACCATTAGCAGGAAATGATGGGTCAAAAGCATTTTTCATTGTCAATATTGCATCAGATGCCTTATTGACACGAACTCCTTCCTCGAATATATGTTCCCATTCCTTTGCATATTTTTCTGGAGAAGCACCATCTTCAGCCAATTCTACAACATTTAATTTTTTTGCATCTTCGACAAACTGATTTACCTTGCGCTTGACATTCGATTTTACAATCCAATGATCACCTTTCTTTTCGAATATTCCATGTTTATAGTGGGCATAAAAACGAGCTTGTTGTAGATAGGTATAGTCCAGACCAAGTCCAACTCGTCTGATACGCTTTTCAAGAAGGCTATTTCCCTCAACTATGATCTCAGCCTTAGCCAATAAGGAACTATATTGATCCATGGCTATGGGACTCAGGAAGTCCTTTCTGTTGGCCACAGGATCGCCATAAATGGACAAAGCGGATGAAACCGATGGAAGGGCATTTCTCCGAGCGACAAGATATTCTTTGATCAATGGTCCAGCTTTGCCATAGTAACCATTTACGAATTCATCAATCAGGCGTTCTTCTGGCGTACCAATATCCCAAACTAAATGAGCCAGAATGTAAGCATTAAGTTCCGCCATATCACTATATGTAGGTCCTCCACCTTGCAAAAAAACACCTTCAACAGCATTAGTTTTTAGATACAGTAGGCTTTTTTGTAGGGTTCCTTGAATAGGAAACGGCGCCAGGTAATTCGTAAACTGAGTCAGATAATCCCATACGAACACATGCTTTGCTTTCGCTTTCCAGTCGCGCAATTGTCTTCTGAATGTGGCAGCCGATGGCGCAGTTCCAATATCGGATTTTCGGAATGCATCAATATTACTTAAGATAACGAAGACATTGTCTGCGACACGCTCATGAGTTGGAGCATTTGCGGTTTGTAAATATGCCAAGGTTGTAAATTTTTTGTTCGGAAATCTAGTCGCTACTCTATTGACAAAACGGATTAACGAGCCTTGTGGACCACCCTCTTTATGATCTATAGTTTGACATAAGTCGCAGGTACAATGCCCTATATCATCATTGGGTGCAATAGACCAATAGGTAGCTGCTGGATTTTCAAGTATTTTCTCCTTGAAGTAATCAACAATATGTTCAAATACTGCTTCATTGGAAAGACATAGTTGAATAGGTTGGCGTTTTCCGTTATATAAAGAGTAGTACTCGGGATGTGTTTTGAAATAAACAGAAGCTGGGAGAATCTTGTTAAATGTATGGCCCCAATCACCCCATTCTTCTTCTAAATTGTGAAGACCATACCAATCCATATACTCCTGATCTAATTCGACGGGAAAGTACAACTCCCTAAAGTGAAAGCTAGGTCGCGAAATAATACGGAAATCGTCATTTACAGATAAGGTATGCTGTTCAGGTACGAAAGTATTATCTTTTCCTGTATACCATTTCCGAGCACCAATGATATCCCTAACATATCGATAAGCCCCATAAAGTGTACCTTTTCCACTTCCTTTAATATATATATTACCAGATTTAACATGGATTGAATAGCTATCTTTCGGATATGAGCCGTCTATAGGCACACGTTCCAACACAATGGCCAGTTTTCCCAGCAAATTGGATCGCACTTCAAATCCTGTCCCCGTGCTTTGTTGTGTATAATCGTTGATCACATTTGCAGCTTTCAGCAAAATGGGATCCTCCTGATCGGTACAGATGATATAGTTGGTCTTACCATCTTTTACTAACGTTAATCGTTCTTTAGCTTGTGCCATTGTTGCCATAAATAGCAGACTGAGTATATATTTCCACATATCAAAAATATTTCCTTAAAGAGAGGTTCAAATCATACTGATTCATAAATTTATTTTCGGTTATTTTATAATAGCTCCATCCGCCCATAACTGTGAAGCCCCAGTTTTCTATGCGATGTTGCAAGCCTGCATTGATCGATCGCGACAAGAAATCGAAGCGGTTGTTTAAAAATTGATATCGGGCGGGATCATCCGGAGACGTCCCGATATTACCAATAACGGTAACATAAGAGTTGGGTTTTTCGCTGTTGTAATAATGTCTTACGGCTAGCGAATACGCTTGATTCCAACGTTGTTCATCCTTTAATAGAAAACCTCTTAGATAAACAAATGTTGATCCAAAGTGGCGACCTGTAGAAGCAACTAATCCATAATTATTTGTCTTATCACTCGATCGAACATAGCGAGAACCCAAGTCAAAAAGCCATACGCCAGCTTCATGGTATACGCTATAGGCAGCACGCGAGGTAGGGAATACCGATCCATCGGCCAAGACAAGCGAATGGTATGCATACACATTGGAGCTGTAATTTATCCAAGCATTAAGTCCCAGTTGAGTTCCTTTTTCGCCACGTCTATTTCCATAGTTAAACTGACCAATAAGTATATCGTTCTTACCTATTTTATGACCATACTCTAACCCTGAAATAAAAAAATGACCATTTGGGCGATCTTGTGAACTCTGCATATGATTTACTCCGACATAAAAATTGTAGGGTAGATTTTCACGATAGACTTTAGCAAGTTGTTTGTAGCGATCATCTGAAGCCGATTTTTGTTGAAGTCGATCCATAAATCTTAACGCCTCCTTATAATCTTTGTTTGCTGCTGCAACATTGGCTAATTGTTCGATAACAAATATCGAACTATCACCATTGTTGTACATCGTTTCATAGATTGCTTTTGCTTTAATAAAGTCCTTACTGTACATAAATGCATTAGACCGAAGGTATAAATAGCGTGCATCTTTTGCATTCTTAGCTTGTATGCTGTCTGAATAAGCTAATGCTTTTGCGATCTCACCTTGTTCAAGAGATCTTCGTCCTGCTTGATACCAACTATCCATTTGAAGATTGGCTTTATTGGCGATATCTTTGGCCTGAAATTCACGATAGGAAGTTATTATCTCTTTGTCGTTCGGAAAACGTTTCAATGCAAATTGCCATATCTCTCTGGCTTTCGCATTGTTACCATGAGACTCGTATATCATAGCAAGTGGAAGATAGACATCTTTATAACTTGTATCTGCCTGCAATACTTGTTCAAAATATGGAATAGCCCAGTCACCTCGTCCTATTTTTTTATAACTTAACCCTAGTATATATCTAAAATCTGTATACTTCGGGTATTTAGCGAGTACAGCACGACTTAACATGATCGATTCGTCCAGTTTACCGTCTCGCAGGTAAGTTACTGCCTTTGGTATCAAACTGTCCACATCGAATTTTCTATTGTGCCAAAGCACCTGCCCATAAATGGACTGTGTCAATAAGGATTGGCAAAAGAACAAGGTGAATATCAATATTTTATTCATTTTTTACTTTTTTGTTTGATCAGGAGGTAAAGGAGAAAGGTTGCCTTTCCGCTTCATCTCTCCCCATGCGTGTTTCTTACCAAAAAGCTCCTGAATATATCCTTTGATTGAACTATAAACAATAACAGGATGGTATAAAATAGGTTCAATAAATGCTGTCAAACACAAGCGAACGATATCATGTCGACGTTTATAATACTTATAAACATAATTGTCCAAAAAGATTGAAAAATTGGTCAAAAGCATGGAAAAAATATACACAAAAATCAACCAGAGGATCGCCATATTCCAATTGATACTATTTGTAAGAATAAGATAGATATAAAAGAAAATGCCTGAAATCTCTAGTATGGGTGCAAAAAATTCAAAAATAGCATTGTAAGGAAAGACAATCATTCCAAACCGTCTGTATTTCGGATTGAAGAAAGCCTTTCGATGTGAGCGGATAATTTGCATGAGACCTCTGGCCCAACGTATCCGTTGGCGGGTCAACATTTTTAAACTATCAGGCCCCTCCGTCCAACATAAGGTTTGTGGAATATATTTGACTTCATATTTTTGATTATTGTCGCACATCGTCATACACATTCTTGTTATCATCTCCATATCCTCACCAAGAGATTGAGAATCGTATCCACCTGCATCAATAAGAATTTCTTTGTCAAATAATCCTAGTCCGCCAGATACATTGGGTAGACAATTAAGGTAATTCCATCCCATTTTACCAAGTAAGTAAGATCGAATATATTCCATTTCCTGAAAGCGTGCCAATATGGGTTTGGGTAAAGCGGCCTCCACTAACATTCCAGAATCCACATAGCTCGAATTGGACATACGCAGAGTTGCACCAACAGCAATAACACGTTCTTTCGATTCTAAAACAGCTTCCATTAAATGGACCAGCGTATCGTTGGCAAGCACACAATCCACATCTGTATTAAGAATATAGGGAAAGGATGCTACATTTATTCCTGCATTGACAGCATCAGCCTTACTACCTCCATTTATTTTATCCACAATAGTCAGTCGCTTATAGGAAATATTCCTTGACTTGTAAATTGCTTTAGTCTCCTTACAAGGGACCACATAATCGACCAAAAATTCTACTTCAACAAGATCAAATTCTCGAATAAGTTTGTCCAAGGTATCATCTTTACTTCCATCATTGACAATAACGACCTCATATCGTGGGTAAAAAAGTGTCATTAGCGAACGAACATTATTTACGATTGTAACAGACTCATTGTAAGCCGGTGCAACGATACTTACACCAGGGGCAATTTCTGATTCCATAAGCGTTTGAATATGTCGAGAATTTCGTTTTCGAAGATTTTTCCGAATAGAAATTGATGACATTAGGAACAACATAATGTAGACTGCGAACAGTAATAGACAATAAAGTCCAAACACAAACTCTATTGAAAATATAAAATGCTTCATATCATATACTTTTTCATTGTACTTCGTGTTTAAATGTAATGCACCATGGGGTTACTAATATAGCGTACAAGCTTAAAATCTTCATTTTTTGCTTCAGCTTCAATTTTGCGCAATCGTAATATACTATACGGTTTTTGAGCGATCAATGAACGATAAGCATGTTTTCGTAATACCAATGGTAGATCACCATTCCAAAAAAGTTGTTCGAGAAAATCAAGAGAATTCCCCCGTCCAAGCCTACCAATTGCTTTTATAATTTCTACCCTAAGATTTTTGTCCAGATCGTTGGTATAAAGATTCCGCAATTGCTGTTCACTAGGGGTGGCCAAAAGCTTTCCCAAGGAATTTACAGCTTTCAGTACAGTTTTAAGATTTGATTTTGCATTGATCAACTTCCATAGGCTGTCTTGGTCCAACTGCTGATAATAAACCATTAGATCCATAAAAAGGTTATTCACAGCAAAGGATTTAGAGGCATCCAACCATTGGGAAAAGGGATAAGGTCCAACATAATCTGTTAACACAATCGATTGATAAATGTCAAGTGCATCCAACTCCGTGATCCCATGAATACGTGTAAAAATGTGATCAAAAGCATGTTCACCTTCTACCTGTAGTAGATACTTATAAGCTGCTACTCGAATTTCAACCTTTGGACTCTCAAGTAATTGATCTAAAAGTTTCTTTTGGACATGCGCCTGCATTAGCGCCAAATCAGATAATGACCTTACAGTGGTGAGGACGTGTTTTGCCGAATGCCTAATTTCGTATTGGGCCTCTTTATCAAATCCCAATTCATTGAAAAGATTGCGCATACTTCTACCCATCTCTCCTCCGATGGTAAAGATAAACTCATGCAATATCCTCCGAACAACCTTCCTCACAATTCCCTTGTCTAGATCAAGGCTTAGTTTCTCAATGGGAAAATGGCTAAACATATTCTCCATCAAAATTTGCTCGTAGATGAATTTACGCAGAACTGGGTAAATCCTTGTGTAATATAATTTATACCTATAATCTCGGTAATAAAAGATTGCTATACCGATAAAACAACATGTCCAAAATAGTACACCTAGTACCAACGCAATACAGACTAAAAATAGCCAGCCTTCTCTCTCGAAAAAAACTCGGATCGCTAAAATTATATGTTCTATTTTACTCAGCATGGCCAATCCGTAATCGAACACGGAAGATGAGCTCGGAAAGTGATATCGGTTTTTTTATATAATCGTTTGCCCCTACTTCAAATCCCTCAACAATACTGTTGTCATCCCGATATCCTGAAATAATGATAATTGGCACTTTATTATTGGTACTTCCTTTTCTAATGCAGTCTATAATTTCATAGCCATTCGCAAAGGGTAACCCCAAATCTGTTATTACCAAATCGATTGTGTCATCAGAAACAAGAGATAGTGCTTCCTTTCCCGATTTCGCAAGTATTAGGTCATACCCCTCCTTGACAAGCACAAACTGCATTGCATT
>PJTS01000676.1_pt1 | contig 17734 bp, 15 predicted proteins | sample 1512251 | NCBI WGS metagenome assembly PJTS01 (sample SAMN08177686, study PRJNA422409) | Soil metagenome, whole genome shotgun sequencing project. | isolation source: Soil (2) enriched on wood chips: alkali lignin treatment | place: USA: Madison | collected 2015-01-15 | reverse complement strand
TTCGGACGGCATGGTGAAGACCTATGTCGAGAACGAAAGCCTGGACACCTCGCTGCCGCTGCACGCGATCAAGCACGGCGAAAGCTACCGCATCGGTTTCTTCATGGTCGGTGCCTACCAGGAAATCCTGGGCGACATCCACAACCTGTTCGGCGATACCGACGCAGTGGAAGTGGTGGCCGATGCCGATGGCTACGCGATCACCCAGCAGCGCCGCGGTGATACCACCGACGTGATGCTGGATTACGTGGGCTACAAGCTGGACGATCTGCGTGCGGCCTACGCCCAGCGCGTGGCCGCGGCCGAGCTGTCGCCGGAACGTGCGCAGGAACTGTCCGAAGCGCTGGAAGCGGGCCTGACCGGGTACACCTACCTGTCCGACGAACCGCTGGTGTGATGTTCATGGGAACGCCGGGCCTGGCCCGGCGCTACCTGCCCTGATGAGCGCGCGCGCGATCTTCCATCTGTTCCTGCATGCCGCCGTGCCAGCCCTGCTGGCATGGCTGTTCTGGCGCAAGCGTTTCGCCTCTGCGTGGTTGTTGATGCTGCTGGGCTGGATCATCGACCTGGACCATCTGCTGGCCGACCCGATCTACGCGCCGAACCGCTGCAGCATCGGTTTCCACCCACTGCACACTGCACCGGCGATTGCGGTGTATGCCGGGCTGTGTGTGCCGAAGAAAACGCGGCTGGTGGGTATAGGGCTGGTGATCCACATTGTGCTGGACGCCATCGATTGCTGTTGGATGCACCACCGCTGACGGCCAACGCTGCGAACCGCCTGGCATGGCCCGGCGCTACCGGGTTGTGCACCAACGGTGGTAGCGCCGGGCCATGCCCGGCGAGCGCAGCGGGGTGTCACCCCACCGGCAACCACAACGTGGCCCGCAACCCCGGCTCTGCGTTCTGCAACGCCAGGCGGCCGCCGTAACTGGCGGCAATATCGCCCACGATGGCCAACCCCAGGCCGCTGCTGCCGGCGCGCTCATCCAGACGCACGCCGCGCTCGGTCACTCGCGCCAGCGCCTCTGCGGCCAGTCCGGGGCCGTCGTCGCGCACGTCGATGCGCAACTGCCCGTCTTCGGCCACCGCAGTAACGCGCACCTGCTGCGTGGCCCACTTGCCCGCGTTGTCCAGCAGGTTGCCCAGCATTTCTTCCAGGTCTTCGCCCGCGCCGGCGAAGCGCAGTGCCGGTGCCATCGCCTCGGCAACGAAGACCACACCCCGTTCGCCGTGCACGCGTGTCATCAGGCCGCACAGCGCCTGCACCACCGGTGCCACCTCGGTGCGTTGGCGGTGGTCGGCGCTGATGCCCGCGGCCAGGTAGCGGTCCACGCTGGCCTGCATGCGCGCCCCCTGTTCGCGCAGGGTGCCGCGCCAATCGTGCCCGTCGCCGTCTGCTTCGGCTGCCAGCACGCTCAACGGCGTCTTCAGTGCGTGCGCCAGATCCTGTGCGCTGGTGCGCGCGCGCGCCACCATGCGTTGCTGGTGGTCCAGCAGGGTGTTCAGTTCTTCGCCCAGCGGCGCGATCTCCGCACCCAGGCCGGTGCTATCGATCTGCTGCGCCTCGCCGCGGCGCACGCGCTCCAGTTGTGCGCCCAGTCGCTGCAGCGGGCGCAGGCCGAATTGCACCTGGCTGGCCAGCACGGCCAGCCACGCCGCCACCAGGATGGCCAGCGCGATGGCGGTGCGCTGGCGGAAGGTCGCCACGTCGGCATCCAGTGCACTGCGATCAGTGGCCACCACGGCCAGGTACGGGCCACGGGCGCGCGGCAGGCGCACCTGCTGCACGCGCGCGCGCAGCGCCTGCTGCAAGGGCCCGGGCAGGTCGCGCGTGGCCGGGCCTGTGGCGGCGACCGGCAGCGTTTCATCCCACAACGAACGCGACTGCAGCAGTACCTTGCCGGCTTCATCGGCCACCTGCCAGTAGGCACCGGAAAACACCCGCTGGAAGCGCGCATCGTTGGGTTCCTGGCGCAGGTGCAGTTGGCCGTCGGCGCCGATTTCTGCCTGCGCCAGCAGGGTCAGCATGTCCTGCTGCAGTTCCTGGTCCAGCCGGTCGCGCGCGCTGCGCTGGTACAGCTCGCCCAGCAGCGCGCTGGCCAGCACCGAGACCAGCAGCAGCCCCACGCCACCGGCCAGCAGCAGGCGGCGGCGCAGCGAGGGTTGCCCGCTCATGGTGGCGCCAGCCGCCAGCCCTGGCCGCGCACAGTCTGGATCAGATCCACCCCCAACTTGCGCCGCACCCGGCCCAGCAGCACATCAAGCGCGTTGGAATCGGGGTCCAGCCCGCCGTCGAACACGTGTTCGCCCAGGCGATCACGGCCGATCACCTGGCCGCTGTGGTGGATGAAGCAGCTCAGCAGGCGGAATTCCTGCGGACTCAGCGCCAGCGCGGCGCCGTCCAGCTCGAAGCGCCCGGCGTTCACGTCCAGCTGCAGCGGGCCGCATTGCAGGCGCGGGCTGGCGTGGCCGTGGCTGCGGCGTATCAGCGCCCGCAGGCGCAGGATCAGTTCGTCGGCCTGGAAGGGTTTGGTCAGGTAGTCGTCGGCACCGGCGTCGAACCCGGCCAGCTTGTCGTGCCAGCGCCCGCGTGCGGTCAGCACCAGCACCGGGAACGTGCGGCCATTGCTGCGCCAACGCTCGATCACGCTCAGGCCGTCCAGGCCGGGCAGGCCCAGATCGACGATGGCGGCCTGGATATCGTCTACCTGGCCGATCTCTTCGGCCTGGCGGCCATCGGCCACCGCCTGCACCACGTAGCCGGCCTGCTCCAGCAGCGGCTGCAGGCGCTGTACGAGCGCCTCGTCGTCCTCGGCCAGCAGGATGCGCATCAGTCGTCCAGCTCCGTCTTCAGCAGCTTGCCGGTGCGCGCATCATAGTCCAGCTCCACCACCACACCGTCGGCACGCAGGATCTCGACCTCGTACACGCCGTCGTCCAGCTCCACTTCCAGCAGTTGCCCGGCATGGCGCTTCAGCGCATCGCGCACCACGCTTTCCAACGGCACGTAGCGACCCTGCTGCACGGCGCGGCGCGCCACCTGCTGTTCCGGGTCCTGGCTGGGCCCGGCGGCAACGGGGGCGCTGGCCAGGGCCAGCAGCAGGGACAGGGCGGGGAAGACGTTCAAGGCCAAATGCGACATGTGGATGGGGATGGCGCGAGTGTGCCAGCGCTGCCTAACCATCGACTAACAGGCGCGGCTAAGGGGCTGTTAGGCGGCGTGGGCAAGCTGGTGTTGCCGGGCTGGTCCGGCCCCAACAGGAGAACCCCCATGCTGAAGTCCCTCACCCTGGCCACCGTGGCCGCTCTGGCCCTGGCCCCCGCCGCGCAGGCTGCCCCGCTGGGCATCGCCCAGGTCGAACAGACCCTGCGCAAGGCTGGCTACACCCAGATTCACGAGATCGAGCGCGATGACGGACTGTGGGAAGCCGACGTGAGCCGTGCCGATGGCCGTTTCAGCGAGGTCTACGTAGACCCCAAGACCGGTGAAATCTTCGATGAGCACAACGGCCGTGCGCTGCTGGGCACCGAACAGGTGCTGGCCAAGGCGCAGGCGCAGGGTCTGCGCGAAATCCATTCGCTGGAACGTGATGGCGCGACCTGGTCGCTGGAAGCGCGTAATGCCCGCAACCAGAAGGTGGAAGTGCGCCTGAGCGGTTACGACGGCCGCATCCTGCACAGCGAGCGCGATGGCTGGCTGGATTGACGCGGGTAGCGCCGGGCCATGCCCGGCGACCAGAGCGTGTCGACCCAGGTCGACACCTGCCGGGTCATCCGCTTACCAGCCGTACGGCGGCGGGTAATCCCAGTAGCCCGCGCCCCCGCCGTAGTAACCGCCATAGGGACCGAAGAAACCCGGTCCCTTGCCTTCGCTTACATGGATGTTGACGTTGACCCCGTGGGTCTTGCCCTCATCGGTGGTGTAGTTCTTGCTCAGGTTCAAGGTGGCGGCGTTGTAGTGGCTGTTGCCGCCGTTCTTCGAATAGCCGATGCCGGTGGTGAAGCTGCCGGAGACCTTCAGCTTGTCGTCCTGCACATCGGCGATCTTCGCATCGTCGTGTACGCGCGGGCCGCTCTTGTCACCGTAATAGGTGCCGGGTGGGTCCTGCGGCAGGGACGGGTCGTTCAGATAGCGCATCGGCGCCTGCGGCACCGACAGGTCCAGGCCCGAGGCCTGCGGCGCGGTGGCGCCGGCAGCGGACTGGGCAAGCGCGGCGCCCGGTAGGGCGGCCAGGCACAGCAGCAGGGACAGGGGGCGGATCATCACGACGCTCCAACGCAAGGGGCCGCGCAACACGCGGCGGTACAGGCCGACGCTAGCAGGCGTAGCTTGAATGATGCCTGTAGCCGCCCGGTAGAGTCGAGCGACCGTCGCCCTTGTAAAGTCGAGCCATGCTCGACTGCTGTTGGCAGAAGCAGTCGAGCAAGGTCGACTCTACCAAGGCCCAAGCGCAGTCGAGCAAGCTCGACGCTACGAAAGGCGGCGTCACGCCAGCCGTTCAAACCCGAAAAGGCCCTGCAGCGGGTGCCTCCGCCGCTCCACGCCGGCGCGCAGCAATCCGGCCCCGATCATCGAGTAGGTAATGCCATTGCCGCCGTAGGCCATGGCGAAATGCACCCGTGGCCCCCACTGCGCGTGCGGTCCGAAGAACGGCAGGCCGTCGGCGGTTTCGGCGAACGTACCCGCCCACGAGAAGGCCGGGGTGGGCTGCAGCTGCGGGAACCAGTGCAGCAGCTGCTTCAGCAGCTGCTTGGCCTTGCCCTGCACGCGGCGGTCGCGGCGCGCAGGCACGTCGATTGCATCGTCCAGCCCGCCCACCAGCAGGCGTCCTTCGCCCGTCGCGCGCAGGTACAGATAGGGCCGCGCGCTCTCCCACACCATCGTCTGCTGCAGGCGGCCCAGCAGCTGCGCATCGATCGGGTCGGTGATCAAGGCATAGCTGCTGCGGTTGCGCGCCACCCGTGGTTTCAGCCAGTGCTGCGTGGCGTAGCCCATGGCCAGCACCACATGGCGCGCCTTGATGACCGCGCCCGCGGCGGTGCGCGCGGTCACCCCGCGTGGGCCAGGTTGCAGGGCCTCCAGCACGGTGCGGTCATACACACCACAGCCGCGCCGCTGCAGGCGCTGCAGCAGCCCATAGGTCAGTGCGTAAGGATCGACCCGCGCGGCCTGCCGGGTCAGCAGGGCGCCACCGGCGTCCACCCCGAAGTGCTCGCGCAGGCGCTGCGGGGTCTGCCAGCGGGCATCCAGGCCCGCGCGGCGGCGCGCATCGCCCTCGGCCATCAGGCGCGGCACGTCGCGGTGGCGGCTGGCCAGGTACAGGCTGTCCATGCGCTGGAAATCCACGCCTCGCAGGCCCCGGGCGGCGTCGCGCAGGGCAGGCAGCGCTTCGGCACAGGCCCGGTAGGCCAGCGTCGCCGCGTCTGCACCGTACTGCTCAGCCAGTTCCAGCAGATGGGTATCGATCTCGTACTGCAGCAGCGCGGTGCTGGCCGAGGTGCTGCCCCAGCCGATGTCGCGCTGTTCGATCACGGCCACATCGTGTCCGTGGCCGCACAGTTCATCGGCGATCAGCGCACCGGTCACGCCGCCGCCTACTACCAACACGTCGCATTGCAGGTCCTGCTGCAGCGGCGGGAACGCATGCAGCAGGCCGTTGCGCACGGCCCACCACGGGTAGCCACTCTTCAGATCCATGGTGGCCAGGGCTCAGGCAGTGGGGTGACCGGTGTGCGGGGTGTGGATCAGTTCGGACAGATCGAAGCCCTGCTGCTGCGCTGTGGCCAGATAATGGTCGCGGACGGTGGCATCGAGCTGCGGCTGGCGGGACAGCAGCCACAGATAGCTGCGGTCGGGGCTGCCGACCAGGGCGACGCTGTAGTCCGGGGCGACCTGGATGACCCAGTAGTCGCCCTTGGCGAACGGCAGCCAGCGCAGGCCCTTGGGCAGGAAGCTGACCTCCAGGCGCGCGCTGTCGTTGTCCACGGCGCAGGCCTCACCGGTGGCTTCTTCCACCTCACCGTCCATGCGGCAGCGGTTGGTCACCCCCACGTTGCCGTTGTCCAGCAGGCGGTAGTGCGCCGAGACGTCGGTGCAGCCGTCCGGCTCGTGGCGCATGGGGAGGCGGGCGATCTCGTACCAGGTGCCCAGGTAGCGGGGCAGCTTGAGGTCGGTGACGGTCTTCAGCGGGGCCAGGTCGGTCATGGTCGTGCGGGGTTGCGAGCGGTTCCCCACCTTGCCGACGCGGCTGCCACGGCCGGGTGAAGCCGGGGCGAGGGTGGTGTCCAGAACATTGCGTCGCCGTGGCGGTGCAGGTGGGGTGCCGGCCACGGCGGTATGCTGCGGCCAGCGCCGGTTGTTTTTTCGATTTCAAGGCCGTGGAGGTGCCGATGTACCAGGTGATTCTGTTGAAGAGTGAAACCGCGTTCGCGCGCGAGCAGTGGCCGCAGGTCGATGATCTGGTGGACTACCAGGGCGTGAGCTACAGCCTGCGTGCGGGCCCGCGGCAGCCGCTGCCTACCGACCACCCTTGGCACCCGATCGCGGTGTACGCGCCCGATGAGATCACCGAAGAAGAATTCCAGGACTGGTATGCCGCGCAGCAGCCGCAGGTGGAAGAGCTGCGGTTGAAGTACTGAAGGCGCGGTGCCGAACACCCCGACAGTCGAGCAAGCTCGACTGCTCTTCGCGCGGTGCCAACCATCCCGTTAGTCGAGCAAGCTTGATTCTACGCGGGCGTTACCCCCCGTGCCGTATAGTCGCGCGCAGGCGCGGTGGTCCGCGCGAACCGGTGTGGCTGGCTTGCATTCCTTCTTCCGAACGAACCTGAAACGTGGCCCGTCGCTGGCGCTGCTGTTGTGTGTTGCGCTGCTGCTGGCTGCGCCGGTGCTGGCCCAGGATGACGACCCCACGCCGAAGCAGCAGCTGGCCAACATCGAAGCCAGCCTGAAGGATGTGGAGCGCAAGCGCGATGCCGCCGACGCGATCGAAACGCTGGCAATGCTGTCCGAAACCGCGTCGCAGGCGCGTCGCGATGCCGAGGCGCTGGACAAGAGCCTGCAGCCGCAGAAGGACCAGCTGGACGAGCAGCTGACCCAGCTTGGCCCGGTGCCCGACGGCACCACCGAACTTCCCGAGCTGGCCGCCCAGCGCCGCAACCTGACCCGCCAGCGCGATGCGCTCGCTGCGTCCATCGCCCAGGCCAAGGCCAGCGCCGTGCGGGCGGGGCAGTTGGCCGCCGATATCGACAAGCAGCGCACCGCGCAGCGCACCGAGGAACTGGGCCAGAAGGTGGATTCGCCGCTCGCGCCCTCGCTGTGGCGCAAGGTCGCCAAGCAGCTGCCGATCGATGTTGCCCGGGTGATGCCGCTGGCCGAACAGGGCCGCGATACCCTGGCCGCTGCGCTGCGCAAGGAAGGCTGGAGCACCCCCCTGCTGGGCCTGCTGGCCGCAGTGGTGATGATGTTCCCGCTGCGCCTGTGGCTGCGCGCGCTGGGCCGGCGTTTCGCCGCGTCCGAACGCGCCCCGGATGGGCGGCTGCGCCGTTCCGGCCTGGCCATGTGGCTGCTGCTGGTGGGCACCCTGCTGCCGGGATACGCGGTGGCGGTGTTCATTGCTTCGCTCAATGCCATCGGCGGCATCGCTCCGCGCCTGCAGACCGTGGCCGAAGGCGTGCAGCACGCCACCTTCGCTGCGGCCTTCATCGCCGCACTCAGTGCCTGCCTGCTGGTGCCCACACGCCCCTCGTGGCGGTTGTTGAACCTGGATGACGCTGCGGCGCTGAAGCTGCGCAAGTACGCCTGGGGCGCTGCGGCGCTGGCCTGGCTGAGCACGGTGCTGGTGGCCATTGATCGTGCCACGCGCACCAGCGACGTCACCACGGTGGCGCTGGACGGCGTGATCGCCCTGACCTATCTGGGCCTGATCATGGCCATGCTGGTGACCCTGGCGCGGCTGCACCGGCGGCAGACCGCCGAGGCCGAAGCGAAGCTGGAAGCGCAGGCCGACGGGCAGACGGTGGCCACGCCGGTGCGGCGCGGCAGTTGGCTGGTGCTGGCCCGCGTGGCTGGCAATGCGGCGGTGGTGGCCGCGATCATCGCCACCCTGCTGGGCTACGTGAACTTCGCCAAGTTCGTGAACCAGCAACTCATCGGCGGCACCATCGTGGTGATGGCCGCCATGCTGCTGTTCAAGTTCGTCGATGACTTCTGCACGTGGCTGCTGAATGCCGACAGCAAAGTGGGCCAGACCATCCTGCTCAGCACCGGCCTGAGTGTGTCGCGGCTGGAACAGGCCGGCGTGCTGCTGTCTGCGATGCTGCGCACCCTGGTGGTGCTGATCGCGCTGCTGGCGCTGGCCGCGCCGTTTGGCAACGTCGGCACCATCGTCGAGCGCATCGCCGCCTTGGCCAACGGCATCACGATCAACAAGGACCTGACGCTGCAGCCGGGCCGCATCATCACCGGTGTGCTGGTGCTGCTGGTGGGCATGGGGTTGACCCAGCTGATGCAGCGCTGGCTGACCGACACCTACCTGCCCAAGACCGAGCTGGACCTGGGCGCGCGCAATTCGATCAGCACGATTGCCGGTTACGTAGGCATCATCCTGGTGGGCCTGTGGGCGTTGACCGCGATGGGCCTGAACCTGAAGAACCTGGCGCTGCTGGTCAGCGCGCTGTCGGTGGGTATTGGTTTTGGCCTGCAGGCGATCATCCAGAACTTCGTTTCCGGTCTGATCCTGTTGGCCGAGCGGCCGGTGAAGATTGGCGACTGGGTGAAGCTGGGGGACCAAGAGGGCGATATCCGCCGCATCAACGTGCGTTCGACCGAGATCCAGGTGGGCGACAAGTCCACGCTGATCGTGCCGAATTCGGAGTTGATCACCAAGACGATCCGCAACATGACGATGGGCAACAACCAGGGCCGCATCCAGATCCAGTTCGCGGTGCCCACCAGTACCGATGTGGCGGGCCTGCGGCAGGCGCTGCTGGACGCCTATGGTGCGCACCAATCGGTGCTGCAGCAGCCGGCGCCGTCGGTGTACATCGACAGCATTGCCGGCGGGCAGATCACGTTCAACAGCTTCGCCTACGTGGCCAGCCCGCGGCAGGTGTATGGCACGCGCAGCGATCTGTATTTCAGCCTGCTGCAGATCCTGGCCGAGCGCGATATTCCGCTGTCCACCCCGACCGACATCCACCTGGTACGCGACACCCCGGCGGAGTAAGGGAGTTTTTGTTTGCAGGGCTTGCAGCCCTGCACCTGCTGTAGAGTCGAGCTTGCTCGACTGAAGCAACAGCAACGGCGCACATTCCGTGGGTTGGCGGGGTGGGTCCGGTTGCGGGGGACGGCGCAAGTACGTCCATGGAGCCTCGGTCGCGCCATCCATGGCGCTCATGCCCCCGCAACCGGACCCACCCCGCCTTCGACAATTTCCCGCGATCTGTGGGGAATGCGCTTGGGGTCAGATCCGTTTTCCGTAGGAAAACGGATCTGACCCCAGAAACATTTCGATATCTGACAGATGTGTCGACCAAGGTCGACACCTACCCACAGCCGCGGGGCACCGCCCCACCCTCCCACGTAATGCACGCTTCTGACGTTGCCGTTGCCGTTGCCGTTGCATTGAGCAGGTGCAGGGCGCAGCCCTGCCGAAACCCCCTTATCCCCGGGGTCTGCCGCGCGACGGCACCAGCGCAAACGTATCCACGGCCAGTTTCTCGGCATGGTTCAACCACGCCCTGATCTCCAGATCGTCCACTTCGTGGTCCAGGCCGAAGGAGACGTTGATCTTGCCGTCGGCATCGGGCTGCACCCACTGCTGGGCCAGCACCACCTTGCGCTGCGATGACACCGCTTCGATCCAGAAACCGCGGTCCGGGCGCGTGCTCGCCACCAACTGCAGCATGTACTGCCCTGCGCGGGTGCGGCGGCCCTTCTGGGTGATCATGTGCGCCTGGCGCACGCTCGGGCGCGGGCCCTGGAAGGCGTCCAGCGGCGCGTCCACGGCAATGCCACCGCGCAGATCGTCGTCGCGGTACAGCTTGATGCCGTTGTCGCGGTTCACCAGCAGCGCGCACCAATCGCCGTCGGCCGAACCGTCCTCGAATGCTGTGCAGCGGTCCACGTAGGCCAGCGTGTTGTCCGGGTCGGCGTCGTCGAACTGGCGCGAGGTGTTTTCCAGATACACCGACTTCAACGCCCAATCCTTGTCGTACTCCAGCAACACCGGCGGCTGCACCTGCTGCAGGCCCACCACCACCTGGTCATCGCCATCGATCTTCAGTTCGCGGGTGGGCTCGCCCAGCCACAGCGAACGGGCGAAGGCCAGGTACTGCGGGTAATCGCGGCCGCCATCGCGGCGCGTGGCAACGCTGGCGCTGGGCGCGCGCTCAGCGTCGATCAGCGAGCGGCCAAAGCCCATGGTCTTCAGGTTCGGGTCCAGCAGGCTGAGCAGAGTGGCGCCCGAATCCAGCGTGGTACCGGCATCGGTGGCCAGCTGGCGCGGGGCAATGCCATCGCCCAGGAACAGCAGCAGGTTCTCGCGCTTCTGCCGGGTCAGGATGTGGCTCAGGTCATTGGGCATGGCCAGGTGATCGGAGGCGATCACGATCAGTGTGTCTTTGCCATACGGGCTGGCCTGGATGCGCTGCACCAGCTGCGAGATCAGCCGATCGCTGCACTTCAGCGCATTGAGCATGTTGATGTTGCCGTACTGGCTCTGGTAACGCTGGCCCTTGCAGGCCACCGGCAGGTGCCCGGCCGGGTGGTGGGTATCCATGGTCAGCGTGGTCAGCATGAACGGCTCGCCCTTGCGCGAGAGCTGTTCGAAACGCTGGTAAGCGGTGTCCAGCAGCACGTCGTCATGCACGCCCCACGGCGAGTAATGCACGCGGCCGATCTTCTTCTGCTGCTTGAACCAGTCCAGATCGTGCACTTCGTCGAAGCCGTGGCTGGCCAGGAACTGGCCCTTGCCGGCGAAGCGGCCGTTGGCACCGCCCAGGTAGTGGTTGGTGTAACCCTGCTGCTTCAGGTAATCGCCCAGGCACACGGCCTTGGGCAGGAAGCTGCCCATGCGGTCCATGCTGTTCTCATCGCCCGGCGAAGTGGTCAGCGGCACGCCACACATCGACGACACCAGGCCGGCAATGGTCCAGCCGCTGCCTTCGGCCGAGGCCAGGCCGCGCACATCCAACGCCTGGCTGGCCAGGCGATTGATGTTGGGCATCAGGCCCGGGAACACGTTCTCGTCCAGATAGGTGCGTTCCAGGCTCTCGCCATAGATCCACACCACGTTGCGCGGGCGTTGCAGCGGCTGCGTGGGCACCTGGTATTCGGGGGCGATGCGTGCGAAATCGACCGGGCGCAACTGCTGGTACAGACGCTGGCCATCGCGTGCCAGCGGACTGATGAAGATCGTTGCCATCCACACCACGGCAAAGCCTGCGAACCAGGCTGCGCCACGGCCAGGGCGGCGCCAGCGCTTCACCCGGGTGGCGAACAGCGGCAGCAGCGACACCAGTGCCAGCACCACGAAGCCAGCGATATAGCCCTTGAAGTCGGCTACGCCGGCGCCTTCCATGTCAGCACCCAGGTGGTACAGGGTGGCCGCATTCAGGCCATCGCCGGAGAGCTTGTCGATCAGCCACCAGGCACTGAGCGACAGCAGCAGCAGCGAGAACAAGGCCGCCTTCCACCACACCCACTTATCGGACGCGAGGAACAACCAGGCCAGCAGCAACAGCGACAGCAGCAGAATCCAGAGCATAGGCAGCTTCGGCAGTGACGGGGTGGTGGTGATGGACGTCGTACCGACGCGTGTCCATCCAACCGACGCTGCCGCAAGCACACACACATGACAGGTCGATGACCCGATCATGCCTGCGCGAACCTGACTGAAATGTTTGTTCGTTACATGATGTGAAATCGCGCCGCATTGGTAAAACCAGCGTGAAAACAGCTACGCGATTTCATTAAGACGGCGCACGCAGTGCCCGCTTCAGCGATGCCCGCGTTCTTCGCGTGCGCGTGCACGGCGATCAAACAGCAGTGCGCTGGTAACGATTCCCAAGCCCAATACCACACCGATCAGCATCAACAGCAGGGCGATGGCGGGGTAGCCGAACACGTGCCAGCCGGTCTCCAGCTTCATCATCAGTGACGCGGCCATGATGAGTGCCGCACTGATGATGCCCGCCGCCACGCGGTTGGCAATCTTCTGCAGGTTTTCCATCAGACGCGATTCTTCCAGCCCGGTCACCTTCATCTGCAGGCGGTTTTCGGCCAGAAGCGCCATGATGTCCGACAGCTTGCGTGGCCCGTCGCGCAGCAGCTGCTGCAGCTCCATCGCTTCGCTGGCCAGGTTGGCCGCCGACAGCGACTTTTTCAGGCGCGCGCGCATCACGTGCTGCAGCTGGCGTTCGACGATGCGTCGTGTATCCAGATCCGGCGCCAGCAGGCGGCAGACCGTTTCCAGGTTCAGCAGTGCCTTGCCCAGCAGGCTCAGTTCCGGCGGTGTTCGCAGGCCGCATGAGGTGGCGATGCGCACCAGGTCCAGCACCACGCGGCCTTCGGAGAAATTGCCGTTGGCGGCGTAGCGCGCGATCAGCTGGCCGGTCTCCCGCAGGTAGCGTTCTTCGTCGAAGGCTTCCAGCCGCGTGCTGATGCTGATCAGATCGTCGGCCACTTCCTCGCCGCGGCCATCGACGGCGGCGAACAGGATCTTCAGCAGGCGCTCGCGCAGCCGCGGTGGCATGTGCGCCACCATGCCCAGATCAAAGATCGCCAAGCGACCGTCGGGGGTGACGCGCAGGTTGCCCGGGTGCGGATCGGCATGGATTTCGCCATGCACGAAGATCTGGTCCAGATAGCCGCGGATCAGCGCGGCCGCCAGCGGGTCCATTGCCTGTTCGGTGCGGCGTACATCGGGAATGGCGTCCACGCGCACGCCGGTGGCCAGTTCCATGGTCAGCACGCGCTGGCTGCTGAAATCCCACAGCGGCTGCGGCACCCACAGGCGCCGGAACGGCTTCAGGTGACGGCCGAAGCGCGCCAGGTTCTCGGCCTCGGCGTGATAATCCAGTTCCTGCATCAGGGTCTTGGCGAACTCGTTCAGCCAGTCGCGCAGGCGCACGCGGCGGCCCACCTGGGTCAGGTGATCGGCGGCCAGGGCGAAGCTGCGCAGCGCCTCCAGGTCCGAGCGCAGTTGTGCGGCCACTTCCGGCTTCTGCACCTTCACCGCCACCTGGCGCCCGTCGTGCAGCACGGCGCGATGCACCTGGGCGATGGAGGCGCAGCCCAGCGGTTCCGGGTCGAACGAGGCGAACAGCTTGTTCACCGGCGCGCCCAGCTCCTGCTCGACGATGGCGTGGATGCGCTGCACTGGAATGGCCGCGACCTTTTCCTGCATGCGCTCCAGCGCGGTGGCAAATTCCACCGGCACCATGTCCGGGCGGGTGGACAGCATCTGGCCCAGCTTGACGAAGGTAGGCCCCAGCGCTTCCAGGTCGCTGACGAACTGTTCGGGGTTGCCGTCGGGCGGCACGTCGGTATGGCTGCCCGCCGCATCCAGGTTCATGCCGGAAAACACCCCGGAATGGCGATAGCGCAGCAGCAGGCGCAGGATCTGGCTGCGCCGGTTCATGCCCTTGACCAGCGGTGGATTGCCCGGGGCGGTGGACGGATTGCTCAAACGACACTCCTTGAAAGCGACGGCACCCTGTTGGTAGCGCCGGGCCATGCCCGGCGGACACCCTGTGCAGGTAGCGCCGGGCCATGCCCGGCGGAAGTGGCAACGCGCCCAGTGTCCCCGCAGCGCGGTAGGCGCGCGGTGAACCCGCTACCGCCGTTCCCCCCGATCAGTCAGAATCGGTCCATTCCCTCTCTGGAAGTGCCATGGCCGGTGCCAGCCTGTTTGCCCTGCTCGACGATATCGCCACCCTGCTGGACGACGTCTCGATCCTCACCAAGGTTGCTGCGAAGAAGACCGCCGGCGTGCTGGGCGACGATCTGGCCCTGAACGCGCAACAGGTGACCGGCGTGAACGCCAACCGCGAACTGCCGGTGGTGTGGGCCGTGGCCAAGGGCTCGCTGCTGAACAAGGTGATCCTGGTGCCGGCGGCGCTGGCGATCAGTGCGCTGGAAGCCTGGCTGCACAGCCGCGGCTGGAACGTGCCGCTGATCGTGCCGCTGATGATGGTCGGCGGCGCCTTCCTGTGCTTTGAAGGCGTGGAGAAGCTGGCGCACCGCTTCCTGCATTCCGCCGACGAGGACGCCGAGCACCAGGCAGAACGCCGCAAGGCGCTGGCCGATGCGCAGGTGGACATGGTGGCGTGGGAAAAGGACAAGGTGAAGGGCGCGGTCCGCACCGACTTCATCCTGTCGGCCGAGATCATCGTGCTGACCCTGGGCGTGGTGGCCGTGGCCTCGTTCACCCAGCAGGTGCTGACCCTGTCAGTGGTAGCGCTGGCGATGACGGTGTTCGTCTACGGCCTGGTGGCCGGCATCGTGAAGCTGGACGACGTGGGCCTGTACCTGTCGCGCAAGGGCGGGGCGGTGGCCGCGTTCGGGCGCGGCCTGGTGCGCTCGGCGCCGTGGCTGATGAAGTTCCTGTCGGTGGCCGGCACCATCGCCATGTTCCTGGTGGGCGGCGGCATCCTGGTGCACAACATCCCGGCGCTGCACCACGCGGTGCAGGCGATGGGCGGGGAAGGGCAGTGGGGCTGGCTGATCAGCGCCGCCGCGAACATGGTGGTAGGTATCGTGGCGGGCGCCATCGTGCTGGCCGCGGTGACCGGCTTCCAGAAGCTGCGCGGCCGCTGACTATGGCCGCCGGGCATGGCCCGGCGCTACCACCACCCGCACGGTAGCGCCGGGCCATGCCCGGCGGGTTTCATCATCCCGCTTGTACGCGGTTCTTGCCATGGCGCTTGGCCTCGTACAGCGCATCATCGGCACGCCGCAGCAGGCTCTGCACATCGTCCCCCGGCTGCCACTGCGCCAGCCCGGCGCTGAAATGCACCGGCACGCGCTGGTCGCGCACGCTCAGCACGCGATGCGCCAGTGAACGCTGCAGCCGCTGCACGGTGGCCATGCTGTCGGCGGCCTGTGCATCGGGCAGCACCAGCACAAACTCATCGCCGCCCAGGCGTGCCACGCCATCGGTGGCCCGCAGCAACAGCCGGCACACCGACACCAGGTGCTGCAGCAGCGCGTCGCCACCTGCGTGCCCGTGGGCCTCGTTGGTCTGGTGGAAATCGTCCAGATCGATCACCGCCAGCCCCAGCGCCGTGTTGTTGCGCGCGGCACGGGCCAGTTCGCGCTGCAGCAGTTCGTCCAGGCCGCGGCGGTTCAGGGCCTGGGTCAGCGGATCGATGCGGGCCAGGTCTCCGGCCTCGCGCAGTTCCTGTTCCAGCTCGCTGATGCGCTGCTCGGCGCGTTCCACTTCCGCGCGGGCGCTGGCCAGATGGTCGCGCGCCTGGGCGGCCTGCTGCTGCACCTTGCCGGTGTCATGCATCACGTCCTGCAGCAGCTGGTTCAGGTCGGCAATGCTGCGCGCTTCGCGCAACTGCAGCGCATAGCTGCCGATACGATCGTGGTATTCGCCGGTGCTGGTGGCCATGCCATCCATGCGTTCGATGAACTCGCCCATCAGCCCGCGCATGGCGGCCTTGGATTCATCGATACCCTGGCGCAGCAGCCCCTGTTTGTAGATCACTTCGCGCAGCTCGGCGCGCGTGCGCTCCACCGCTTCGGTGTCCAGCGGGCCGGTCAGCAGCTGCTGCACGGCGGTGATCTGGCCCTGCAGCCAGCTGCGGTCGTCCAGCAGCTCGCTGACGTTTTCCAGCAGCAGGGCGAACAGTTCCAGCAGCAGGGCCTGCTGTTCCTGCCAGCTTTCCGCGCGGACGCCCACCTGGTGGCCGAGTTCGCGCACGCCCTGTTCGATGGGTTCCAGCGCCACGCCGGGCTGCCACTGGCGCAGGCGCGTTGCCAGCGCTTGGGCCTGCTCGCGCAGGTCGGGGTCGTGCTGCAGCAGGGCCACCACGGCGCCGCCCAGCAGCAGCCGCAGCTGTTCGGACAGGCGCAGGCTTTCGGGCTGGCCATCAGGTGAGTGCTGTTCGATGGTGCGGATGTACTTGTCGATCAGCTGGCGCATGGCACGGCCATAGCGCGGCCAATCGGCGCTGGCCTGGGCCGACTGCAGGCGATCGCCCATGTCGCCCAGTTCGCCGGGCAGGGTGGCCATGCCGTTGGCGAAGGCGGCCAGCAGCGGCTCGGGCGCGTCGGCGCCGGCAAACAGCTGCTGCAGGGCCACGCCGCCGCCGCCCTGCAGCACTACCCGGTCGGCCCGGCCATCGTCCACCACCGCGCGGACGCGCGCCGGCGGCCCAAGGGCGGTGCCGGGGGCAGGGCGGTGGTCTGGCTGGTCCGTCATGGAGCGAATCCCGGGGGTGGCAGGGGCTGGTTCCAGCATATCGGCGCGGCCGCGCACGGCTTGAACGGATAGCATGGGGCCACAGAATGCAGCAGTGGGGGTGGGTATGCGTGTGATGTTGCTGGGGGCGACCGGGCTGGTGGGCGGGCTGGCGCTGCCGATGCTGCTGGACGACCCGCGCTGCCGCGCCGTGGTGGCACCCACGCGGCGGCCGCTGGACCTGCGTGATGCCAAGCTGCACGCGCCCGTGCTGTCCTTCGACGCGGTGCCCGAGGCGCCGGACTGGGCGCAGGTGGACGCGGTCATCTGCGCCCTGGGCAGCACCATGGCCCAGGCCGGCAGCCGCGAGGCGTTCTACCGGATCGACCACGATTACCCGCTGGCCTTCGCCAACGTGGCGCGTACCCAGGGCGCACGCGCCTTCGTGCTGAATTCCGCGGCGGGTGCCAACCCGCGTTCGGCGGTGTTCTACAGCCGGGTGAAAGGCGAGCTGGAGCGCGACCTGCGCGCGCTGGACTTCGCCTCGCTCACCCTGGTGCGTCCCGGCTTGATTGGCGGCCATCGCCAGCAGGTGCGCCGTGGCGAAGCGTTCGCGCTGAAGGTGCTGGGCGCGTTGGATCCGGTGCTGCCCCGGGCCTGGCGGATCAACCCCGCCGAGTGCATTGCCCGGGCGCTGGTGGACGCCGCGCTGGCCCCGGCGCCGGGCGAGCATGTCGTGCCATCGCGGGAACTGGTGGGCTGACGGGTAGCGTCGAGCTTGCTCGACTGCCTTGGCCTTTCGCGAACAGCAGTCGAGCAAGCTCGACTCTACCAAGGCAAACGCCAAAGCAAACGCCAAGGCAAATGCCAAGGCAAATGCCAAGGCAAATGCCAAGGCCAAGGCAAAGGCCAAGGCAAAGGCCAAGGCAAATGCCAAGGCAAAGGCCAAGGCAAATGCCAAGGCAAATGCCAAGGCAAATGCCAAGGCAAATGCCAAGGCAAATGCCAAGGCAAATGCCAAGGCAGTGGATCGCCGCATTTCGCCCACAAAAAAACGCCGGGCAGTGCCCGGCGTTTCTCCAACCCATGTGCCAACCAAGGTTGGCACCTACCAGTCATTTCATTTGCCAACCAACGGTCAGCACCCACCCATCAATGGGTCGATCAGCTGGCCAGCGCCAGGTCGTCCATCATCGCGCGGAGGAAGCGGGCTGCTTCACCGCCGGTCGCCGCGCGGTGGTCGAAGGTCACCGACAGCGGGATGACCTTGTGCGCTTCCACGCCGCCCATCACCGGGGTCATCTGGTGGCGGGCACGGCC
>PJTS01000671.1_pt1 | contig 17795 bp, 11 predicted proteins | sample 1512251 | NCBI WGS metagenome assembly PJTS01 (sample SAMN08177686, study PRJNA422409) | Soil metagenome, whole genome shotgun sequencing project. | isolation source: Soil (2) enriched on wood chips: alkali lignin treatment | place: USA: Madison | collected 2015-01-15 | reverse complement strand
GCGACAGCGAGGCGCTGGCACAGGCCTGCGCCTGTATGTTTGGCCTCTCAGTCGCGCGGAGTGGCGGGACTGTCCTGCTGCAGGATCTACGCTTTCCCACACGACGGCCACGGGAAGAACAGGGATTTCCTCTGGAAATGTGCCGGCGGAAGCAGAATCTGGCCCAGATCCTGACGCCGCTTGTGGTGAATCTCTTCATCAGACCCCGTTATGGCCGTGGAACCAGAACTCCATTCCTGCAGAGAAACAGGGTTGCCGTTTTTGCCTCTTACAGCCATGACGGTATTCTGCCGCCCCAAGTGATACCCTATCTGGAGGGACTGAAATCGGTTGCCACCACCACAGTCGTCGTCTGTGATAACGAGTTGCAACCCGGAGAGGCTGCGAAACTTTATGGCCGGGCAGCTCATGTCATCACCGGGCGTCACGGTGAATATGATTTTGGCTCCTATAAACGCGGAACTTCATGGCTGCGTGAGAACGGGTATCTCGAAGCGGCAGATGATCTAATTCTCTGTAATGACAGTTGCTATGGTCCGACAGGCTCGTTCGGCCCCATGTTTGCTGAGATGGAATCCAGAGATTCCGATTTCTGGGGCGCAACAGAAAGCCACGAAATTCAGTACCATCTGCAAAGCTATTTCGTCGTTCTCACACGAAAATCTTTCAAATCATCTGCCTTCGAAAAGTTTATCGACGGAGTAAAGAAGGAAAAAACGGTCCAGGATGTCATAAAGAAATATGAAATAGGGCTGACAAAGTGCCTCGTTGCAGGCAACCTGAAACCAGATGCGTTTATTTCCAATATATTCATGGGGACATCCCACAAAGATCCGACTTACAAAAACCTTACCTTCGTACCCAATTTTAAGCTCAAAAAAGGCCTTCCTTTGATAAAGGTAAAGGCTCTTCATAAATCTTCAACAAACGTCAATGGATCCAATACTACCATAGACTGGATGCGTATAAACGCACCGGAACTCTTCGAGGCCGCACAGTCGAATGCCCTCATCCGAAAAATGTCGGGGGCTGAAAATATTAGATTCTCCGTCATTATGCCTGCTTATAACCGAAAGTGGTGCATATCTCGAGCGGTAAATGCGGCTCTCGCTCAAACCCATCAGAATTTTGAAATTATTATTGTCGATGACGGGTCATCTGACGGCACTGAAAACGAGCTGCGCGAAAAATTTCATGACGAGATAACGAGTGGAAAAATAGTATATGTCCCATTGCCCAGAAATGGGGGTGTTTCGAGAGCGCGAAATGTAGGTCTTTCTTTCGCAACATCGGAATGGGTCACCTATGCTGATAGCGATAATGAGATGCGCCCATATTTTCTTAGTATGATGGCAAATTCCATCATGGCAAATCCTGACAAAGATACAGTTTACGGTCGTATGATCAATGTGAACAGCGGGCTGATTGTCGGGAAGCCTTTTGAGCAGGGAGATATTGTAAAGGGTAACTTTATAGATTTGGGTGTATTTGCGCACAGGAGAAGTCTTGTGAGTCGATACGGCGGGTTCGATGACAGCCTGCGCCGACTGGTCGATTGGGATCTGATTGTGCGATATACACGACACAAGGACCCTGCATATATTGATCGCATCATTCTCGATTATGTCGATGATGAGAGAAATGACAGGATTTCCGTTAAGGAGTCTTACCTTAAGGCTGATATTCAGATTCGCCGCAAGCATAGTCCTTCCCCAACAGTTTCCACTGTTATTGTCAGTTATAATCATCAGAATTTCATTGTTGAGGCAATAGAAAGCGCTTTGGCGCAAAGAGGCGATTTTTATCATGAAATCCTGCTATCTGATGATGGATCCCGGGACAGCACAACGCGGATTTTCCGTAGCTATGCAGATCGGTATCCAAAACGGATACGCAATATAAGCCGAGGAGAAAATCGCGGAATTTCGGAAAACTATCGCCACTGTTTTGCCGAGGCACAGGGTGAGTTCATTGCGGTTCTTGAAGGTGATGACTACTGGACTGACCCGGAAAAGAATCTGAAGCAGGCAATGTTTCTACGGGAAACCCCTGCTGCGGCAATGGTTATGTCCCGTATCGAGCTGCTCGATATGTCCTCAGGTGGCAGACGCTTGCTTAGACGCCAGGAGGGTTTGGCAAAGATCCTGTCGGGGGCCGATTTCGCCGAAAATGAGCATCTCAACCTGATCGCCAACTTCTCCAGCACCATGTTCCGCAGTGATATCGTTAAGACCTTGCCTGATGCGGTGTATCATCCGAGACTCAATGAGATCACTCTCGCCTTCTACCTGGAGCAGATCGGCGGTATCGGTTTTATACCAGAGGTGATGTCGACCTACCGCCTCAATGAAAAAAGTGTTTGGACCGGCGCCTCAGCACTTAGCAGGCATATGCAGGCCATTGAGATCCGAAAGGCTGCGCTGCGGCTTGCTCGTCCGGTTTATCGCCAAGTGATCCAGTCTCATATTGATGCCCGTCAGAAACTCATGGAGTCTGAGCTTGCAAAAGAAACGCAGGTAGCGTGACATGATGCTGCGTTATTGCAGCCTGGCTGAAAATTCCAGTCAATTAATGACGGGCCGCCGAACAGGGAAGATATACCCGATATGACCAGCCGCCGCGCCACAAAGTCGCAGGAAAAGCGCAAAATTGCCGTTGTTGTGATGGGGATGCATCGCAGCGGAACTTCTCTGTTGGCAAGCATTCTGGATCGCCTAGGTTGCCAGGGGCCTAAAACTCCATTGCCGCCGAGTCAGTGGAATCCTAAGGGGTATTTTGAGTCCTCAGAACTTGTGAAGCTGAATGATGAGATACTTGCTGCACTTGGCTCGGGATGGGATGATTGGTCTGCAGCAAGTACAGGATGGCATGACTCGCCGCGCTTTCTGGAATTCCGTGAGCGCATTGCCGAAGGGTTGAACTCTGAGTACGGCAAGGCATCTCTGATTTACTTAAAAGACCCGCGTCTGTGCCGCCTGTTTCCGCTCTGGAACGATGCTCTCTCGGATCTTGGATTTTCGCCGGTATGCATTCACACTCATCGAAACCCCGTTGATATTGCGCGCTCACTGGAAGCCCGCAACGGAAATCCTGTTGAGCCGCAGCAGGCCATGTTGCTCTGGATGCGCCACGTTCTGGACGCAGAAATGGCAAGTCGTGGCCTTCCGCGTATCTTCATCAGCTATGATCGTATGCTGGAAAGCTGGTCAGAGGTCGCAGATCGCGCTGAAAGCGCCTTTGGCTTTCCTTGGCCCGTCCTGCGTCGATCCAGGGAGAGTCGGATCAGCGGTATTGTGGACCCGAGCCTCCGGCACAATGCTTCTTCTGTCGAGAGTTTTTTACGTAACCCGGATATCTCCCCCCTTCTGAAGGATTGCCTCAGGATCATGGAACACTGGGCAATTGAGGGGGAAGATGCTGCGGGCCGAGAGACGCTCATGCAGATTGCACAGACATTTGATGCATCTGCTGACCTCTTCGCGGTGCCCCTGATGGAGGTCACCAGAAAATATCGGGATGCCCGGGATCTGCGCCTGCAGGCCAAGGTGGTGCAGGAGGACCTGGCGGCGAGCGTCTCTGAACTTAATGCTGTCCGCAAGGAGCGTGCGGTCCTTGGCGAGGAAAATGCAGACCTTCAAGAGCGTATCACGGCAGCGCAGGAAGAACTGCGAATTGCCAATGAACGTCTTACACAATTGCGGGCTGAAGCCGACTTGCGGGCATCAGAGCTGGAGGAGCAGCTTACTGCGGCCCTGTCGCGGGCAGATGACAGCGATGCGCAGCTTGCTTCCGTCAGGCATCAGCACACTGACCTGCTGGACAGTCAGAACCGGCTTATCGCAGATATTTCTGAGCTCCGGATGCAAAGTGTCGCGCACCGCGGCGAGGCTGACGGAAAGATCCAGTCTCTTGAGACCGAGTTGACAAGCTTGACAGAGTCTTTGATTGAACGTGATCGGCTGTCGATACGATTGCAGAAAGAGTTCGCAGCCCGCAATCTCCAGCTCGAGCAGGACCGGGTCGAAGTGATAGCACGCCTGCACCAGGAATACAGATCCAGCACATCCTGGCGGTTCTCTGCCCCTTTGCGGGCCATCGGCCGACTTCTGAAATCGCGCGGATAGCCCCCGCTGATGACTTCACCGCGACAGCAGGGCTTCGACCACGCGCTCAGCGGCCTCTTCTGCTGAGAGCGAGACGGTGTCGACCACCAGCTGCGGTGCCTCCGGCGCCTCGTAGGGGCTGTCGATGCCGGTGAAGTTCTTCAGCTGGCCGGAACGGGCCTTTTTATAAAGCCCCTTCACATCACGCGCCTCGGCGACCTCCAGCGGCGTATTGACGAAGACTTCGATGAACTCACCCTCCGCCATCAGGTCGCGCACCATCTGCCGCTCGGCCCGGAAGGGCGAGATGAAGGCGGTTAGCACGATCAGCCCGGCATCGGTCATCAGCTTCGCCACCTCGCCGACGCGGCGGATATTCTCCACCCGGTCAGCATCGGTAAAGCCGAGATCGCGGTTCAGCCCGTGGCGCACATTGTCGCCATCCAGAAGGAAGGTGTGCTTGCCCATGGCATGCAGCTTTTTCTCGACAAGGTTCGCGATGGTCGATTTGCCCGAGCAAGAGAGACCGGTGAACCAGACCACGGCAGGCTTCTGCCCCTTCAGCCCGGCATGGGCGTCGCGGTTGATATCGACCGCCTGCCAGTGGATGTTCTGGCTGCGGCGCAGCGCGAAATGGATCATGCCGGCAGCGACCGTCGCATTGCTCATGCGGTCGATCAGGATGAAACCGCCGAGATCGGGGTTTTGCGCATAGGCCTCGAACGGGATCTGACGGTCGGTCGAGATATTGACCACGCCGATCGCATTCAGCCCCAGCGTCTTTGAGGCCAGATGCTCCAGCGTGTTGACGTTGACCTCATATTTCGGCTCGGTCACCGTGGCGGTCACGGTCTGGGTGCCGACTTTCAGGAGGTAAGGCCGGCCGGGCAGCATCGCCGCCTCATCCATCCAGACAAGCGTCGCCTCGAACTGGTCTGCCACCTCGCAGGGCGCATCGGCCTGCACGATCACATCGCCGCGCGAGCAGTCGATCTCATCAGCGAATGTCAGCGTGACGGATTGCCCCGCTACTGCCCGCGAGAGGTCACCATCAGCCGAAGGGATCGCCTTCACGGTGGTGGTCTTGCCCGAGGGCAGCACCCGGATCGCATCGCCCGGCGCCACCGCGCCCGAGGCGATCTGCCCGGCAAAGCCGCGGAAATCGAGATTGGGCCGGTTCACCCATTGCACCGGCATGCGGAACGGCGCCTCCTGCATGCGGCTGTCATGGACCGGCGCGACCTCCAGATGCTCGATCAGGGTCGGGCCCTGATACCAGGGGGTGGAGGCCGAGCGGGTGACGATATTATCGCCTTTCAGCCCGGAAATCGGGATAGCCTGGAACGCAGCCATGCCGATTTTGTCGGCAAAGGCGCGGTAATCGCGGGTGATCTCGTCAAAACGCTCCGCCGAATAGCCGACGAGGTCCATCTTATTGACCGCCAGCACCACGTTTTTGATGCCGAGCAGATTGACCAGATAGGAGTGTCGCCGCGTCTGGGTCAGCACGCCCTGGCGCGCATCGATCAGGATCACCGCCAAGTCAGCGGTCGAGGCGCCGGTGACCATATTGCGGGTATATTGTTCATGGCCGGGGGTATCGGCCACGATGAATTTGCGCTTGTCGGTGGCGAAGAAGCGGTAGGCGACATCAATGGTGATGCCCTGCTCACGCTCGGCGGCGAGACCATCGACCAGGAGCGCGAAATCGATCTCCCCCCCCTGGGTGCCGACCGCCTTGCTGTCATTTTCGAGGCTCGCCAACTGATCTTCAAAGATCATCTTGCTGTCATAGAGGAGCCGCCCGATCAGGGTCGACTTGCCGTCATCGACCGAGCCGCAGGTGATGAACCTGAGCATGGTCTTATGCTGGTGCTTTTCCAGATAGGCGTCGATATCCTCGGCGATCAGCTGATCGGTGACATAGGCGGGGCTGGTGTCGTGAGCGCTCATCAGAAATAGCCCTCCTGCTTTTTCTTCTCCATCGAGGCGGATTGCTCATGGTCGATGGCGCGGCCCTGACGCTCAGACGTGGTGGTCAGCAGCATTTCCTGGATCACCTGCGGAAGGGTTTTCGCATCCGACTCCACCGCGCCGGTCAGCGGGTAGCAGCCAAGGGTGCGGAAACGGACCGATTTCATCTCCGGCACTTCGCCGGGATTGAGGCGGAAGCGCTCATCATCGACCATGATCAGCAGGCCGTTCCGTTCCACCACCGGGCGCGGCGCCGAGAAGTAAAGCGGCACGATCTCAATGCCTTCGAGATGGATATATTGCCAGATATCGAGCTCGGTCCAGTTTGAGATCGGGAAGGCGCGGATCGATTCACCCTTGGCCTTGCGGGTATTGTAGAGCTTCCACAGCTCCGGGCGCTGGTTCTTCGGATCCCAGCGGTGATTGGCCGAGCGGAAGGAGAAGATCCGCTCTTTGGCGCGGGATTTCTCCTCATCGCGGCGCGCACCGCCAAAGGCGACATCGAAACCATACTGCGTCAGCGCCTGTTTCAGACCCTCGGTCTTCCACATATCGGTATGCAGGCTGCCATGATCGAAAGGATTGATGCCTTTGTCCAGCGCCTCGGGGTTCTGATAGACGATCAGATCCATCCCGGCGGCCTCGGCGGCACGGTTGCGCAGCTCATACATCGCGCGGAACTTCCAGGTCGTATCGACATGCAAGAGCGGGAAAGGCGGCGGCGCAGGATAGAAGGCCTTTTTCGCCAGATGCAGCATCACGGCGGAATCCTTGCCCACCGAATAGAGCATGACCGGGCGGTCGGCATTTGCCACCACCTCGCGCATGATATGGATGCTTTCGGCCTCGAGCCGTTGAAGGTGGGTCAGCGTGGTTTTCGCAGTCATTGCCCTGCCATGGCACTGGATAAGGATCGCTGCGTGATGCCACAGCGGCCAGGCAAAGCAAAGGCAAGGGCGGGGCAAAGCCGGGGCGGGACCGGATTCAGGCCGGAAAATCCTGCGCCGGGGAAAAGCCCGGAACGCGGTTTTGCCCTGGCTCCCTGCGGGTGAAAACCGGTTCGGCCCCGGGGCCGAAGCCGGAATGACGGCCTTTGCGCCAGCTCCTTGCGGGAGACAGCAGACAGCCCCCCCCCTTTGCGCTATGGCGCATGGAACAGGCGATGGCCCGAATGTGTCAGCAGTATTTGTGAGATCTCCATGCCCCCCCCACACCGCGTCCTGATCACCGGAACCGCCGGATTTATCGGCTTTCATCTGGCGCGGCTTTTGCTGGCCGAGGGGTTCCTCGTGCATGGCTATGACGGGATGACGGATTACTACGACATCCGTCTCAAACAGCGCCGCCATGCCATGCTGCTGCAGGATGGCAATTTCTCGATGACCGAGGGCATGCTGGAAGATGCGGCTTTGTTCGACCGCGTCGCGGATGACTTCCGTCCCGATGTGATCGTCCATCTCGCCGCCCAGGCCGGGGTGCGCTACAGTCTCGAGAACCCGCGCGCCTATATCGATGCAAATATCGTCGGCACCTTTAATGTGATGGAGGCGGCGCGCCGGCTGGAAGTGAAGCATCTCCTGATGGCCTCGACCTCCTCGGTTTACGGCGCCAATGAGGAGATGCCTTTCACCGAGACGGAAAAGGCCGATACTCAGCTCACCATTTATGCGGCGACCAAGAAAGCCACCGAGAATATGGGCCATTCCTATGCCCATCTGTGGAACCTGCCCACTACCATGTTCCGCTTTTTCACGGTTTACGGCCCTTGGGGCCGCCCGGATATGGCGCTTTACAAATTCGTCGATGCGATCCTCGAGGACCGCCCGATCGACATCTACAACCATGGCGAGATGTACCGCGATTTCACCTATGTCGACGACCTCGTGCGCGGCATCCGCCTGCTGATCGATACGGTGCCGGTGCGCCCCGCTGACAAGGTGGCTCCAGAAGGCGACAGCCTCTCGCCGGTCGCGCCTTACCGCGTCGTCAATATCGGTAATTCCGACAAGGTACGGCTCTTGGATTTCGTCGATGCGATTGAAGAGAGCCTCGGCAAACCCGCGATCCGCAATTACATGGAGATGCAAAAGGGTGATGTGCCGGCGACTTGGGCCGATGCGGATCTTCTGCAACGCCTGACCGGCTACCGGCCAGAGACCGGTTTCCGCGACGGCGTGGCGCAATTCGTGGCCTGGTTCAGGGACTATTACGGCAAATGAGTCTGCTTGACGGGCGGGCGGATCGACGCCTGGCCCCACTTGGCGGCCGCACGTCCCCTGCTGGCAGCCGATCTTGCGTGCTTCAGGCAAGACAGAGGGGAATGCCTGTCCTGCCGGTGCCGCGCCGGTTTCTCCTTCTGGCCTGATCAGAGGCGTTGCGCCGGAGCGGCTGTTCTTTTTTGGGCAGATGGCAGGATATCCGGCAGCGGAGGCTGGCATTTCACGCGGTTCGGGCTTATGGGGAGAACAGCGTATTCGGTTGCGATCCTGTAGCTTTTGTCAGCCATCCTGAATATTACTCCCCATCAGAAATTTGGAGAAGCCAGATGACGAATCTGAAAACCGGACTGACAGTCGCTGTGCTTATGGGCGCCATGGCCATGCCCGCGGTCGCGCAGGATCCGGCGCCCCAGCCGGCCGGTGAGCCAGCCAGCACCTCCGCATCCGCCGGCGGTGCAGGAGCACCTGCGGCCGGGGCTCCTGCAGCTGGCTTCGCGCCGGCAGCGGGTGGCTTGGGCGCTGTTGGTGCGGCTGGTGCGGTGGGCGCAGGCCTGGCACTGACGATTGGCATCGTCGGCCGCAACGGCGGCACGGACGGCACCGACAGCACATCGACGACATCGACCTCCTCCACGAACTGAGCATTTTCGTCTGGACCTTGGCTTCGGTGCGGAGCCAGGGTCCAGTCATGCCTGCCCGCGCCATGCGGCGCCCCGGGGCCGGTCGTTCTCTGAGCAAGTGGGCTTTCTCCCTGAGTTCAAGGACTATTTTCGAACAATCGAGGCGAATATGACGCTGCAGACCATCGTGCCTGTCCTTCTTTGCGGGGGCTCTGGCACCCGCCTCTGGCCGCTTTCACGCAAGAGCTATCCCAAACAATTCGCGCTTGAGATCGGGGGGCGGACGCTGTTCCAGGCCTCGGCCGAGCGCCTCTCCGGCGAGGGCCACAGCGGCAGCGGCGCGGGCTTCCGCTTTGCCGCGCCGGTGACGGTGACCGGATCAGACTTCCGCTTCATCGTGACCGAGCAGCTGGCGGCAATCGGCATTGATCCGGGATCGATCCTGATCGAGCCCTCACCGCGCAATACCGCGCCTGCGATCCTCGCCGCAGCGCTTTACCTGCAGGAGCGCGATGCGGATGCCATCATGCTGGTGGCGCCCTCCGATCACGCGATCCCGGATGAAGAGGCCTTCCGCGCCACGGTTGCGCGCGGTCTCTCCGCGCTGGAAGCCGGGCGGCTGGTGACCTTCGGCATCACCCCCGACCGGCCCGAGACGGGCTATGGCTATCTCGAACTGGCGGCAGCGGCGGGCGAAGAGCCGGTCGAGCTGAAACGCTTTGTCGAAAAGCCCGATGCTGTGCGGGCGGCTGCGATGCTGGCCGAGGGCAATTTCCTCTGGAATGCCGGGATCTTCCTGTTCCGCGCGGCCGACCTGGTCAAAGCCTGCGAGATGCATGTGCCGGCCATGGTCGCCCAGGTGCGTGAGGCGCTTGGCCGAGGCCGCACCGATCTGGGCTTCCTGCGGCTGGAGGAAACCGTCTGGAACGGCATCGAGGATGTCTCGATCGATTACGCGGTGATGGAAAAGGCCGACAATCTCTCGGTGGTGCCCTTCTCGGATGGCTGGTCGGATCTGGGCGGCTGGGATGCGGTCTGGCTGGAAGGCGGGCCGGATGCGAATGGCGTGGTCACCTCGGATCATGCGACCGCGATTGACTGCGAAAACAGCCTGCTGCGCTCGGAATCCGGGGCGGTGGAGCTGGTGGGGATCGGGCTGAAGAATGTGATCGCGGTGGCGATGCAGGATGCGGTTCTGGTCGCCGATGCCTCCCGCGCCCAGGATGTGAAAAAGGCGGTGGCGGCGCTGAAAGCGAAAGGCGCCCGCCAGGCCGAGACCCTGCCGCGCGATTACCGGCCCTGGGGCTGGTATGAGAGCCTGGTGATCGGCCAGCGCTTCCAGGTCAAGCGCATCCATGTCCATCCGGGCGCGGCGCTGAGCCTGCAATCGCATCACCACCGCTCGGAACACTGGATCGTGGTCGAGGGTACCGCGCGCGTCACCGTCGATGATCAGGTGACGCTCGTGACCGAGAACCAGTCGGTCTATATCCCGCTCGGCGCGGTTCACCGGATGGAAAACCCGGGCAAGCTGCCGATGGTGCTGATCGAGGTGCAGACCGGCAGTTATTTCGGCGAGGATGACATCATCCGCTATGAGGATGTCTATGCCCGCGGTCAGGGCGCTAAGGGCTGAGAGGCCCCGCCCGGACCGGGCCCCTGCCTTTTCTCATATGGGTTTCCCGGAGAAGACGGCCCAGCCAAGGCAGACATGACATGGCGCGCAGCAGCAGGAAAACTGCTGCCGCCAACGGTCACACCAAACCTGCATCGCCGCAGATCAGAGCCGCAATCTGCTGATGGCCGTATTTGTTCGGATGCAGCCCGTCCATCGTATAGACCCCGTTATTCGTGACCATATTGGTCGGGCTGGTCTAGGCGGGCTCCAGCGCCATGTTCCAGGCCAGATCCTCAAGAAGATCAACGGTATGGATGTTGTTCCTGCGCCCGACCTCGGCAATCGCATCGCGCTTGCGCCGCCAAGAGCCGTCCAGCGACCAGTAGGTGCCGGAGCTGCGCTTTTGCGGCAGATCGGTGCACAGGATCAGGACCGGCTTTTTCACCGCATCAATCTTCGCGGTCTTCTCCGCCTCGGTATCGGCGCCGGTCAGCGTGGCACGGGCGCGGATATTGTAGTAATAATCCTGAATTTTCCGCACCGTATGATCCACCGCCTGGATGAAGCGGGTGCCGGAATAGTCACTGGCGATATTGGTCTGGGTGACGAGGCTTTCACCCGAGACCGAGCCGTCAAAGGTGCCGACGCTGCCCGACGCGCCGTCATCATTGCCACCGGGCAGGCAGATGATGACATCCGGTTCATAGGTCCAGATCCGCGTGAGCCGCGCATTCAGCGCGGTCTGGGCCGCCGTCTGGCCGGAATAGCCGCCATTATAGACGCTCGCGCCGGTCTGGGCCTCAAAAGCGTCTTTGGCAAAGCTGTAATCGGCCGAAAACCGGCTGTCGCCGTAAAGGATAATCTTCGAGGCGGCGCTCAGCACCGGGCGGCGGCGGATCTTGCGGCAGGAGCGATCCACGCTGCCGGCGAGGCTGGCGGAGGCGGCAAGCGCATAGCGGGTGACCGGCACCGGGCCGCGCGCGCTGTTGGGGTAGGTACGGGCGGCAACAATCTGATGCAGGGCAGAGGCGCGGCACAGACGGATCAGGCCGGTGCCTGCGGGCGTGACAAAGCTGCCCTGGCGGGGGCTGGGATTGCCTGCCTTGCCCGCGATGAAACTGCCGCCGACGGTATAGCAGGCGATATGCGCCACGGCATTATGGGCCAAGATGTCGAAGGCAAGGCTGATCCCTGCCTCCATCCGCATCGGCTGGCTCATCTCCCAATTGCCCGAGCCGTCATTGACCACGCCGCCATTGCTGATCGCGAGATAGCCGGGCGACCATTCGGCAAGGGCGAAAAGATCGGTCAGGCTGCTGCCCGAAGCCAGCACTCTCGCCGAAAGACCGGTCTCGCCGATCCGCTGCCAGCCGGACGGGCTCACCTGCCAGCTGTAGCGCCCGGCATTGGCCACCGTGCCGCTGGCGACGGGATCGGTATGGCACTTCGGCGCCGGTGCCGGAAGCCAGCCCGGCAGTGGGAAGCGCTGCCAGCGCGCTCCAGCTGGCAAGCGTGCGGGCGGCGCTTTGCGCGGCCCCGGCTGCAGCCTCGGTCGCGATGCGGGCGGTCTCGGCGCGGGTTGCATCACCGACCGGCGGCCTGGGCGGCCCGGCTCTGCGCCAGATCGCGCGCCTCTGCCACCTCTGTCAGATAGCCCGGCGCGGTGAAACCGGCGAGCCCTTCGGCCGCCCCTAGGATCGTTGCGACCTCAGCCTGCGAGGCCTTGACCCAGAAGCTTGCCGGGGCAGCCGGCACGCTGTTGCCCAAAATATCCCCCAACATATGCTGCGGCGCGGCACCGATCTGGATCCTGCCCAGCGATACCTCCCGCGGCACGGAACCCCTGGCGCGGTCCTGTTCCTCCCAATGTGCCGTGACCGTGTAATGGGTGCCATGCAGCCCCTCGCTGTTGCGCCAGAGCCGGAAGCCCTCGGGCAGGGCGCCGGTCTCATCAAGCGATACGCTCAGCGTCGCCGGCAACAGGATATCCTCACCTTCACGATCACAGGCCGAGAGGGTGAAGGTCAGTCTCACCCCGGCAAATGCCTCACCCGTAGGCAGGGGGATGCGACCGGTGATCAGGCTGCTGGTCAGGGACATTGCGGGCTCCGGTATCGGGTGCGGGAGTGTCAGGTGCAGGGGGCACGAATAAGGCGCCCGAACCGGGCCCGACAGGGACAGGGACCAGGCCCCGGCTCTGGCCCGCGATCCTGTCGGCATGTGGTAAATCTCTCCTTGCCGGAGCGTACGCTGCCCCGTATCTGCGGGCCGGTGCCTTCTTTGCAGGCTTTGATTTCTGCAAACCCGACAGGGAAAAAGCTGCCTCAAAAGTCACAGGAAAACGACAGTCCGAAGTGCCGTAAAATTGCCGAAAATCACGGGATTTGCAGGGATCATATTACATGCAGGGGTTGTTTCAGCGGGGCGGCTCGTCTAGGGTCCGCCTGCCTGGTCTTGCCGCCTCGGATGGCTTGGGCTGCGTGGTAAGTTTTGTTTGTGCGCGGTCCTGATTTTACCGGCTTAACCGGCTTTTACATGATGTTTTGCGCGAGAATGGCCCCACGTGACGACCTCTCCTTCGCCGACAGCTGCGGGTGCCATGTCTGATTCTGACGATACGATCGATCTCCTGGCCCTGCTGCGGACCCTCTGGCGCGGCAAGCTGGTGGTGCTGGGGGCTGCACTTTTCTGCATGATCCTGGGCGGTGTCTATGCCTGGCGCGTGGCTGTGCCACTTTATTCAGCAAATGCCGTGGTGATGCTGGATGCCCGCGAAAATTCCGGCATGGGGCTGAGTGCGATCCTTGGCGGGCTTTCGACCGACAGCTCAACCGTGAATACCGAGGTGCAGGTTCTGCGCGGGCGCACCCTGATCGGACGGGTGGTCGACGAGCTGGATCTGACCACCGACCCGGAATTCAACGGCACCCTGCGCCCCGAAGGGTTGGGGGCGACGCTGCGCCGCAGCATCGGGCTTGGCTCTGAGCCGGTTGTGCTGCCGCCCGAAGAAGCAGCCGCGCGGGAGCGCGCTGCGGCGACCAGTGCCCTGCTGGACCAGATTGCAATCACCAATGTGCCGAACAGTCTGGTCTTCCAGATTGCTGTCACCACGGAATCCGCCGCGAAATCGGCGCAGATCGCCGATACGATTGCCCGTCTCTATATCGATGATCAGATGCGGGTCCGCTTTGAGGCGACCGAGACTGCGATCAGCTGGCTGTCGGAACAGGTGATCGTTCTGAAGAAGAATATCGACGAGTCCGAGGCGGCGGTGCGCGAGTTTCGCGCCACCACCAATGTGGTCGATCTTGAGACGCTTGGCGCGCTGGACCGCCAGCTCAAAGAAACGCGGCGCCGGATCGAATTGCAGACACAACAGGCCGCAGATCTGCGGCTGCGTCTCGATCGTATTGAAGGCGCCGCTGATCCGATGGCGAAGGCGCTTGCCAGCGGCGATGAGGCGCTGATCCGGCTTGCAGGCCAGCCTGAAACAGACGAGGCCGCAGCCAGTCAGTTCGAGACGGGTCTTGCCCGGGTGACAGCCCTCACCCGCCAGGATCTGGCGCGGGTCGAGGCCCAGGATGTCTCGCTGCGCGAGGCGGAGCAGAAGCTTGCCGCCGATTTCGAGAGCCAGTCGCGCGACCTGGTGACACTTGAGCAACTGGTACGCGAGGCCGAGGCCAACCGGCTGCTCTATGATCAGTTCCAGACCCAGCTGAAAGAGACCCTCGCCCAGCAGGGGATCCAGCGTCCCGACAGCCGGATCCTGTCCCAGGCAGTGATGCCCTCCGCACCTTCGGCACCGCGCAAGAGCCTGATCCTTGCAATGTCGCTGGTGCTTGGCACTATGATCGGCACCGGGATCGTGCTTTTGCGGGAGATGACGGTCAACCGCATCCGCACGCCGCAGGATCTTGAGGCGCTGACCGGCCGTTCGGTCTTTGCCCAAGTGCCGAAAATCGATGAACGCAGCCGCAGGGGCGTGCTGGGCTATCTGGCGCGCAACCCGGCCTCAGCCGCCGCCGAGGCGATCCGCAATCTCAGGGTCTCGATCCTCTTGTCCTCGGCGGAAAAGACGCCGCAGGTCATCATGATCACCTCTTCGGTTCCCGGCGAGGGCAAGACCACCACGACGCTGGCGCTGGCGCAGAATATGACCACGCTCGGCCGCAAGGTGCTGGTGATCGAGGGCGATGTCCGCCTCTCGCCGCTCAGCGAGTATTTCGACGGCATTGGCAAGGGGAAACCCGGCGTGGCCGAGGTGATCGAAGGAAAAGTCCCGCTGGCAGAGGCGGTGCAGCCGATTGCCGGTATCGGAGATCTGCTCTCAGAGTCGAAAATCACGATCAATGCGGCGGATCTCTTCTCTTCCGAGCGTTTCGCGGATCTGATCACCCAGGCGCGCGGGCTCTATGACCTGATCCTGATCGACACGCCGCCGGTCCTTGTCGTGCCCGATGCAAGGATCATCGCGCAACAGGCCGATGTGGTGATCTTCGCCGTGCATTGGGACCGCACCTCGGCCGATCAGATCAGGGCAGCGATGCATCAGCTTGAGCTGGTCAATGTAACGCCTGCGGGCTTCGTGCTGACGCTGGTCGATCCGCTGGGGATGCGCCGCTACGGCTATGGCGACAATTATGGCGCCTATGCCAGCTACGGCAAAAATTACTACACGGATGAAGGCAAGCAGGCCTCGTGAAAAGGGCGCCTGCGCTGTGAGGCCTGAATTGTGAAGGCCTGCCCCGGTTAACCGGGCAGGCGAAGCGAGTGAAGACATCCGGGATACGGGAGCGATGCGGAAGCTGAAGGCAGACCCTTCTCTGAGCGGCAGTCAGGCGGGGGCCAGCGCCCCGGGCCGGGCGCTGCCCGTGCCTGCCCGAAGCGCTGCTGCCGATACGCCTGCCATCCATGGCAGTGCTGCCCTTCTGGCGATGCTTGCCTGTCTGGCCGGCACCCCCGCTTTGGCGCAGGACGAACAGGAAGACCCGCGCCGGATGCCCGGACTTTCCTCTTACGGGGTGCCGGGCCATATCGACATGCCCTCGGCCTGGGCGATGCCGGATGGCAGTTTTGCCTTCACCTTCAACCAGTTCGGCCCCGATATCCGCCGCGCCACCATGGCTTTCCAGATCACCCCGCGGGTGACCGGGGTGTTCCGCTATTCCTATATTGACAATTATTCCTCGAATTTTGGCGCGCTCTATGACCGCAGTTTCGACCTGCGCTATCAGATCCTGACGGAAAATCCCGATGGCTGGAGGCCGGCGCTCTCGGTCGGTCTGCAGGATTTCGGCGGCACCGGCATCTTTTCCGCCGAATATCTGGTGGCCTCAAAAACCTTTGGTGAGACGGTCAGCGCTTCGGGTGGGATCGGCTGGGGCCGGTTCGGCTCTTATGGCAGCTTCGGAAACCCGCTTTCGATCCTCTCTGACCGCTTTGATGATCGCGGTGGTTTCACCGGCATCGCAGATACCGGGCGCGTGGGATTTGACCGCTTCTTCCGTGGTGATGCGGCTTTCTTCCTCGCCCTAGATTGGCAGGCCACCAGGCGGCTGCAGCTGAGCTTTGAATATTCCTCGGATGCGATGGAGCAGGAGGTTGCCCGTATGGGCTATCGCCACCGCACGCCGGTCAATCTCGGGATGGAATACCGCTTCGACAATGGCGGCATCCTCGGGCTCTCGGTGCTGCATGGCTCCGAGGTCGCGCTGAGCTATACGCTGGTGCTGGATCCGACCCGCCCCTCCGCGCCTTCGGGACGTGAAAGCGCGCCCCCTGCCATTTCACGTGGCAGCGCCGCCACCCTAGCCAGCTGGGGCGATATCTCCGACAATATCTCTGGCAGCAGTCCGCAGCGCGAGGCGCTGGCAGAGGCGCTCTCGGATCAGGGCATCCGGCTTGAAGGGCTGAGCTTCGCGGGCGACACCGCCACGGTGGCGATCAGCAACCGGCAATGGCCGAACACGGCCCAGGCCTGGGGGCGCACCGCCCGCGTCCTCAGCGCTGAACTGCCGGCTGAAATCACCCGTTTCCGCATCCGAAGCATGGATCGCGGCATGGCGCTGAAGGATGTCATCCTTACGCGCGAGGATCTGGAAGAGCTGGAATTCGCCCCGGACGGCGCTTGGCAGATCTATGCCCGCGCCGATATCCGCGATGTTTACTCACTGAGTTCAGCAGACGAGGGCGCGCTGCCCGATCCGAGGCTGGATCTGGCCAGCCAGTCCTCGCTGCTGCGGCTTCTGCCCTATACCGAGACCGCGCTCTTTGATCCCGACAATCCGCTGCGGATCGATTTCGGCGCCGAACTGCTGGGCGAATGGTCGCCTGGGAACGGGCTCTATTTCTCGGGTGCGATCCGGCAAAAGCTGGTGGGCAATCTCGACACCTCGACCCGCATCTCGGATTCAATCCAGCAGCATGTGCGCTCGGATGCACCGCTTTACGCCAAAACCACCGGTCCGAAACTGGCCTTCGCCACCGCCGAATGGTTCAGTCGTCCCGGACCGGAACTCTATGGCCGCGTCAGCGCCGGCATGTTCGAGAAGATGTTCGGCGGGGTCTCGGGCGAGGTTCTCTGGGCACCGGTCGACCGGCGCTATGCCCTCGGGGTCGAGCTGAACTATGTGAAACAGCGCGATTATGAGGGCGGGCTCGGCTTTTTCGATTATGACGTGCTGACCGGCCATGCCTCGCTTTATTACAATCTGGGCAACGGCTATCTCGCCCAGCTTGATACCGGCCGCTATCTCGCAGGTGATTTCGGCTCGACGCTGACGCTGACGCGGCGCTTTGGCAACGGGTTTGAGGTCGGCGCCTTCTTCACCCTCACCGATATCAGCTTCGATGATTTCGGCGAGGGCTCGTTTGACAAGGGGATCACCATCAGCCTGCCGCTGGCCTGGGTCACCGGCCAGCCGACACAGCAAAGGGTGGGCCAAGTGATCCGGCCGATCCAGCGCGATGGCGGCGCAAGGCTCAGCGTCAGGAACCGACTTTACGGCCTGACCCGTGATGAGACGGCGGCGGCCCAGGGCACCGGCTGGGGGCGGTTCTGGCGATGAGACTGCGCATGAAGACGATGCCCTCCCTGATGCTCCTTGTGACCCTGGTGCTGAGCGGCTGCTCAGGCCGGACCAGCGAAGCACTGCTGGCGCGCTATGCGGGCCGTGCCCGCCTCGAGCGGCACAGACGGCGCGTGTGAGTCTGGGTGTGCCGATAGTCGGGCGTGCGGGGGGTTTGCGGGAGGGGGGCAGCT
>PJTS01000662.1_pt1 | contig 18282 bp, 15 predicted proteins | sample 1512251 | NCBI WGS metagenome assembly PJTS01 (sample SAMN08177686, study PRJNA422409) | Soil metagenome, whole genome shotgun sequencing project. | isolation source: Soil (2) enriched on wood chips: alkali lignin treatment | place: USA: Madison | collected 2015-01-15 | reverse complement strand
GCCTACGGTGGACTCGATATGGCCGATGCCGATGTGCTCAGGCGCATGATGTCGGGTAAATATCGCAGCAAAGACCATCTGATCGAGATCGAAGATAAGTTTTTCTCCAACTGCAAGGCCAAGGGCTATGACGAGCAAGTCAGCAGGGAGATCTGGCGGCAGATGGAAAGCTTTGCCGGCTATTCCTTTAACAAGGCGCACTCCGCTTCCTTTGCCGTAGAGAGTTACCAGAGCCTTTTTCTCAAGACCTATTATCCCCTGGAGTTTATGGTTGCGGTGCTCAACAATTATGGTGGGTTTTACAACCGCAAGGTCTATGTCAATGAAGCGCGGATTTCGGGGGGCAATATCTGCTTACCCTGTGTGAATCAGTCGGTCTTTAATACCTCCATCCGGGAAAGGGATATTTATCTGGGTTTTGACTGTCTGCTCAATTTGGAAGGCAAACTGGCCCATCGCATCATTGCAGAACGGGAAGCCAATGGTCATTATCAAAGTTTGCAGGACTTTGTCAAGCGGACACAGGCAGGGCTCGAGCAGGTCATTATTCTGATCCGCGTCGGTGCCCTGCGGTTTACCGGGATAGGGAAGAAGGCCTTGCTCTGGGAGGCCCATCTGCTGATGAGCAGGCATAAGCCAGCGACTGTCGGCATAGCCCTCTTTGAGACCGAGAGCCGCAAACCCATTCTTCCCCCTTTGGAGGAGGATATCCTGGAAGACTATTACGATGAGATCGAGCTGATCGGATTTTGCGTGACCGGTACCTTGTTTGATCTGGCCAAGAGTGATTACCGGGGTGATATGCCAGCTCGCGAGCTTCATTTGCATGAAGGGAAAATAGTGCGTCTGGTAGGCGATTTTGTCTGCGAGAAATTTGTCAAGACCAAGCGGGGCGACTTGATGAAATTCGGTACTTTCCTCGATGCCGAGGGGCGCTTCTTTGATACGGTGCACTTCCCACAGACACTGGTGAAATATCCGCTCCGTGGTGCAGGAATCTATTTGATTGAGGGTAAAGTTGTTGTGGAATATGCTTGTCCATCGATCGAGGTGATCCGCTGTGCCAAGATGCCGCTAAAGCCCGATCCGCGGAGTGAATAATAAATCCTATCTTAGCCCTATGCTGTACAATCCCTTTGAACAAGTCACCAAAAGCTCCTTTCGCGAGCTCGTCGAGTCCGGTTATACCGACTTTGTGCTGCAGCGCTTTGAGTGGCCTGATGTCAAGGAAAAAACAGGTTTCCTGCTCACACCTTACGATGATAAAGAAAGCGCCGATCAGCATGCCCATCAACTGGGGACCAAGGAGGGAAGAGCCATGCAGCTGCCGCAGGATGCCGATAAGATCGAAAGCATGCTGGCGACCGGATCAGGCTACCGTATCTTTCTCAATCGTATCAAGGAGGAAAACTGGGACAAGAGCATGCTCAAGCTCTACGAGAAAAATATTGTCAACTACCTGCGTACCAAGACCAGGTTTCAGCGAAAAAATCCCATTGACATCCTGTTCTCACTAGAATATGGCCGGGTAGTGGCTATCATTACTGACGGGCAGACCCAAAAGAAAGTATTTGCTATAGATATCCTTCGTTAGCTCGAACCTGTACGAACCGAAAAGCCCTATTTTCTTGGCTTAGATCGATCAAATTTACAGTGTAAATTGTGTATATTCGTATCAAAGCCAAACAAAGAAAGGACACCATTATGTGCTGGGATATTAGCCTCCATACCGATATTGAGATTATCAAAAAGACCTTTCCGCAACTGCGGGACGAGCGTCGTCAATTGGATTACAATTATGACTATCTGGAAAATGTCCAGGCCATTACCTTTCCCAAATATCCGATCCTGTATAAGGATAAGGATTCAAGCCAGCTGGCCTTGACCGAGATGGAGTGGGGCGTACTGCCGACCTATATTGACGATCCCAAGTTGCAGGCCGATCGCAGGCGCAATATGATCAATGTCCGTAGTGAGCGTATCCTAGAGGATAAAAAATCCTATTGGTATCGCCTGCACAAGCAGCGCTGTCTTATCCCTGTGAGTGGCACCTTTGAGCATCGTGCGGTAAAGGGCTGGAAAAAGAAAGTCCCTTATTTTATCGGTGCAGAGGGCAGGGAGCTGTTCTATCTACCGGGCTTGTACCAGTGGCATGAGACGGTGGATGAAGATGGCGTAGTCGAACGCGTAGGATCTTTTGGGATGCTTACGCGGGCAGCCAATGAAGTGATGGCCAATATTCACAATGATGGGCCAAATAAACATCGGATGCCTTTATTTTTACCAGAGGATCTCGAGCGTCAATGGATCGAGGATATAAACGAAGAGGATATGCCCCCGATTTTCCTGTTTGAAATGCCCAATGAAAAGTTAAAGCATTATCCCGTGTATACCTTGAGAGGTTATCCAACTCGTCCTGATGGTAAACATCGTTATGAAGCCTTCGACTGGGAAGGATTGCCACCATTGGGAAGCGATACCGTGCAGACTTCATTGTTTTAACCCCGCAGCGAATGGCAAGTTTAACGAAATATGTATCAAACGATCGACCAGAATTCGCGGTATATATCGAAGATGACGACAAGGTATGTTATGCGTACTTATGGAAAGAAAAAAAAATCGTTGGAGATATATGGTTATATAATAGCGCTCCAACTCCAAGCGAACCTGAATGGCATCAAAAGGAAAATCTCCCCTTTTTAAATGCGGCGGAATTTGTTAATGAGAATCTTGAACCATTTAATGCATGGTCGCCTGTTGAAGTGACTTGGGATTTTGGGGAAGAAACAGTGGCCAATATATTTTTATCCGAAAGATTGATCGCAAAGCTGACTGTGGGATCTTGTCCAGGTTGGTCTAGTCTTGTTACTAAAGATGGACCCTTGGCGTTGAAGCTGTGAGGTTGGCGGATGGTGGATTCAGTATTTTTCTTTGACATTCAGGGGAACTTTTTTAACAAAGAATAACGATGGAGAATTACTTGATAATGTTTAACAATACGATTGAGTTCTTGAAAAAGAATAATATAAAGTATGAATACAGGAGATTTTCATCTGGTTCAATAATGCTAGATGTTTGGAATAATAAAAAATTCTACGTTTTTCAATTTGAACCTGATCGAATAGGTTTCTCAGAAGTTGATGAAAATGTTGGCTTTGATACTATACCTGACAAAATACTTTTGAATTCAGATATGTTAAGACTTGTATTGACAAGTATTGTTTAAAGCATCCTTTACCTTCTAACCATTGTGGAATGTGGGTGGCGGCAATTATCTGTATGATTATGTTTGTAGCTTATCTTTGTAAATGGTTAACTTAAATTACATAGAAGATATTTAAGTAATACATTATTTATATATTGAGTTACCCATTTTTTTAACGATTTTTGATTTTTTTAAATTAAATGAATTATGTTAAATTATATCGCATCTATCTGCTTGGTTTTCTTAGGGGTAATGCTTAAATATTCCTCTCAGGACGGTTATAGCCCATTAAAAAAATATTGGTTCCTTTTTGTAATTGCAGGGAGCGGATCAATAATATATAAGTTATTTCAATTACTATAGTGGTGAAGATAATTTATTGCTCGTAATTGCTAATGAATTAGTAGTTCACGGATAGGCTGTATCGGTTATTTTTGCTAAAGCCCATTTTTTGTTCGGCATATTTCCGCCTAAACACAACGCCCACACTTTTCGGTATCTCCCACATACCGCTTACATACACCTTGTTTTCCTCGGATCGCCACCACCACAGCCATACTTTTGCTATACACATAAAAACAAAAAAATATGGCAAATCAATTTTTAGTTAAGGCAACTATGGCAGCTATGCGAGGCTTATCTGCTGCTGAAATTACAGCATTACAAAACGGAACTTATGAGGGAGTTCAGTTATTGGGCTATTATCAAAAAGGGGATACCCCAGCACCCATTGAATATTATTTAAGTAACACTTCTAGAATTGATGATGGTGGATCTGTAGTCGAAATACAAGGAATTAAATTAGAGCACGCCTTTGGAAATAAGATTGATGTAAGATACTTCGGGATATCAGAGAATTTAAGTGATAATACGCTATATTTTACTAATCTAGCTTCCTATATAACAGATGGGCAACTAATATTATTTAAAGCTGGAGTAAGCTATAAAGGCAGTTTAAATCTCGTAGGTAAATCTATCAATATTGATTTTAATAATAGTAGCCTGGAACCCGTAAACAATACCGGCAGTATACATATTCATGGTAGTATCGAGTCAAAAATAGATGTTGTGGGTAACCCAAAATATGGCGATAGATTTATAAATGTGGTTAACGTAGGTAATTTAGCCATTAATGATTTAATCTTGTTAAGAGATGAATCAGTCAGACCTATAGATAGTCTTCCAGATCAGAATATGGAGACCTTAAAAATAGCAAGTATAGCAGGTGATAAGATTACTGTAGAGGGCATTATCAAGGGAACTTTTGTTACAGGAAAAGTTACAATCCAGAAAATAAATAAAATTAGTAATATTTCTGTGAGAAATTTAAGTGTAAAAGATAATATCAATAATACGAGACCTTTAGTTTGGGTTAAATATGCAGAAAATATAACGATTGATAATATTAGAGGTGAGAATACTGTTGGTAACTTTGTTCGGTTAGATAGCTGTTATGGAGGTCAAATTACTAATATTTATTGCTTTGATCCGAGATTGACAGGTAGTGGAGAAGGTTATGGTTTATCTATTAATGAATGTAAACAAATTTATTCCAATAACATTCATGGGCGAGGTACAAGGCATATAGTGGATTTTAAAAATTCTTATGATTGCGTTCTGGAGAATGTATTTGAGCCTAAGTCCAAATCATCTTCAGTTGTGCTGGCTCACAATGGATTTGGTGGCTTTATAACAGCTAGAAACATATTTACAGCAGGACCTTCATACTCGGTTAATATTTCTAGTCAAGGGTTTTCTCCATTAAATTTTAATAATCAAACACTTAGGGGGTACAAAGTTGAGAATGTCAATCATACTGTTCAGGATAGGCTAGCGAATCAATTCGTCCCCGCTGTGTATTTTGATGGAGACTATGCTGATATCTATTTAAATAATATCACTTCCAATTTCTCAAAAGATATAGATACAACTACGATGCATACATCTGCTTCCGTCATCAGATTAAATGGAGATAAAAAAGGGCAATGTGTTATTTCTAATGTATTTACAAGGGCAATGGGAACCGTTGTACTACTAAGTAATCGAACTAACGAAACAAATCAATTGAATTATCCTACATTTATAAAGAACCTATTTGCCGAAAAATGTATCAATATTATGTTTTCATTAGGAGTAGGCAATATACAAATAGATGGAATAGACTCCGATAATGTGCTAGGAGGGGCTTTACGTCTTACCGCAAATAATTCCATAAGCCCTTCATATATAGACGTGAGCGCTATGGGGCAATCTAGATTAAATAGGTCCGATTCTTATAATTTTATTGACCCAGCTTCAACTGTTGTAAACAATACTGCAATAAGAGGGTATCTGAATCCTACATATGGTGCTAGTTTATCCGGTTTAACTATAGAGGAAGGTGGTACTATACCATTGATTAGGTTATTGAATTCTTCCGGATATTTAGCAGTGGCCAATACGATTAATACTAATATAACTTTAAATGCAACTACTCCTATCGATAAGGGAATATGGGATGGTCAGGAAATTACAATTGCATGCAGAGTAAATAATTCTAACGAAACTGGCACAATAACCATTCCAACAGGCGCAAATAGTACTGTCATGGGATCTTCTCCTATTGTTATGAGAGCAGGAAGTATTTGTACGTTTATATTTTTAAATGGTACATGGAGACTTAAATCTATTGCAACTCTAAAACCAGCAACGACCACTATTCTAGGGCAGGTAAAGATGTCTACCGCTGTCGCTGACCCAGATAAGGTTATGCCGGAACTAGATACATTATCTACGGCAACTGATATTGAAGGACTAAAAACAGATCTAAATGATTTAATAACGAGGTACAATCTATTAAGGCAGGCTACTTCTGATTCAATTAACAAATTTAAAGCAAAAATGTCTGCTGACCGGGCTAGCGGGCAACAAGCAATATGAGAAAACAATAGAAGGAAAAATGTTGATTACTAGCTCGTCGGATCAACAATTAGCCTAGTTGCTTCCCTATACTATGTAGAGGGAAGCAATTTTGTGATAGGATCGTTCCTCGAAATAATAGTGACCGAAATAGACTTTTCGGTATCTCCCCCATACCGCTTACATACACCTCGTTTTCCTCAGATATCGCCATCATCAACCATACTTTTGCTATATACATAAAAACAAAAGAATATGGCAAATCAATTTTTAGTTAAAGAAACAATGGAAGCTATGCGAGGCTTATCTGCTGCTGAAATCACAGCTTTACAAGACGGAACTTATGAAGGAGTTCAGTTATTAGGTTATTATGAAAAAGGGGATACTCCAGGACCTATAGTTTACTATTTAACTATTAATGACGAGGAGCATAATGGCATCACTATTATCAGTGGAATCAACTACAAATTATATCACGATTTTGGAGGTCATTTAAATGTATTGTACGCCGGAGCTTCACCCAACTTAAATAAAGCAGAAAATAAGAGCATTATCGAAAATTCTATAATAGCATTAGATAATCAGGGGGGCGGTCAAGTTTTTATACCAGCAACTATAAATTATGGTTACAGAAGACAGTATATAAATACCCATCCTCAACAACTTCAAGAATTAGTTAATGATATAATTGTATTTGATGAGAGTATAGGTAACAGTTATACTAGTAATCCACTGATACAGCGAGATGGAGCCCAAACACGTAAATTTTACCTTGTGAAAGGTGATGTCACTAATGGACAAAGTGATGGCCAAGGAGATATAATTAGGGGTGATTGGCACCCGTATATTCTTATAAGTAATGATAAAGATCCTCTTACAGCAGTAAGAAGACATGCTACAGTATTTTTTGGATATAATGGTGAGGCTATTTGGGGAATCGGACAAGGTATATTGAGTGATAATAATACAGGTTCCAATAGGGATTTGCAAATGGCTGATTTTGAGTTGGTTTGCTCAAAGATTGAGGGGGCCTCAGGATTGACAACGATGATGTCTGTGAAGCTGCTAACAGGTCGATTCGGATTTAACACAAGTTCCCCAACGGCGGATTTTCATTTTAATACGATGAGGAATACTGGAACTAATAACGGTTCTTTTCTTATTGAAAATCCTAAAGGGGGTAATATTGCAATGCTTTTAAAAACAGCTGCTAAGACAAGGAATATCTCCCTAAGTAACAATACTGGAGATATATCAATTACTAATGACTCAGGATTAAGTAATGTTTTTAGAATAAAATCTAATGGCTCATTACAATTGGGTACAGTTTCTCTATTGATAGGTAATGGAGATCCGAATGGTTTTCAAACTGCAAAGATTGGATCTTTATATCTGAGAGAAGATGCGTCCGCTAATAATACAGGGCTTTATATTAAATCTCAAGATAGCGGTAATTCGGGATGGACTCAAGTTTTGACTAGTTCGAGCTCAACAATATCACCATCAGGAAACGGGTTGCAAATAGGCAGTTACTATTTTAATACTACCGAAGGTCTTCCAAAGTTTTGGAATGGCACAAATTGGGTTAATTCGGCACCTAATGCAACAACTTCGGTTAAAGGAATAATGAACCAAGCCGCAGCCTCTCCGGATTCTACAATAATACCATCTGAAACCTATTCACAATCCGAAATGCTGAGCATTTTAACAGAGCTTAGGGATCTAAAAAATAAGATGAGAAGCGCAGGAATTTTGGCAAACTAAAATACTTAATTTGTCTTTGAAAGCTCGGGTGCAAATAGTTGGGCTTTGGCCAACCTTTTCTAGTAAATGATCAATAGTTATTTCAGATTGCATACTTATCTTTAGGTATTGCAGAACTACACGTCGGTTTACGGTTAGTTCGACCTACAGATTAGCCCAATTGCTTCCCTCTGCCGGTTAGGAGGGAAGCTTTTTTTTTATTTGCAACTCAAAATACGGTTTCCCATAATTCCTCGGAAATCTAACTTTTAAATTTGATTTTAAATACAAAATATATAGCGTATGAAAATAATTGTACACACACAAAATGCGGAAACTCTTTTTAACTCTATTAGATCAAAAATTGAGAAAAAAGAGCTTAAAACTTGGGAAATCAAGAAAAACACCAAGGACGAGATATTGTATAACCACACGCCAGAGCAATGGAGTAATGCGGTTTTAATTAAGCCATTAAGTCATGAAAAAGGGTTGGAAATGAAAGTTCTTTGGTGGGATGACAATGAGCCAAATGAAGCTATTAAAGGATACGTTTTAGGTCGCTTTACGGAAATTCTGATGGTACATTTTAGACAGTTGTTTGATGTTCTTGAAACGCGATAGACTTTAATCTATTAAGAAGTTTTAAATAGTTTAAAACGGTATAGGTCTTTGCGGTCTATACCGTTTTTGTTTGATAATCTTTCTATGTTAAACCAAATTGAAAAAGCAAGAGGGCTGTCCTATAAGAAAATCTACATTGTTATCGTTGCTATTAGAAATTATAAAATTCTTAAATTGTTTTCCTTTCTCTGTAATTAATAGATGATTTAATGATATCAAAATCATACCCTTTACCTAGTTCTTGTATTTTTTCTTTCACAAGAGCAAAATCTTCCATATTTGAACTTGGATGAAGGATTATTTTATCTATCATTTTTTTAACATCCACCTTTACAGTGATTCCTTTCTCAGGTAAAGACTTTACTGATTCCTCCATAAAGTGAGGGGATACACTGATTAATCTTATTTCTTTTTCGCCTTTGAATGTGTCATGTTTAATAAATGCATCGAGATAAATATTTGTTAATGTTGGCGCGAATTTAGACACATACTCAACAATACCCGAATAAATATTTCTTTCATCAATGATAGAATCATATAATTTTTGAGCATTTGTTTTAATACATAATCCGACATTATTTTTATCCGATTTTCCATAGCTGTCCCACATGACAGATGTTTCCTGATCTTCATAGTTCCAGCAATTGGCAAAGATGAAATCTTTTGCACGGGATCTCAATCTATTAACCCCGTTGGTTATTTCATCCATACAACCATTGCTTTCTAATGCTTTGGCTAAATTTTGTGATTCCCAGGGTTCCGCAAACCCTTCATTAAGATCATCAAATTCACTTACTTTACAAAAATACAAGTTTTCGGTTTCTAGTAATTTTAACAGCTTATCTATATTCATATACCTCCAAAGGAGGGTATCTTGGGGCTCAGCAAATTGAGCGAAATTAGAGTGATGTTTATATGGCATTATTTTAAAAATTAACTTCAAAGATAAATAATATTTATGGGGTTCACTTAATAATATTATATACAATAATCAGTAAAAATTTCGAATCATTTTAAAGTGAAATTTATGATTTTACAGCACCTATATTTTTAAGATATTTGCAATATTATTAAACTAAAAAGGAAGTGGATTTATTTTTAAATTTTTTGAACCATTTTTGGGCTGTACTGGGTGTGCTTGTCACTATCTATTGCTATGTGGTCGTTCGTCAGTCAAAGTTTGTCGTCGTTTATGAAAATATGAAGCGAATAGTGAATAAAGATAAAGGCATAGACATCAAAGCAAATAATGTTATATTAAATTCCAATCTTACTTATTACAGGTTGGTGATATGTTATACGGGCATCAAAGACGTTCATCAGGGGGATGTAAAAATTCCATTTTCCATTATAAACCCGGATAGAAACTGTAAATGGTATAATATTAAAATACTGAAGTGCTCAACTACTTTTAAACCTAAAATAAGTTTAAAGGAAAATAGATTTATAATACAGAACTCTTTGATTAAAAGAGGAGATTCATTGATTCTTGAGTTCTATATTGATTCGAAAAGTGATGATTTAAATTTTACCAATAGAATTCTGGATGTTGAGACGTTGTCTTCGGTTTACAAATTCAATCACAGATCTTATTTGCCCGTAATAGTGGTTTCATTTGTGGGTTTGCTATTTTTATCCTATAGTCTAAATACCATGATTGAGGGTTACTATACGAACAAAAAGTTGTTAGGCGATTACGACATCGAGTACTTTTACCGGGATGAGCCCATCATAAGACAATTTGATTTTCAAGATAACTATGCTGTTGATAGTATTTATGAAGAAGATTATTTTTATAGACATGCGCCATCTACCTATTTCAGAACACATATGCCAGATACAGCCTCTTTGAAAGCGAGGTGGGAAATGATTTCAGAGATAAAAAAATTAAGAAAATTAGATAATGAGTTCAAAAAGAATTTAGATGAATTTAAACCTTCTGACCGGGCCAAAAATTTGTACAAAAGCCTAAAGGGTAAAGGTATATTAAAGATGAATACAATTTATAAACTTGACAATAGCTTTAAAGTCAGATTTCGAGATCCATCTGATTTCAATATGGGTATTAACGGTTTCGTAATTTCATCAATATTTGTCTTTTCTATATTAATATGTTTGGTTGTATTTATATTAGCTTACTATTGTATAAATTACTTCGCAATCAAAAGAGCTTATCGTAATTTAAAATAACTATATAAAAATACCGGCTATTTCGCAACAGCTGGCTCTAACTGAAGCCTTCCCGCTTTTCAAACATTGAATAAATATAAAAATACGCGTTAATGACCTCCTCCCCGTTGTTCAGACAGTCAAAAGTGGAGTTTCGGGCCTTGTGAGCTGTAAGTTAACAAATTCTTTGGGAGTTAAATCACTCGGTGTGCTGTAGGGTCTGAAGGTGTTGTATTCTTCCCTCCAGACTTCAATTTTTTCCTTCGCATCTTCCAATGAAAGGAATCATGTGCGTTTAGGCACTTGTCACGAAAACTTCTATTAAATGGCTCAATATACAGATTGTGTATATTTTGATAAAATAAGGTATGCTAAATTAAACTGAAACGAATGGTAAGATAAAAATTAGGTTTCTGAAATTCTGTAAAATTTATATATGGTTTATTTTGTTTATGAAATTCATAATTATATTTCTATATTTAATTATAATATTTTTCATTTTAACTTTTATTATGATTTTAATAATTCTTTTTATGGTTTTACTGATTATTCACCAATTTTATGAAACTCAAAGTATTAAATTTTTTCTGCCTGATACTTTTTCTGGTATCATGTAAGAACACGGAAGTTGCTGAAATTTCTCCTAATGATGAAATTAAAGCCGCATTCAATAATTTAAAAGGTTCGACCACCGCCAAAAGAGACATCGCCTATTCTCCCCAATGGCTGAACAGTGTTGATTTTGAAGGTAGCACTTACATCCCCCTAACTACCAATAAGAGAATATTCTCATACACATCTGATAGCGTACAATATTCTCTTGATGATAAAATATGGCTTAAAGCCATCAAACAAGATACCAAATGGCGCTTTTTTATTTTAACAGTATTTCCCGATTCTCCGGTGGACAGTAAAAAGTCAGGGATCTTTTTATATGAGGATTGGAAGACGGGACAATTTAGTTACGAGGGATATATTGAAGATAGGCTTTACAACCCCCTGGCCTATAATAGTACTCTTAAATTGAAAGGTTTGGTTAAAAAGAGTCATATTCCGCCACCATGCAAATTCATCAATTCCACAGTTTGTGCAGGGGAAGGTCCGGATCAAAGTTGTACCACACGGTCAACAATGGTTTGCTCAGATGCTACGGGTGGTGGTGGTGCAGGTACCGGCGGTGGTGATACTGGCGGCGGCGGGGGCGGAGGCACAGGTCCTAGTACCCCTCCAATTATTCCGGAACCGAAACCTCCTACTGAAGCTCAAATAAAAGCACAACTTAAGGACAAGCCATTTGCTCTAATTCCAAATATTCCATGCGATATAATAAAAAAATGGATAGCAACGGCAAAGTTTACGGTTGATCAATCAACAAAGGATAGACTGGTTCAGATTGAAAAGACGCTGAAACCTGGGAATGATAATAGTTATCTGACAAATGTCCAAAATATTAATAGTGCATATAGTACCGTAGTAAATATGGATTATTTTCCAATAACAGTTAATATGATGCCTTTGATTAATGGAAAAGTTGCAACGCCGGAACAATTTCTAGAGCATATTCGTAAAAATGTCAATAAGTTCGTAAATACAGGTTATTCGGAATTTAACCCGTATGTTTATTCAGGAGTAGATGATACAAATCTATGGAATTCCAGTAATCCAAAGAATGCAGTGGTTGCTATTGATATTGGTAGCTTGTGGGGAACAGGAATTGTAGATGACAACGGCTCTGTAATAGTAAGTAAATATAATAGTTCAGGCTGGACATTTACCACGATACATGAGCCGATGTACGGTGATCATCCTGTTTCGGGAAATAGAGATTTTGGTTTTGTAAAAAACTCAAATGGTAGTTATACGTTTTATTCAAGAGGCGTTGATCGGTTAACAAATTGGGATGCAGATGCTGTGAATGCGATGTTTGATACACCCTTCGATTCGGCAGATGCGCTTTGGAAGTCGTTCCAAAATAAGGTAAGTGATTTTGTTAATTTAAATGGTGGAAATGCCGGATCTGCTCAGGCAGAAATTCATCGACCAGATTGGAGTTTGGTTAAAGATGTAATTGATGGAAAAAAACCATTGAGTGCCTTAAGCACAGATTGTAAGTAACTCATAAATTTGAATATTATGACTAGAAAATTGTTGGTAAATTTGCTAATAGCGCTAGTGGTCTTCCCAGTTCTATTTCTACTAAAAAATTTTAAGAATATAGTTACTGAAAATTATCAGTATTATGATAGTTATTATGATTCGTTAGGTTCTTATTTAAAGGTATTAATACACCCGCTAAATTATCCATTGGTTCCTATACTTTTTCTACTGGCGGTACTATTACCATTTCAGTTACTAAAGGATTGGTATTTTAAAAAGAAAAATAAAGATTTGTCATTTTTTTTAAAAGTGGTTTTACTCGCTGCAATTACGTTGTTTTGGATGATGTTACTTCCGTTTGTAACAATTCATACTTTTTTTACGAATCCTTTTGTATCACTTGGAATTATAATAAGCTGTATTTTAATCACCTTTATTTTAACAGTGTTGGTTGATAATAGAGAAACCAGCAAAATCTAGGTAATTCCGACTGGCAATCTACTTGATTTTCATTTTTAATATTTAATTAGCTTTTTTACAAATTTACCATATCAGTATCCCAACTATTTGAAAAAATATGTTGGGATATTTTAATAGTAATTGGTAGGGAGGTAGACTTTAGATTTCGGGTAAATTTGTATTTGATTGACATTTTATGCGGTAGCCTTGCCTGTTTTGAAAAGAAAAAGGCAATATTATCTTCGAAATGATCAAAGCCTACTTCAGATAGTCTGGAGGTGTTGTAGCTATTCGGACTTGGCTTCACTTACGGGTTTAAATAAAGGTGATATTTACAGGGTATCTTCCGAAGGACTATTATATACCTATTTAGATAACCAATTCCAACAACAAGGACAGGGACAGTCGCAAGAGCTGTTAAAATGCAAGAATCTAGTGTTGAGCAATATCAGTATCAATAAAATTCAGACGACTGTCAATGGTGAGGGGGTAAGGGTACAGGGAGAAGCTTTCTGTTCACATGATGATATTACATTGTCCGATATTTATATTGGCAATAGTCAGAGCACCGGAGTTTTGGCTACCTATTCCAATCGGATTACAGTTAACAATTTAAAGATTGATAAGATCAATACCTCTCGCGGAATGCAGTTTACGCTATGCAATGACATTCATGTACAGGGCGGTTATATCTCCAATATCGGTAATTATGGAGCAGGCTTTACAGATTGCAAAGATGTACTTATTAGCGGTTTGAAGATTACAAATCCAGGTGTATCGACTTTCTATTTTAATAATGCTACTGATGCGGTTAAAATAATAGGCTGTACCACTAGAGATAATAAGAGCCCCAAGCTGATGATTAATTCAGTAATCGTTGAGTCTAACTTGCCCGCTCGAAATCCCAAGTATATTATAGCGGATAATGATTTTGAGGATGCCACTGGCAACAAAATTACGATACAGAATGGCATACTACAAGATCGTATGAGAATCTCTAACAATGTAGGTGTTTAAGGTAAATTAAATGGATAAGATATTAGGATAAGTGACAAATCTTTTTTGATAGTTAGGATTTAATCAACATTTTCTAGGAAATGATCAATAGTTATTTAAGGTAACATACTTATCTTTAGGTATTGAAGAACCATACGTCGGTTTACGGTTAGTTCGACCAACAGATTAGCCAAATTGCTTCCCTCTGCCGGTTAGGGGGGAAGCTCTTTTTGTTTTTAGGGTTTTTGGTCGGAAATCGTTAGCATTATTTAGTCAATGTTAAATAAACGATATACTGTTTTACAATAGAAAAACCAGCTCCCGTCCATGTATAGTTCCTTAATTTAGTAGCTTGGGCTTTGACTATATGCAACTTTACATTAAATTTGGGGATAGACTCAATCTAGATAGAAGCTTTAGACTTAGGTTATTTATCCAATGACACAGTTTGAGTTACACTCCTTTTTAAAAAAAATAATGTTGCAAGATATAAAAAATTGTCAGATCAAGTATCAGTGGACAAACTTGCAATTCTCTTTGTCATAATATAAATTTTTATGGATTTCTATTCAGAATTTCTAGGTATGTATCGATAAAAAGTTGTTGATAGTATTCATCGAAATCAATAAGAAAAGTATCGAGGTTATCGTTTATAAATCTACCCCATAAAGTAAATTCTTCGGTAGGTAGTTTTCTTTTTAAAATTCCCATACTAATTGTTTCGAAATTAAATTTTAAGGCATTTTCATCCAAACGACCTGCTAAATGTCCTCCGATACTTACAAGAATTGCGTTTTTGATATCATTCCAGACATCTTGTCTACAAATCACTAATTCGTCACGATTTAACCGGTAAATATCTTTGCTTATTTCACCTCTTTCAGCATTAAGACCGTGTCCTCTTATTTGACCTAAATTGTTAAAAGTTAGAAAATCTTCAGGTTTATCAATTTCAGGATTTAACAATACTGGAATTTCTAGTATTAAAGGATTTGCATTTGCATAACATTGGTCCCTTACCAATGTAGGAATTGAATTTAGATTCTGTATGGGATTATGTGGTGCCGCTCTAATACCTCTTATTGGGAATTTGTTAGCTTTTGCATTCTTGCCATTACATTTAGGACACGCCAGCAAGAGGTTTGTCCATTCCAATCCTAGCCAATAATAACCAGGTAATTCAACGTGATCGTTTTCTCCGGATTCTACCTTCGCTTTAGGTCTAAAATGTTCGACTTGCAAGGTTGCAGCATGTTCAATTCTCGATTCACAATAGTTGCATTTTGGCCGGTCTCCTGGATCTAATTGTGTTTTGTGGATTGAAAAGGCTTTCAATAGATTGGTAATTTCATCATGAGGATAGTAACTTCCATTATAGACGCCACCATCCATTTCCTTTATAGCTTTATCTATTTGCCGTAATGCTCCTGAAACAGACAACCTTCCTGGAGCATTGTTGTTTTTTTTCAGAGGTAGATGTATCATTAGAATGGATTGATTGTTTTTTCTCTTATTTTTTTCTCTAAAATTTTATAAAACATTGCATCACTAAAATCGTCTTCCGTAATTAATGGCTTTTCTTGGTCATGGTTTTCATTGATTAATTCGCTAAAATTAAATATAGGAGAGGTTAAAATAGTATTAGGTAAGAGATTTGATATATCAATATTCAGCTTATCAGCACAAATTTCATTTGCTTCATTTTTATTAACGTTAATAAAAACTGAGTTTAGTGGTGCTCCTAATAATGGTATTGGGCTATGGGTAGTTACTATAAATTGAATATTTGGGAATGTTTCTGCTAATTGCATAATTATATCTTTTTGCATTCTAGGATGTAAATGAAGATCGATTTCATCAATTAATACTATTCCAACATAATCAGAAATGTCGTTTACGTCATTTTGTTGCTCAGCAAATCTTAACAATAAATCTAAAATCAAAGCGGCAAAATTCCTAGTTCCAGAAGGCAAATCGATAAATCTTACTCCATCTATTATTTGATCTTGACTTGGCTTTCCCTGATGGTAAAGTATTTCTCTTCCTTGTTCAGACATTACAACACTTACCTTATGAATATTAGGGAGGATTAATTCTAGATTTCGTTCAATATTTTCTAAGAATCTATCCGCATCTTTTTCATAGTATTTTGGTTTAACCTTTAGAATATAACTGCCACTTATATCTCTTAAAATCCCAATTGGGTTAAAAAGTCCGAAGGTATACAGAGAACTTATCCCATTTTTATCAAGATCTATTAAATTCCCTATTAATGTACCTTGGCTAATTAATCTTACTGGACCGTAAGTCGCAAATCCTTTTACCAATTTTTGTTTATTATGAAAGTCATCTTTTCCCTTTACGGTTACCTTGTTAATTCCTGTTATTGTCTCCAGACCGATTTGGATATTAAAGTCTTTGTCATTTTTTGCAACCTCATTTCCATGATCGTTATTACTTAAAATTGCTGAAGCTAATGCTCTTAGAATTGTTGTCTTTCCTGAGCCGTTTTCTCCAGTAATAAAAATCCAACGACAACCTTGAGGTATATCTTTAATGACCAAATTATTGATCTTTCCAAATTTTTTAATGTTTATATATCTTAAATATCCAGTCTTTTTTTGCTTTTCTTTACGTTTTTTTTGGAATTGTAAAATTTTTGTTAACTGATAATTAAAATTTTGTGGCCAAATAAAATCAATACCACCGACTTCTAGTGCATTATCATATTTGTGACTATTGTCTTGGACATAACTGTCTATTTCTAATTTTTCATTTTGTAAAAATGCCTTTAATGAAGCCAAATAATCATTTCCAAATCCTTTAAAATCCTTTCTATAGATTCCTAAACTGCTACTAGTGAAATTCAATTTGCTTATAAGAGACTCCGAAAAAAAATAATGTTTAGAAGAATTATTAAGCTCCAAATAGGTGGTTCCATCCAAAAGAATTATAAAGGTCACCCTTGGTGACTTTGTTGAGTAGTCTGTTCCTGCCCAAAACGAAATTGAAACGTAGAGATCATTTCCTAAAAACCAATAGCCTTTGTCAAGTCTCGCACCACGATTTAATTGGCGCATAACAAACATGAGGCTTTTGTTCTCTCTATGAAGCTTTATTAAGATATTAAATACCACTTGATGAATATCAGAAATTTGTGTCATTAGAAAATTTAATTATAGTTTTTAATAAAATGGGCTTTAATAAATAGAAATCCCTATCTACTATTTAAGTAAAATGATTTTAAAGGGATAACTTTGGGAAATTTATTTTAATATCTAAATAAATAAAATAAATTTATACTTTCATAATAAATCCAATTTAAATTCCGAAGTGTGAAAAAAAGTTTGTTTTATTGGAGATAACTTGAATATCTCTTTCCAGCGGATACTGAATTTTAATCCAAAAGAATACATTTTATTTATCTATATTTGAGAAAACCATATTTTATGAATTTTATTTTGAAACATAAGGCGTTAGCTTTTGTGCTCCTAGTTTTTGTTTTTTTTCATGGATTTTGGATCTCACTATATAATGACCACATTGTCGATAAATTTTTAGTACATACGTCCAGAAGCGTTTGGGTGGATGTAATAGTCCTAATGCTTATTATTTCTGCAATCTGGTGGACGATTGAAAAGTTAAAAAATAACTTTTTTCTGAAGTGGGAAAGCCTTTTAATTCCTGGTGTAGCGCTGATTGGATATTTGGGTGTTCGTTTAACTAACAGCGAAGAGCTTTTAGCAAATTGGACTTTTCGAAATTATAAAGGTCTTAAAGAGATCAGGTACTTTGATATTATTTTGGTATTCTGCCCAATTCCTTTTGTTTTAAAATTTTTTGGCGTAAAAAAACCTTTAGGTTTAGCAGAAACTAATCGTTTGAACCTGTATACGAATGATGATCCTATTAGTTCTGCTGAAGAGGATGTTCTTCAATTGCAACAACGATCATTTCAGGTATACTCTATGATAAAAAGCTGTAGAAATGATAAATCTATAGCAATTGGTATCGTTGGAAATTGGGGACAGGGAAAGTCATCATTTATGAATCTTATCGAAGAGCGTTTTGATGATGAACAAGATTATATTGTT
>PJTS01000661.1_pt1 | contig 18342 bp, 15 predicted proteins | sample 1512251 | NCBI WGS metagenome assembly PJTS01 (sample SAMN08177686, study PRJNA422409) | Soil metagenome, whole genome shotgun sequencing project. | isolation source: Soil (2) enriched on wood chips: alkali lignin treatment | place: USA: Madison | collected 2015-01-15 | reverse complement strand
GTAGTGAACCGGGGCAGTAACCCGGTGGTTACAGAAGTATTCGGTGGAGCGGTAGTTCAGTCGGTTAGAATACCTGCCTGTCACGCAGGGGGTCGCGGGTTCGAGTCCCGTCCGTTCCGCCACCTATTTAAACTAAGCCTGCTTTATTAGCAGGCTTAGTGGTAAGAAATTTAGGGGCGTAGCTCAGTTGGTAGAGCACCGGTCTCCAAAACCGGGTGTCGCGAGTTCGAGTCTCTCCGCCCCTGCCATATAAAGGATCCTTTGCTTCGGCAAAGGATTTTTTTTTGCGTCTAAGAAAGCCCAAACTTCCCTTTTTTAACCTCTTTGCGTTGCGTCCCTGCAACATTTCTCTTAATCCATCACATTGATTTTAAGCAGATCTTTAATTTGCCCTTGCTTGTCACTGTTCTGTAGCCAGATGGCATACAGCGGCCTCTGGAGCAGGACTGAATCCGTCACCGTATACAGGCCGGATTTCTGACTCGCCCAGCGCTGTGGTAACCAGGTGCAGCCTTTTAGCGATGCCAGTTGCTGGCAGGCTATCTCAGCGGAACTGGTGGTCAGGACCGGCACATCATCAATGGCAATCAAACCCGCCTCATGCGGCTGGAAATCAGGTCCCCACTCGAGTCGCAGATAATTCAGGTCGCTCTTCATGGCTGAAGGTTCAGCCGCATAAAGCCCCAGGGTAAATTGCCCGAGGATCTGGCTGCTAAATTCATCCATTTTCGGTGCTTCGGTGGTGATCAGCAGATCCAGTTGTCGTTCATGTAACTGCTTTACCAGCGACTGCCGCTGCGCAATGCGCGCCTCGAATTGTAGCTGCCCATAAGAGCGATACAAACGGCTAAGCCAGGGGCTTAGCATGCATTCCCACAAAGAGGCGCTGGCACCAATAGAAAACTCATTATGCTTTGAGGTATGAGCTACTTCTTTACGCGCGGCCTGCCAGGTGTTCATCAGAGTCTCTGCATAGGGCAGAAGTTTTTCACCTGCGGGCGTTAAGCGAATGTTGTTGCGATGACGAGTGAAAAGGTTCACCCCTAGCTGATTTTCAAGCTGACGAATACGAAAGCTCACCGCCGACTGAGTCAGATAAAGCGCTTCTGCGGCGCGCCCAAAGTGGCGAGTTCTGCTCACTTCGAGGAAAGTTTTTAGCAATTCCGTATCCACGGTTTTCTCCGCAAAATAATTTGTCGTTATGATTTAAATGTTTTGTTGGACGCTCTGTCAAGCGTAACTAATACTCCGCGCCATAAATAGCTCGGCCAAAGATATAGGAGCGTGTAGGATGGCGGAAAGCTTTACGACGACTAATCGTTTTTTCGACAATAAAAATTATCCACGCGGATTTTCTCGCCATGGTGATTTCACCATCAAAGAAGCACAACTGCTTGAGCGCCACGGTTATGCCTTCAATGAACTGGATTTGGGAAAACGTGAACCCACCACTGAAGACGAAAAATCGTTTGTAGCCGTCTGCCGTGGCGAGCGTGAGCCGGTAACGGAAGCGGAGCGCGTATGGATCAAGTATATGGGCCGTATCAAGCGTCCAAAACGGTTCCATACTCTGTCTGGTGGTAAACCACAGATGGAAGGTGCAGAAGACTACACCGAGTCAGACGATTAAGAAAAAGGGGCTACGGCCCCTTTTTTCATCTCAGCATCTTTTGCAGGTGCAGCAGCAAGCGATCGATAGCGCGATAGCTCAGGGCTTCCTGCAGGTGCCTGCGTTCAATCTGTTCACTCTCTTCCAGATCGGCAATTGTACGTGCCACCTTCAACAGCCGCTGCCAGGCACGCACCGACAGGCCAAACCGAGTAAGGGTCTCTTCCAGCCACTGGGCATCTTCTGCCGCAAGTGAGCAATACCTGCGTATCCCCGCATTATCCAGGTGAGCATTGAGTTTATGTTGTCGTACCCGCTGTCGCTCCTGCGCAGCAATTACTCTGTTTCGCACGGTGATGCTGGATTCTCCTCTGGTATGCGTCTGGCTTAATAACCCTGGCGGCGGTAGCGGGATCTCAAGCGATAAATCGAAGCGATCCAGAAATGGCCCCGATAAGCGTCCCAGATAGCGAAGCGTCTGCTCTGGCGAACAGCGATTATGGTTGCCTTGATAGTGCCCCGTTGGGCTGGGATTCATGGCGGCGATAAGCTGAAAGCGAGCGGGATAACTGATCTTTGCGCGGGTGCGGGAGATATTTATCTGCCCGGATTCGATAGGCTCGCGTAAGGCATCCAGTACACGTCTTTCAAACTCAGGTAACTCGTCCAGAAAGAGAATGCCGTTATGCGCCAGCGAGATCTCACCCGGCACGGGAATCGCGCCCCCGCCCACCATGGCCACGAGCGAGGCGCTGTGGTGCGGTGCGCGAAAAGGGCGCTGACGCCACTGCTTATACATCGATGAGGCGTTAACCAGACTCAGGATTGCCGCACTCTCCAGCGCTTCATGGTTGCTGAGTGGCGGGAGCAGGCCATCAAGTCGGCTCGCGAGCATGGTTTTACCGGTACCAGGGGGGCCAATCAGCAGCAGATTGTGCGCGCCAGCCGCAGTGATCTCCAGCGCCCGTTTACCTTGTTCCTGACCGATGATATCTCTGATGTCCCGGTCGCTCTTTTCTATCGCGAATGGCTCCTGAACGGGCGCAGCCAGCTCGTGTCGGCCTTCAAGAAAGGCGCATACCTCCTGCAAATGCCCGGCCACCAGACAGCCTTTTTGTTCAATAAGGCTAACTTCGGCAGCATTATCATTGGCGACAATAATCTCTCTGCCAGCCTGAATGGCCGCCAGGGCACCCGATATTGCGCCGGGAACCCCTCTTAATGCGCCTGTAAGCGCCAGCTCACCCACGAACTCGTATGTGCTCAGTCTGGAAGAGGAGAGCTGCTCAGAGGCAGCGAGAAGCGCAATGGCGATAGGTAAATCATATCGCCCGCCTTCCTTGGGTAAATCGGCAGGCGCCAGGTTGATGGTGATCTTTTTGGCCGGAAAGGTATAACCGCTATTGATGATTGCGCTGCGTACCCGGTCTCTGGCTTCCTTGACGGTGGTTTCTGGCAGGCCGACCAGGGTTAAGCCCGGCAGGCCATTACTGAGGTGAACCTCAACGGAAATCAGCGGCGCTTTGACGCCTAACGCAGCGCGGGTATAAACAACCGACAGTGACATAAAGACCCTCCTTGAAGCGCCACTATGTCACGGTGATGTGATGACCTTTACCGGCAAAGGGTGTTTTTACACGGCCTGTTCCTGAATATTTTTACGAAATTGTAATCTTTTCATCGTCATGGAAGCCTGCTCGCAGATTGTAATAAGCATTTCTTCTCGCCTCTCCTGCGCACAAAAAAGTGAAATTAATTCATTTTCTATTTTTGTCATAAAAAACAATGATATTTATCTAAATTATTAGCGAAATAAGAAAGTGGGTTATAAAAAAATGTTGTGTTTGGTTCGATATCTGTGATAACTCTTTAGGTATTCCTTCGAACAAGATGCAAAAAGAACAGAAAATGACAGCCCTTCTACTAGTGATTAGCCTGGTCGTGATTAGCGTGGTGGTGATTATTATCCCACCGTGCGGGGCTGCACTTGGACGAGGAAAGGCTTAATAATCAAGCCTTAACGAACTAAGACCCCCGCACCGAAAGGTCCGGGGGTTTTTTTATGACCTTAAAACATAAGCGAGGAGCAGAACATGAGTAGTAGCACAAAATTCTGTTTCTCTCGATTTACGACGGGGAAGTAACTATGAATGGCGCACAGTGGGTAGTACATGCGTTGCGAGCGCAGGGAGTCGATACCATCTTCGGTTACCCGGGCGGCGCAATTATGCCGATTTACGATGCTTTGTATGACGGCGGCGTGGAACATCTGTTGTGCCGACACGAGCAGGGTGCAGCGATGGCGGCCATTGGCTATGCGCGTGCAACCGGGAAAACCGGCGTCTGCATGGCGACCTCCGGCCCGGGCGCAACCAACCTGATCACCGGTCTGGCTGATGCACTGCTTGATTCTGTTCCCGTGGTGGCCATCACCGGCCAGGTCGCTTCCCCTTTCATCGGCACCGATGCTTTCCAGGAAGTGGACGTTCTCGGTTTGTCACTGGCTTGCACAAAACACAGCTTCCTCGTGCAATCCCTGGAAGAGCTGCCGCGCGTCATGGCGGAAGCCTTTGAGGTGGCAAACTCAGGCCGTCCAGGCCCGGTGCTGGTTGATATCCCGAAAGATATCCAGGTTGCGTTAGGGGATCTGGAGCCGCACTTCTCCACCGTTGAGAATGATGATGCGTTTCCATTTGCAGAAGTCAGCGAGGCCAGCCAGATGCTGGCCCATGCGCAAAAGCCGATCCTCTATGTAGGCGGCGGAGTAGGGATGGCGCAAGCGGTTCCGGCCCTGCGCGAATTTATTGCCACTACCCGGATGCCCTCTGCCTGCACGTTAAAAGGGCTGGGCGCGGTGGATGCCGATTACCCGTACTACCTTGGCATGCTGGGGATGCACGGCACGAAAGCCGCCAACCTCGCCGTGCAGGAGTGTGACCTGCTGATCGCCGTGGGTGCGCGTTTTGATGATCGCGTAACCGGCAAGCTGAATACCTTCGCACCGAATGCCAAAGTCATTCATATGGATATCGACCCGGCAGAGATGAATAAGCTCCGCCAGGCACACGTGGCCTTGCAGGGCGATCTCAACGCGCTGTTACCTGCGTTACAGCAGACTTTAGCGATCGATGCGTGGCGGCAGCATGCGGCAGAAATGCGCCGCGAACACGCCTGGCGCTACGACCATCCTGGCGACGCGATCTTCGCGCCGTTGCTGCTCAAGCAGCTGTCGGATCGCAAACCGGCCAACAGTGTCGTGACCACCGACGTGGGTCAGCATCAGATGTGGTCAGCGCAGCACATGACTTACACGCGCCCGGAAAACTTCATTACTTCAAGCGGCTTAGGCACGATGGGCTTCGGATTGCCAGCTGCGGTAGGTGCCCAGGTGGCGCGCCCGGACGATGCGGTGATCTGTGTCTCTGGTGATGGCTCCTTCATGATGAACGTGCAGGAGTTGGGCACCATCAAGCGCAAGCAACTGCCGGTAAAGATCGTACTGCTGGATAACCAACGTTTAGGCATGGTGCGCCAGTGGCAGCAGCTCTTTTTCCAGGAGCGTTACAGCGAAACCACCCTGACCGATAACCCCGATTTCCTCGTTCTGGCCAGCGCCTTCGGCATTCCTGGCCAGCACATCACCCGTAAAGACCAGGTTGAAGCGGCACTTGATGAAATGCTGTCAAGCAAGGGGCCTTACCTGCTTCATGTCTCAATCGACGAACTTGAGAATGTCTGGCCGTTGGTGCCGCCCGGCGCCAGTAACTCACAAATGCTGGAGAAATTATCATGATGCAACATCAGGTCGCCGTGCAGGCTCGCTTCAACCCGGAAACGTTAGAACGTGTATTACGCGTGGTGCGCCATCGTGGGTTCCAGATATGTTCGATGAACATGGAAACCGCCACCGACGCGCAAAACATAAATATCGAATTGACCGTTGCCAGCCAGCGCCCCGTCGAATTACTGTTTAGCCAGTTGAGCAAACTGGTCGACGTCGCCCGGGTCGATATCCAGCAGCGTGCCGCTACATCACAAACACAACAAATTCGCGCCTGAGCGCAAAGGAAGAAAAATGACGACGAAAAAAGCTGATTTCATTTGGTCCAATGGTGAGATGATTCGCTGGGAGGACGCTAAAGTCCACGTGATGTCCCACGCGCTTCACTACGGTACGTCTGTTTTTGAAGGCATCCGTTGCTACGACTCACACAAAGGTCCGGTTGTGTTCCGTCATCGCGAACACATGCAGCGTCTGCGTGATTCAGCCAAAATTTATCGTTTCCCGGTTTCCCAGAGCGTGGATGAGCTGATGGAAGCTTGCCGCGCCGTCCTGCGCAAAAACAACCTGACCAGCGCCTATATTCGTCCTCTGGTATTTGTGGGCGATGTGGGTATGGGCGTCAACCCGCCAGCCGGTTACACCACTGATGTGATCATCGCCGCGTTCCCGTGGGGAGCCTACCTCGGCGCAGAAGCGCTGGAGCAGGGGATCGACGCGATGGTTTCCTCCTGGAACCGTGTGGCACCAAATACCATCCCGACCGCAGCAAAAGCGGGCGGTAACTACCTCTCTTCCCTGCTGGTTGGCAGCGAAGCCCGTCGCCACGGCTATCAGGAAGGTATTGCCCTGGATGTGAACGGTTATATCTCTGAAGGTGCAGGTGAGAACCTGTTCGAAGTGAAAGATGGCATTCTGTTCACGCCGCCGTTTACCTCCTCAGCCCTGCCGGGCATCACCCGTGACGCCATCATCAAGCTGGCGCAGGATCTGGGCATCGAAGTGCGCGAGCAGGTTCTGTCCCGTGAATCGCTGTACCTGGCCGATGAAATCTTTATGTCCGGTACCGCGGCAGAGATTACGCCAGTGCGCAGCGTTGACGGCATCCAGGTGGGCGAAGGCCGCCGTGGTCCGGTGACCAAACGTATCCAGGAAGCATTCTTTGGCCTCTTTACCGGTGAAACCGAAGATAAATGGGGTTGGTTGGATCAGGTTAATCAATAAGCATAAATATGGGACGGCACGCACCGTCCCATTTACCAGATAGACGGGAGTAAATAACGCATGCCTAAGTACCGTTCCGCCACTACCACTCACGGCCGCAATATGGCGGGCGCCCGCGCGCTGTGGCGCGCCACCGGAATGACCGACGCCGATTTCGGCAAACCGATTATCGCCGTGGTCAACTCTTTCACCCAATTTGTACCGGGTCACGTGCACCTGCGCGATCTCGGGAAGCTGGTTGCCGAGCAGATTGAAGCCTCTGGCGGCGTGGCGAAAGAGTTCAATACCATCGCCGTGGATGACGGGATCGCAATGGGGCACGGGGGCATGCTTTATTCACTGCCGTCGCGCGAGCTGATTGCCGACTCGGTGGAGTACATGGTTAACGCCCACTGTGCCGATGCGATGGTCTGCATCTCCAACTGCGACAAAATCACCCCGGGGATGTTGATGGCCTCCCTGCGCCTGAACATCCCGGTGATCTTCGTTTCCGGCGGTCCGATGGAAGCGGGTAAAACCAAACTGTCCGACAAGATCATCAAGCTCGACCTGGTTGACGCGATGATTCAGGGTGCTGACCCGAAAGTCTCCGACGAGCAGAGCGAGCAAGTTGAGCGTTCGGCGTGTCCGACCTGCGGCTCCTGTTCCGGTATGTTCACTGCGAACTCGATGAACTGTCTGACCGAAGCGCTGGGTCTGTCTCAGCCGGGTAACGGCTCGCTGCTGGCGACCCACGCCGATCGCAAAGAGCTGTTCCTTAACGCCGGTAAACGCATTGTTGAGCTGACCAAACGCTACTACGAGCAGGACGATGCCAGCGCACTGCCGCGCAATATCGCCAGCAAAGCGGCGTTTGAAAATGCCATGACTCTGGATATCGCCATGGGCGGTTCCACCAACACCGTTCTGCACCTGCTGGCCGCTGCCCAGGAAGCAGAAATTGATTTCACCATGACCGACATCGACCAGCTGTCCCGCAAAGTGCCACAGCTGTGTAAAGTTGCGCCGAGCACGCAGAAATACCACATGGAAGATGTTCACCGTGCGGGTGGCGTGCTGGGGATCCTCGGGGAGTTAGATCGCGCAGGGCTGATGAACCGTGACGTGAAAAACGTGCTCGGTCTGACGCTGCCGCAAACGCTGGATCAGTACGACGTGATGCTGACCAAAGACGAGTCCGTCAAAAAAATGTTCCGCGCCGGCCCGGCAGGTATCCGTACCACGCAGGCGTTCTCCCAGGACTGTCGCTGGGACACCCTGGATGACGATCGCGCGGAAGGCTGCATTCGCTCGCTGGAAAATGCCTACAGCAAAGATGGCGGCCTGGCGGTGCTTTACGGTAATTTCGCGGAAAACGGCTGTATCGTTAAAACGGCAGGCGTGGACGACAGCATCCTGAAATTCACCGGTCCGGCAAAAGTCTACGAAAGTCAGGATGATGCGGTGGAAGCGATCCTCGGCGGCAAAGTTGTCGCTGGCGATGTCGTGGTGATCCGCTACGAAGGACCGAAAGGCGGGCCGGGGATGCAGGAGATGCTCTACCCAACGACCTTCCTTAAATCTATGGGTCTCGGTAAAGCCTGTGCGCTGATCACCGACGGTCGTTTCTCAGGGGGGACATCCGGCCTCTCAATCGGTCACGTTTCGCCGGAAGCGGCCAGCGGCGGTAACATCGCGATCATCGAAGATGGCGATCTGATCGAAATCGACATTCCGAATCGTGGTATTCAGCTGAAACTGAGCCCGCAGGAAATTGCTGCCCGCCGTGAGGCACAGGACGCGCGTGGGGACAAAGCCTGGACGCCGAAAGATCGTCAGCGCGAGGTCTCTTTCGCCCTGCGTGCTTACGCTACCCTTGCCACCAGTGCGGATAAAGGCGCGGTGCGCGATAAATTCAAACTCGGGGGCTAATGATGGCCGAATCCCAACCTTTATCGTCTGCCCCTGAGGGGGCAGAATATCTCCGGGCGGTGCTACGTGCGCCGGTCTATGAAGCGGTGCAGGTCACCCCGCTGCAAAAAATGGACAAGCTCTCTTCACGGCTGGATAACGTCATTCTGGTGAAGCGTGAAGACCGTCAACCGGTACACAGCTTCAAACTGCGCGGTGCCTACGCGATGATGGCCGGGTTGACCGACGAGCAAAAAGCGCGTGGTGTGATCACGGCGTCCGCTGGCAACCATGCCCAGGGCGTGGCGTTCTCTGCTGCGCGACTGGGGCTGAAAGCCCTGATCGTCATGCCAGTGGCAACGGCAGATATTAAAGTCGATGCGGTGCGCGGATTTGGCGGCGAAGTGCTGCTCCACGGGGCCAATTTTGACGAAGCGAAAGCCAAAGCTATCGATCTGGCGCAGCAGCAGGGCTTTACCTGGGTGCCGCCCTTCGATCATCCGATGGTGATTGCTGGCCAGGGCACGCTGGCGCTGGAGCTGTTGCAGCAGGATGCCCATCTCGATCGGGTGTTTGTCCCGGTCGGTGGTGGCGGACTGGCGGCAGGGGTCGCAGTGCTGATCAAACAGCTGATGCCGCAGATCAAAGTCATTGCCGTGGAAGCGGAAGACTCTGCCTGCCTGAAGGCGGCGCTGGATGCCGGTCATCCGGTGGATCTCCCGCGCGTCGGGCTGTTTGCCGAAGGCGTGGCGGTGAAACGCATCGGGGATGAAACCTTCCGCGTCTGCCAGGAGTATCTCGACGACATCATCACCGTTGACAGCGACGCTATCTGCGCGGCGATGAAGGACCTCTTCGAGGATGTGCGCGCGGTGGCAGAGCCATCCGGTGCGCTGGCGCTGGCGGGGATGAAGAAATACATCGCGCAGCACAACATTCGCGGCGAGCGTCTGGCCCACGTGCTCTCTGGCGCGAATGTTAATTTCCACGGTCTGCGCTACGTTTCCGAGCGTTGCGAGCTGGGGGAGCAGCGTGAAGCATTGCTGGCGGTGACCATCCCGGAAGAGAAGGGCAGCTTCCTGAAGTTCTGCCAGCTGTTAGGTGGTCGTTCGGTGACGGAGTTCAACTACCGCTTTGCCGATGCCAAAGACGCCTGCATTTTTGTCGGGGTGCGCTTAAGCCGCGGTCTGGACGAGCGAAAGGAGATCCTCTCCTTGCTGCATGAAGGTGGTTACAGCGTAGTGGATCTCTCTGACGACGAGATGGCGAAGCTGCACGTTCGCTACATGGTAGGCGGGCGTCCGTCGAAACCGTTACAGGAGCGTTTGTTCAGCTTCGAGTTCCCGGAATCACCGGGTGCATTGCTGAAGTTTTTGCATACGCTGGGCACGCACTGGAACATCTCCCTGTTCCATTACCGCAGCCACGGCACCGATTATGGCCGCGTGCTGGCGGCGTTCGAACTGGGTGAGCATGAACCGGATTTCGAAACGCGCCTCAATGAGCTGGGTTACGACTGCCATGACGAGACCCATAACCCGGCGTTCAGGTTCTTCCTGGCAGGGTAAACGGCTCGTAGCCGGATAAGGCTCCGGCTAGTGGTTGGGCAGAATTTTCCAGAACGCATCAATAAGCGGCTCATGCAGCCGCTTTTTTTGTGCGCACACGCCAAGCTCGAACGGCGTTTTCTCGTCGCTGCGCTCTAAAATCATCACGCGATTGCGCACCGGTTCCGGGCTGTTCTCCAGCACCACTTCCGGCAGCAGCGCCACGCCGCAGCCGAGCGCCACCATCGAGACCATCGCCTCATGCCCGCCCACCGTCGCGTAAATCGAGGGATTACTGATTTTCTGCCGACGAAACCACAGCTCGATGCGGCGGCGTACCGGTCCCTGATCGGCCATGATAAAGGGCACCGTTGACCAGTCTGGTTTTTCCACCGAGACCTGATTGCGCACCGGACAAGGCAGCGCCGGGGCAATAAGCACCACCGCCAGATTTTCCAGCATCGAAAACGCCACTGCGCCCGGCAGGGTTTCCGGTTTCCCGGCAATGGCCAAATCCGCTTCGCCTGTGACCACTTTTTCCATCGCGTCGGCGGCATCACCGGTGGTGAGTTTGATCTCTACCGACGGATGTTCGGCGCGGAAGCGATCGAGAATAGGCGGCAGGTGGCTGTAGGCGGCGGTAACGGAACAAAAAATATGAAGTTCACCGGAAAGCGATGGCCCTTGCTGGTCGATGGTGTGGCGCAACTGCTGATACTGCAACAAGGTTTGCTGGGCGAACGTGCGCAGCTCTTCTCCGGCTTCGGTAAGCGTCACCGTGCGGTTGTCGCGCACAAACAGCGGCTGGCCAAGATCCTCTTCCAGGCGCTGGATCTGGCGGGAAAGCGTGGAGGGGCTGACGTGCATGGCGCGTGCGCTGCGGCCAAAGTGACGGCTTTCCGCCAGATGCAGGAACAATTTCAGATCGCGTAAATCCACTGATTCCACTCCCCGTTTTTACATTGCAGAAATTGCAACATGACGTTGTGAATATATCAATTTCCGCAATAAATTTCCTGTTGTAATGTGGGTACATTCTCGCTGAAAAGCGAACCGAACAATAAGACACACAACATCACGAGGTATCACCCATGGCTAACTACTTTAATACACTGAACTTGCGCCAGCAGTTGGCGCAGTTGGGCAAATGCCGCTTCATGGCGCGCGATGAATTTGCTGATGGCGCGAGCTACCTTCAGGGTAAAAAAGTGGTCATCGTCGGCTGTGGCGCACAGGGTCTGAACCAGGGCCTGAACATGCGTGACTCCGGTCTGGATATCTCCTACGCCCTGCGTAAAGAAGCCATTGCTGAGAAGCGCGCTTCATGGCGTAAAGCGACCGAAAACGGCTTCAAAGTAGGCACCTACGAAGAGCTGATCCCGCAGGCGGATCTGGTGGTTAACCTGACGCCAGACAAACAGCACTCTGACGTTGTACGTTCCGTACAGCCGCTGATGAAAGACGGCGCAGCGCTGGGCTACTCCCACGGCTTCAACATCGTTGAAGTGGGCGAGCAGATCCGTAAAGACATCACCGTGGTGATGGTAGCGCCTAAGTGCCCGGGTACTGAAGTGCGTGAAGAGTACAAACGTGGTTTCGGTGTACCAACGCTGATCGCGGTTCACCCGGAAAACGATCCGAAAGGCGAAGGCATGGCGATTGCCAAAGCATGGGCAGCGGCTACCGGTGGCCACCGTGCGGGCGTTCTGGAGTCTTCTTTCGTTGCGGAAGTAAAATCTGACCTGATGGGCGAGCAGACTATCCTGTGCGGTATGCTGCAAGCCGGTTCTCTGCTGTGCTTCGACAAGCTGGTGGAAGAAGGCACCGACCCGGCATACGCTGAGAAACTGATTCAGTTCGGCTGGGAAACCATCACCGAAGCGCTGAAGCAGGGCGGTATCACCCTGATGATGGATCGCCTCTCTAACCCGGCCAAACTGCGTGCATTCGCGCTGTCTGAGCAGCTGAAAACCATCATGGCACCGCTGTTCCAGAAACACATGGACGACATCATCTCCGGTGAGTTCTCTTCCGGCATGATGGCTGACTGGGCGAACGACGACAAAAACCTGCTGACCTGGCGTGAAGAGACCGGCAAAACCGCGTTCGAAACCGCTGCGCAGTACGACGGCAAAATCAGCGAGCAGGAGTACTTCGATAAAGGCGTTCTGATGATTGCGATGGTGAAAGCAGGCGTTGAGCTGGCCTTCGAAACCATGGTTGATTCCGGCATCATCGAAGAGTCTGCTTACTACGAATCACTGCACGAGCTGCCGCTGATCGCGAACACCATCGCCCGTAAGCGTCTGTATGAAATGAACGTGGTAATCTCGGATACCGCGGAGTACGGTAACTACCTGTTCTCTTACGCATGCGTACCGCTGCTGAAAGAGTTCATGACCACGCTGCAGACCGGCGACCTGGGTAAAGCGATTACCGAAGGCGCGGTAGATAACGCCCAACTGCGTGACGTAAATGAAGCGATTCGCAGCCACGAGATCGAGAAAGTGGGCCAGAAGCTGCGTGGCTACATGACCGACATGAAACGCATCGCGGTAGCAGGCTAAAAGCGCACGTCGGGTGGCATTTTGCTTACCCGGCCTGCAAAAGAGTTACAGTCCGGGTAAGGCGCAGCCGCCACCCGAAAAAAAGCCCGGAGTTCAAACTCCGGGCTTTTTATTAGTTACGGTACAGCACCTTAATGATGTGGTAACCGAACTGGGTGTGCAGCGGGCCGGTTGGCTCCAGCACCGGGCAAGAGAACACCACTTTATCGAACGCCGGAACCATCTGGCCCTGACGGAATTCACCTAAGTGACCGCCTTTTTTACCTGATGGGCAGGTGGAGTGCTTTTTCGCCAGCTTCTCGAAGTCGCCGCCGTTCTTGATCTGCTCCAGAAGCTCCAGAGCCAGTTTCTCTTCTTTTACCAGGATGTGCATTGCTGCCGCTGTTTTAGCCATGATCGTGCCTTGAAGGGTTGAGTTAAATCGGGGCGCAATATACCACGCGTTAGCTGCGGTACAGCACCTTAATGATATGGTAGCCAAATTTGGTTTTCACCGGGCCGTAAGGCTTGAGTAGCGGACAGCTGAAGACCGCCTGATCGAAGGGGCCGACCATCGCACCCTGCTTAAACTCACCTAAATCGCCGCCGTTGCGCCCGGAGGGGCATTTTGAATAGCGTTTTGCCAGGTGATCAAAGCTGATACCGCGCGCCAGTTTGGCGAGGATCTCCTGCGCCAGTTTTTCTTCTTTTACCAGAATGTGCAGGGCCGCTGCGCTCTTTTTCATGGTTCTGCTCTCGGGGTTGATCGCGTTTTCTTCACTTTATCATTAGCCGGTAAATCTGCGCCCGGCTTTCTGCTACAATCCCCACCCCGTTCGAAGATTGAGCAATATTCCCATGCGTTTAAACCCTGGACAACAACAAGCGGTCGAATTCGTTACTGGACCATGCCTGGTGCTGGCAGGGGCGGGTTCCGGTAAAACCCGCGTCATCACGAACAAGATCGCCCACCTGATCCGCGGCTGCGGCTATCAGGCACGCCATATCGCGGCGGTGACCTTTACCAACAAAGCGGCGCGCGAGATGAAAGAGCGTGTCGGGCAGACGTTGGGGCGTAAAGAGGCGCGCGGCCTGATGATCTCCACCTTCCATACCCTGGGGCTGGATATCATTAAGCGCGAATATGCGGCGTTGGGCATGAAGTCGAACTTCTCCCTGTTCGACGATACCGACCAGGTGGCGTTGCTGAAAGAGCTTACCGAAGGGCTAATCGAAGACGACAAAACGGTACTGCAGCAGTTGATCTCTACGATCTCCAACTGGAAAAACGATCTGATGAACCCCGAACAGGCCGCGGCAAGTGCCAAAGGCGAGCGGGATCGGATCTTCGCCCACTGCTATAGCCTGTATAACGATCATCTGAAAGCCTGTAACGTGCTCGATTTCGACGATCTGATCCTGCTGCCTACGCTGCTGCTGCAGCGCAATGAAGAGGTGCGCGAACGCTGGCAGAACAAGATCCGCTATCTGCTGGTGGATGAGTATCAGGACACCAACACCAGCCAGTACGAGCTGGTGAAGTTGCTGGTCGGGCAGCGCGCGCGTTTTACCGTGGTAGGCGATGACGATCAGTCGATCTACTCCTGGCGCGGTGCCCGTCCGCAAAACCTGGTCCTGCTGAGCAAAGATTTCCCGGCACTACAGGTGATCAAGCTTGAGCAGAACTACCGCTCATCCGGCCGTATTCTGAAGGCGGCAAACATCCTGATCGCCAATAACCCGCACGTCTTTGAAAAACGCCTCTTCTCTGAGTTGGGTTATGGCACTGAACTTAAAGTGCTGAGCGCCAATAACGAAGATCACGAAGCTGAACGCGTGGCGGGTGAGCTGATTGCTCATCACTTTGTGAATAAGACCAACTATAAAGATTACGCCATTCTTTATCGCGGGAATCACCAGTCGCGCGTCTTTGAAAAGATGCTGATGCAAAACCGCATTCCGTACAAAATCTCCGGCGGCACCTCGTTCTTCTCGCGCCCGGAGATCAAAGATCTGCTCGCCTACCTCCGCGTGCTGACTAACCCGGATGACGACAGCGCGTTTCTGCGGATCGTGAATACGCCGAAGCGGGAGATTGGCCCGGCAACGCTGCAAAAACTGGGCGAGTGGGCGATGACCCGCAATAAGAGCCTGCTGACTGCCAGCTTCGATATGGGCCTGAGCCATACCTTAACCGGGCGTGGCTATGAATCACTGACCCGCTTTACCCATTGGCTGCGCGAGATCCAGCAGTTGAGCGAGCGGGAGCCGATCGCAGCGGTGCGCGATCTGATCCGCGGCATCGACTATGAATCCTGGCTGTATGAAACCTCCGCCAGCCCGAAAGCGGCAGAGATGCGGATGAAGAACGTCAACCAGCTTTTTAGCTGGATGACCGAGATGCTGGAAGGGTCCGACATCGACGAGCCAATGACCCTGACCCAGGTCGTCACCCGTTTTACCCTGCGTGACATGATGGAGCGCGGCGAAAGCGAAGAAGAAGCGGATCAGGTGCAGCTGATGACCCTGCATGCCTCGAAAGGGCTGGAGTTCCCCTATGTCTATCTGGTGGGCATGGAAGAGGGCATTCTGCCGCATCAGAGCAGTATCGATGAAGATAACGTCGACGAAGAGCGCCGTCTGGCGTATGTGGGCATTACGCGAGCGCAAAAAGAGCTGACCTTTACGCTGTGTAAAGAGCGCCGTCAGTACGGGGAAATGGTGCGCCCGGAGCCGAGCCGCTTCCTGCTGGAATTACCTCAGGATGATGTGCTTTGGGAGCAGGAACGCAAAGTGATTACCGCTGAAGAGCGGATGCATAAAGGCCAGGCCAGTATCGCCAATATTCGCGCGATGATGGAGAAAGCAAAAAACCGTTAGTTAACAGGCCCGGTAAGCGTAGCGCTGCCGGGCATGTCATCAGGGTTATTGCGCGTCAAGTATCCAGTGCACATAGCTTTGCCACTGGCACTCCTGCACCAGCATTTCTGCCCCCAGCGGATGATTCTCCAGCCACTTTTGCGGCAGGTTCAACGTCAGCTTTTCGCCTTCCGCCGTCAGGGTGATGGCGGGCAGCAAGTCGTCACGCCGACGGCTGGCAAAGAGGATCGCCAGACGCAGCAGGCGGCAGAGATGTTCCGCGACGCGCGGTGGTACCGCATTTTGCTGGTGGAGCGAAGAGAGATCGACGGGATTGGTCTGGTTCAACAGCAGCGTGGCTAACAGTTTTTTCTGCGCCGGAGTATAGCCGGGCAGATCGAGATTGCGTACCAGGTAGGCGGCGTGCAGCGGCGCCTGTTTGAAATCGACGCTCAGGCCGATCTCGTGCAACTGGCATGCGCTAACCAGCAGTTCGCGGCTGACCGGCTCCAGATGCCACTCGTTATCGACCTGATCGAGGAAACTGACCGCCAGGTTCGCAACCCGATGCGCCTGTTCGATATCCACCATAAACCGGCGCTGAATATTGCGTAGCGTATGGTTACGAATATCCTGATCGACGGCCAAATGCAGCATGCCGTAGACCAGACCTTCCCGTAACGCACCGCCCGCAAGGGTCATGCACTGAATATTCAGTTCGGTGAAGATGGCAATTAGGATCGCCAGCCCGCTGGGGAAAACCAGGGCGCGCTCAAGAGTCAGCCCTTCAATTTCCAGCTCTTCAAGACGGCCACAGTGGATTGCGCGCTGCTTTAACTGCTGCAGTTTCGCCAGCGTGATGCGCTCATCCATCCCTTGAGCCATCATGATTTCCTGTAGCGCCTGGACGGTACCGGACGCGCCAACGCAGACCTTCCAGCCGTGATAACGCAGCTCATCCGCCACCGGACGCAGCACCTCGCGGGCAGCTTTTTCTGCCTCATCGAAGTTCTCTTGCGCCAGGTTGCGATCGCTAAAGTAGCGCTCAAGCCAGGTGACACAGCCCATTGATAAACTGTTCAGAGAGGTGGCCTGGGCACCGATACCTGTGACCAGTTCGGTGCTTGCGCCGCCGATATCCACCACCAGACGACGTTCGTCCCCGCCCGTGGTGTGCGCCACGCCCTGATAAATCAGGCGGGCTTCTTCTTCGCCGCTGATCACCTGCACCGGGCAGCCGAGGATCGCCTGCGCGGCGGCAATAAACTCACCGGCATTCACTGCCAGACGCAGGGTTGCGGTAGCAACGACACGGATTTGCTGAGGAGGAATGTCCTGCAGACGTTCGGCAAAGAGACGCAGGCATTGCCAGCCGCGCTCCATGGCTTCAGGAGAGAGATGATTATCCGCACTCAGGCCCGCCGCGAGACGGACCTTGCGCTTAATACGCGTTAGCGTCTGTATACTTCCCGCCACCTCGCGTACAACCAGCATATGAAAACTATTCGAACCTAAATCAATAGCTGCATAGAGCGAGGTGGACCGGAGCATAGTTTTTAGCCTGAACGACGACGGTTACGCGGTGCGCTGTTACGGCGCGGGCCATTGCCGGAACGGGCGCGCGTCAGGCGCTTCGCTGGCGGCAGTTCGCTTAATAGCGCTTCCGGGTTGTATTTACTCTGCGGAATCGAGTGACCGATATAGGTCTCAATCGCTGGCAGGTTCAGAGCGTACTCTTCACAGGCGAGGCTGATAGAGTGACCGCTGGCGCCCGCACGACCGGTACGACCGATACGGTGAACGTAATCTTCGCAATCATCCGGCAGGTCGTAGTTAAAGACATGGGTCACTGCCGGGATGTGCAGGCCGCGTGCCGCCACGTCCGTCGCCACCAGAATATCCAGGTCGCCACGGGTAAATTCTTCAAGGATGCGCAGGCGTTTTTTCTGCGCGACGTCGCCGGTCAACAGACCTACACGATGTCCATCCGCAGCCAGGTGGCCCCAGATATCTTCACAGCGGTGTTTGGTGTTGGCGAACACGATAGCGCGATCTGGCCACTCTTCTTCGATCAACGTTTGCAGTAAACGCATCTTTTCTTCGTTCGACGGATAGAAGAGTTCTTCTTTAATACGGTGGCCGGTTTTCTGTTCCGGTTCCACTTCGACGTATTCGGCGTTGTTCATCTGTTCGAACGCCAGCTCACGGACGCGATACGACAGCGTTGCCGAGAACAGCATGTTCAGACGCTGGTTAGCGGCAGGCATGCGACGGAACAGCCAGCGGATATCTTTAATAAAGCCGAGATCGTACATGCGATCGGCTTCATCCAGCACCACAACCTGGATAGCGCTGAGGTTGATGTGGTTCTGTTTAGCGTAATCGATCAGACGGCCGGTGGTGCCGATCAGAATATCGACGCCGCTTTCCAGCACTTTCAGCTGTTTGTCATAACCGTCACCGCCGTAGGCCAGGCCGAGTTTCAGGCCGGTGGACTGTGCCAGTGGCTCTGCGTCAGCGTGGATCTGTACCGCCAGTTCTCGCGTCGGGGCCATAATCAGCGCGCGCGGCTGGTTAACTTTGCGGTCAGCAATTGCCGGGTGAGAAAGTAAATAATGAAACGTTGACGTTAAAAACGCCATCGTTTTGCCAGTACCGGTTTGCGCCTGCCCTGCAACATCGCGACCTGCCAGCGTTAGCGGGAGGGCGAGAGCCTGAATAGGCGTGCAGTTATGAAACCCTTTATTTTCAAGGGCTTCGATGACTTTTGGGTGCAGGGCGAAGTCGGAAAACTTCTGTTCTGTTAAATGTGTTTTGCTCATAGTGTGGTAGAATATCAGCTTACTATTGCTTTACGAAAGCGTATCCGGTGAAATAAAGTCAACC
>PJTS01000659.1_pt1 | contig 18421 bp, 15 predicted proteins | sample 1512251 | NCBI WGS metagenome assembly PJTS01 (sample SAMN08177686, study PRJNA422409) | Soil metagenome, whole genome shotgun sequencing project. | isolation source: Soil (2) enriched on wood chips: alkali lignin treatment | place: USA: Madison | collected 2015-01-15 | reverse complement strand
TAGACTCATCTGTCCGCAATAACCCCATATCCGCTGTTACTGGTGCTTTTTCTAGACTGATATTAATTGTAATATCAGCTTTATCGTCAGCAATGCCGATCTGAAAATCCCGAAAGGAACCCAGGATATGATTCAAAGCAATATGATTCGGATGGTTAAACTCCAAGATTAAGTCAGCGATGCGGTAGCGGGTTTGAGATAACTCAGGTGAATTCGTTATATTCATAATTCAGTTCCTATGTAATAATTACTTCATGAGCTTGAAGGCTCGGTTCGTCTTTTATATTTATTGGTATGCCCAGATTTTTTTCATAACTATTTGTATTTGCTAATCACTGCTCGTACCTTAATCGAGGTAGATGCGGTGTTGGCATTTATCTGCGAGATGTAAGTCGTGTGTTACAAATAGACATATTTTATGTTTTCCATATTCGAGCAGGCGTTGTGTAAGCATATCTGAAGTCGTTCTATCTAATGCAGAGGTTACTTCGTCAAAGAGCCAGATATCACCATCGTGCATCAGCGCACGGGCAATAGCGATACGTTGCGCTTGTCCCTCAGATAATCCCATACCGGATTCCCCTACGAGGGTATCTACGCCATCTGGAAAGTCAAATACAAATTCTGCACAGGCCAACCATAGCGCCTGTTCTATATCTAGCACTCCGTCTTCTTTCACATGGAGGAGAAGATTTTCCCGTATTGTTCCGCTAAAGAGTGAATTGCCCTGTGGGATATAGGCAAAATTGACGCGATGTTTTGCCTCCAACGATCGTTCTCCATCTATATCTACCAATGTGATATCGCCTTTTTCAGCTTTGAGCAGTGATAACAATAGGCGGATTAAGGTGGTCTTTCCTTTTCCACTGGGACCAATAATTGCTGTTGGTTCACCCACTTTGAGGGAAAGGTTTAACTGCTGCAGTACCCATTTGTCCTCGTAACGAAAGGATAGGTCGGTGATGCGCAGTTCTCCTGTTTTGTTCAGGCGCTCCTGTTTTGCTTGAGGTTCAATCTCACCTTCTTGTAATTCCAGTAGCCGATCTGCAGATACCCGAAAGCGAACAAAACCTGGAATATAAGCAATCAATGCAAGAATTGGTGTTTGAATTCGAGCAACCAATTGCAAAAAGGCCGTCATTGTTCCAAAAGTAATCTGTCCGGATTGTAGCCGATAGACTCCCCAGATGAAGGCGACCAAATATCCTGCATTCATGGCGACTTTCATAGCGCCCTGGGTATAGGTTGAAAAATTGATCTGACGCATTTTCAGTAAGAAAAGCTGCTGTTGACTTGCTGTCAATTTTGCCCTCCTTTTTGGGAAAATGCCCATGGCGCGGATAAGCAAACGGAAACGTAAATTTTCCTGGAGAACTTTTGAAAAATTACTTTCCTCCTCTTTTACCTCCTTGCTCAATTTGCGCATTCTGCGGAAGTAAATCTTTGAAAATACAAATAGAGGTGATATGGCCAGAATCATAAGCGCAAGCATCGGATCCATATACCATAAGAAACCGACCGACGCCAACAATTGGATAATAGTCAATACAAAGGAAAGCACCATATTGGCAATGGTATTAGCAACTTCTTCACAGTCGGTCTGAATCCGAATCTGGATATCACCTGTATGCCAGTTTTTGATCAGTTTCCATACGGATAACATCTGTGCATCGAGCATGGTTCGTTGCAGTTGGAGTGTAAGCATGAGCTTGACGCGCTCCAACAGACGACCTGAATAGCCTTTTATTGCCACATTTAGCGTGATGCTTCCAATAATGCCGATCAACAGCCACTTAAGGGGTAATTCTCCTGGCGAAGTCGCTACATCAACAGCTTTTTTGGACAGGTATACAAAGATCAGGGAAAGACCGATACAGATCAGTTCCAATACAAAGTATAGGAGCAATCTACCGCGGTAACCATCGCTGACTGACCATGCCCAGCGCGCATGTTGTTTCAGGCTGTTGTTGTTCATTTGGATAGATCAATGGAAAGGTTATTTTTCCAATAGTCCTTGTTTCTCAAAATCCGCAAGTAAAACTTTAGCATCGGATTGTGCTTGTTCCTCTTCCACCTCATAGTTTTCACAGAGTAGTTTAACGATTGTGGTCGTGTCAAACTCTTTTTCTTTTAATTGCTCCCAAAGCCATGCTGCAGTGCTGTTTAGTGTGTATACCGTTGATAAATCAACCATATCCTGACTCGGGTCAACAATTAAATGATCTGAACCAATTGTTCTCAATACTAAATCCGATCTTAATTTCATATATAAATTATCTGTTTATTCATGAGCTAATTTTCCTTTTTTAATATACTCATGCTGCCTTCGGCGGTTTTAATATCCTATTGAATACCCAAATTTTTCTTACTTGTTTATCGTATTTGGGTATATCACGTATTAGGGTTAAATAGAATAAGTAAAATCAAAGTTAATAATTATTTTTTCAACCTTTTTATTTGTCGTTATAGATTTCAGTTTCTTCAGTAGGATCTGCTCTATCGGGCTATTAAGCGTTTCAGTTTTGCAATAACCCGGCGTAGCAGACGAATATGATACCATCCTAAACCGCGTAATCTCGCCCAACTACGATTTAAATTAATTTCCAATGCTGAGTTTTGTGGAAAATGAATAGAAGCGACCGCAATAATATCTTTGCTACTTATATACTCCCGCAATACAAGATTGCCATCGCCTGCTAATACGATCTGCGCATTCTTTTCTCCTACATAACGGTGAAAAACATATTTCCCCTCATGTTTGGCCAATATATTACTGCCTAGTTGTAAAGGTTCACCGCGATAAGCCTGTAATAAAACGCTGTCTCCGTCATGAATAAATGGACGCATGCTCCCGCCTTTGATACGGATACGAACTTCCTTGCCCTCATTTAGCATACCTTGTACTTCGGCAAAATAGAGCTCATTGGAAATAACACGTGTCTTATTGTCTTCCGAATGTTCAGCCATATATTATTGATTGGGTTGAACAAAATATTGGATCACCGGTTGTAGATACGTGTCTTTCAATAAGACTTTCTTGTTTTCATCCAAGAGATATATTGTTGGAGATGCCTTGAGGTCATACAAGTTGAACGACAGTATCTTGCTATCGGTATCAAAACCATTGATCCATTTTTCGGACATTTCTGGCATATAATTTTTCCATTTACTGCGATCTCCCCAAGGGTCGATGGCTAATACTTGCACTTGTAGTTGCGAGAATAACTCAACCAATTGCGGCGTATCGCGGAGTTGGTGGATCGTCTCCTTACAATGGGCACAATCGGGGTCATAAAAGATCAAAAAGGTGAATTTTCCTTTAGTTTGTGATAGTTTCTGTTTTGTTCCATTGGCCAGCTCATAGCTAAAATCCTCAGCGGGTTGACCTACCTTATTGCGTAACACTAATTTGTAGACAGGTCTATAGGCCTCTTTCTCTAGATCCGATAATAGGTCAGTTTTGATCATATAACGTAGAACAGATTCGTAGATGATATCATTTCGCATTGGTGAATTACCATCATAGAGATAACGTTCGTATAGTTTGATGAAGTAGTCGAAACTGGTTCTATTGGATTTGGCTTTGTCTAACATCAGGTCTACCGCTTTGTCTCGCATAGCGGAATCAGGTGTTTTTGATAATAATCCGATAAAATCAGCGAGTTGCTGCTCTCCTTTGTCTGGATTTTTAACCTGAGCAGTGTCTTTCATGTCGAATTTATCCCAGAAATGTAACAAGCTACTATCTGCGGTACTCATGGCACTCGCTTTTTGCGGTATTGTTTCGTTACTTTCTTTTTTTGATTTATTATTTCCTTCACAGGCCCACAAAAGACCTACAATCATGCCTATCGGCAACCAAAAACCAAGAGTTGAACTTTTCATTCTAATTTAATGCTTAACTTCGCTAAGTTAATAAAACTTTCAGGATTCCATGGATAGAATCAACAGCATTCATTGAGGCTAAAGCTGCCCATGTGCATGGCCGCTATTTAAATTGAAGTTCCTGATTTCTTTGGGGCAAGTCGTAGCAAAAGAAAGCCTTTTTACGTTAGAGACCTGAATAGCGAAAGATTTATGCGAGGAGGTAGAGAGCTCTTTCCTGCCTGTTTAGAACCACTTGTGTAAATATTTTAAACGATTTAATTAAATAGTTTTACTAATTTTGCGGCAAACGCCAATATATCGAATGAAAAAAATAGTATTATGGTTTTGCATGATCGGATTTGTGGGCTCTGTATACGCACAGACCAATCCTGCCAATATCAAAGTAGATAATCTGACAGATGCACAGATAGAGCAATATGTAAAACAAGCTGCTTTAATGGGCTATGATGAAAGCCAGCTGGACGGTTTTGCTCGCGCGCAAGGGGTATCTGCTGTTGAAGTACAAAAACTAAAAGAACGTTTGGCGAAAATTAAGCGCAAGAAACAACAACCAGACCAATCGCAGCGAACTCATACGACCGCTACCACAGGGCGGGCAGCTGGCCGTCAAGTGGGGGGAGCAAATACAACAGATTCCTTACAGAATAAACGCAATAGTAATCCCGATTCTGTTCAGCATGATGATGGTAAATTGAAGATTTTTGGGGCAGACTTGTTTAAAAATAATAGCATTACTTTTGAACCCAATCTTCGGATGGCGACACCAAGTTCTTATATCATTGGTCCTGATGATGAGATCTTATTGGATATCACAGGTGATAATGAAGCTTCTTATACACTTCCCGTCAGCCCAGATGGAATGATCAAGGTGGAATATGTTGGTCAGATTAATGTTGCGGGCTTATCGATCGCTGCGGCGAAGAGCAAGATTGAACAACGTTTGAGTGGAACCTATCCTGCAATCCGTTCAGGAAGGACCAATGTAAGTGTAACAATTGGTAATATCCGCACCATTCGCGTTACCTTGACTGGAGCTGTTACCAAACCGGGTACCTATAGTTTACCCTCTTTAGCCACAGTCTTCAATGCACTCTATGCTTCTGGAGGTCCTAATAAAAATGGTACCTACCGTCAGATCCAAGTGATCCGTGGTAATCGTGTCGTCAGCACAATCGATGTCTATGACTTCTTGGCTAATGGTATACAACAAGGTAATATACGTCTACAGGATCAAGATATTATCCATATTCCTGTATATGGAGCACGTGTGCAGTTTGAGGGTGAAGTAAAGCGACCTGCTATTTTCGAGACTGTAGCAGGAGAATCCTTATCCGATATCTTGCGTTATGCAGGCGATTTTACAGAGAATGCCTATACTGCAAAGATCAAGGTTTTGCAAACAACAGGCCGTGAGCGCAGTGTGCAAGATGTCTACGCTGATCAATTCGCAAATTATACGCCTAAGGGTGGAGATCAATATATTGTTGAGCCGATATTGGAACGTTATGCCAATCGGGTATCTGTGCTTGGGGCGGTATTCCGTCCGGGTATATTTGGTTTGGAGTCAGGTCTGACGCTCAAGCAAGTGCTTGAAATGGCCGATGGTGTGCGTGAGGATGCCTTTTTGGAACGAGGGATCATTAACCGTTTGAAAGCAGATAATACGTCAGAACTGATCAATTTTAATGTACGGGAAGTATTGGCTGGTACAGTTGCTGATATACCATTGAAGCGTGAGGACAAGATCGAAATCGCTTCTATTTTTGATTTACGTGCCGAATATAAATTTACCGTTCAAGGCGAAGTACGTTTTCCTGGTGATTTACCTTTCGCCAGTAATGCAACGTTAGGTGACGTTATTCAAAAAGCTGGTGGATTTACTGAGGCTGCTAAAAATGCACGCGTGGAGATTGCTCGAAGACTTAAACAGCGCAATGCTGACGATCATAGTTCTTCGCAAACTATTTTAGTCGATATTAAAGATGGTATCCTTACAGATCCGACTATCGCTTTACAACCTTACGATGTTGTTTCCGTCTTAGGAGACGCGGGATTTCGTACACAGCGACAAGTGACGATTGAGGGTGAGGTACTCTACCCGGGTATTTATACCATTTCACGCGAGGATGAACGTATTTCAGACATCGTCAAGCGGGCCGGAGGATTGACGACTTATGCTTATACTGAAGGCGCTTCTTTAAAACGGACAGGTATGTCCAAATTGAAAGCAGAGGAGAAAAAAGAGAAAGAACGTCTTAAAAAAGAGTTGGAGCAGGATAGTTTGGACGCGATAGGGGATAATAAGAAAAATAAACAAGATAAGGAAAACGACGAAGAGAATACAGACAGTTCAAAGGCAAAAAGTAGTGCCTTAGCGAAGGTGTCACAGCAAGGGATGACTGCTGCTGATGTTGAGCCAAGTGATCTTGTTGGGATTGAGTTAAATAAAATTTTGGAGAAGCCTTACGAAAAAGGCGATTTATTGGTATTAGATGGTGATATTATTACTGTGCCCAAAGAACTGGAAACAGTGAAGGTCGTAGGAGAGGTTTTGAATCCCAATAACGTCGTATATGTCAAAGGTAAAAACCTAAAATACTATATCAATCAAGCTGGTGGATTTACGGATAATGCCTTGAAAAAACGTGTGTTTGTTCAGTATGCCAACGGCGCTGTAAAAGGTAAATCGGGCGGGTATCCTGAAGTAAAACCGGGAGCGGAAATTGTTGTCCCGAAACGTGCGCCAAGAGAGCGAATGAGCGCTCAAGGTTGGGTTGGACTGGGAACAGGTATTGCCTCCTTGGCGGCTATTATTGTAAGTTTATTGAGATAGTATGGACGGAAAGAATAATTCTGAAAAGATTAGCCTAAAGGAGATACTTTTAAAAGTAGCAGCGTTATTTAGCTATTTATTTTCGAAATGGTATATTATCCTAATCGTTAGCATTTTGGGTGCAATGTTAGGTTTTTTCTATGCAAAAATGCAAACGCCAACTTTCAGATCCACAACGACATTTGTTTTAGAATCAGGTGAAAGTGGAGGCGGAGGAATTGGACAGGTTGCTGGATTAGCAGCTTTGGCAGGTGTTGATTTGGGACAAACAGGGGGTGGGATCTTTCAGGGCGATAATTTATTTGAATTATATAGATCTAGAAAAATGATCGAATCTACGCTATTGCAACCGTCAGTTAGCGACAGCTCAATACTTCTTTTGGATCGCTATCTGGAATTGACCAAAGAAAGGGAGATGTGGAAAAAATCAAACCCTGAGCTGTTGAAAATTGATTTTTTAAAAGACCTAAATTCTAAAAATATTCGTTTAAGAGATAGTATTCTTCAGAGAACAGTACAGGATATAAATAGAAATAACCTTGAGGTGGGTAAGCTTGACAAAAAGTCTTCGATTATAAAAGTTGATGTGCTATCCCAAGATGAAGTGTTTTCAAAAGAATTTAATGAAGCGCTGGTAGGTCAGGTAAATAATTTTTACATCAAAACTAAAACAAAAAAATCTTTAAATAATATTCAAATTTTACAGCAAAAGACCGATTCTGTTCGTGCGGTGATGAATGGCGCTATCAGCGCGTCGGCCGTAGTCGCCGACGCAACCCCCAATCTTAACCCGACCAGACAATCGCAGCGTCTGATTCCTACACAGCGATCACAGTTTTCTGCGGAAACAAATAGAGCAATATTGGGTCAGCTCGTGCAAAATTTAGAAATGTCAAAAATGGCTTTACTAAAAGAGACTCCCCTTATTCAAGTGGTAGACCAGCCGATCTACCCCCTTCATGTTATTAAAGCAAGTAAATTAAAAGGCTTGATCGTTGGTGGATTTTTAGCCTCTTTCATTTGTATTGTTACTTTGTTGGGAATTAAATCATTCCGAGATTTAATGGCTAATTAATATTATTCAAATGGATTTGAGGCGTTTTTTAGTGAATTTGCTGTCAAACTGCATGAGTGCTTTGACGGGGGTGGGATTGACTTTTTTTTTGACGCCTTATATTGTTGATACACTAGGGAAGGAAGCCTATGGCTTTTACCCGCTGTCTAGCAATTTTATTATGTATGCCGGAATAGTAACAACTGCTTTGAACTCCATGTCTAGTCGGTTTATTACCATTAGTCTTGAGAAAAAAGATCTAAAGCAGGTAAACGTCTATTTCAATTCCGTTCTATTCGGGAACTTGTTGGTTTCCTTTTTTTTTATAGTTATTGGTGGGCTATTTTGTTATTTTGCCCAGCATATTCTAGACATTCCTGTCAATATCGAGTTGGATGTTAAGCTCCTATTTGCCTTTGTATTTTTAGGATTAGTTATTAATGTTTCCTCTTCCATATTTTCTGTAAGCGCATTTGCACTGAATCGATTCGACAAATTAGCAATGATTAATATTGTGATGAACGTCATTAGGTTGCTGATCATTATTCTTCTATTTTATATTTTCACGCCACGAATTTATTTCCTAGGGGTAGCCTCGTTTTTTTCATCATTATATTTTATGTATGCAAATTACAGGCTTACAAAAAATATAATGCCGGAGATTATTTTCTCTTTTAATAATTTTTCATTGGCAGCTATTTCTACGCTAATTGGAGCCGGGATATGGAATTCGGTACTAGCATTATCGAATGTCATTAACACTCAATTAGATCTAATATTGGCAAATCGTTTCTTTGGAGCCAGTGAAATGGGGGTCCTTTCTCTTACTAAAATGGTGCCTATAGCTCTCCAGATGCTTTTGGGTATTATTGTACCGCTTTTCCTTCCAGAGCTTTTAAAAGCGTATGCAAATAATGATTTAAAAAAAATGAAGGCTAATTTGGATTTTTCTTTTAAAGCTATTTTTATTGTTTTATTGCTTCCTATAGCTGTTTTCTTTGTGTTTGGACAAGAATTCTTCAAACTTTGGCTTCCACATGAAGATTCCGAGCAGCTTTATCTGTTATCGGTTATAACTCTTATACCCTTTATTATACATGGGACTATCGAAACAATACATCATGTCTTTGTAATCACAAATAAGTTGAGATTGGCGTCCTTTTGGGGTATTTTTATTTCTATTCTCAGTATTATTTCGGTTATTTTGCTGTGTAAATTTTCCAAACTGGGACTTTATGCTATCCCAACTGCGGCTCTTTTGACCGGTATAATTAGTCATCTTACATTTACACCTCTCTATGCTGCACGATGTTTAGGAGAAAGCCCTGGATATTTTTATAATCGAATAGGAAAGGGATTTGGTAGTTTTTTAATATTAATGCTTATTGCATATTTATGGAAATACTTTGCTATTATCTCACTGGATAGCTGGCAAGGTTTTATTTTAAATCTATCAATTTTGACTGTAATTCTACTAGTTGTTTGTGTAGTAGTGTTTTTTGATAAATCCATTATGAACAAAATATATATGGAAGTGAAAGGAAAGTTAAATATATGATACCGAAGATAATACACTATTGTTGGTTCGGCCGTGGAGCGATGCCTGATTTGGTATTGAAATGCATTGCCTCATGGAAAACATATTTGCCCGAATATGAGCTACATCTTTGGAACGAAGATAATTTTGATATTAATTTATATCCTTACGCAGCGGAAGCTTATACAGAACGTAAATTTGCTTTTGTTTCGGATGTATGCCGATTACATGTATTGAAAGAATTTGGTGGTATATACGTAGATAGCGATGTGGAAATCTTAAAACCTCTGGATCATTTTTTAACTCAACATGTCGCTTTTTCGGGGTTTGAAGATAATAATTATGTGCCCACGGGTTTAATGGCAAGCGAGAGAAATGGTCTATGGGTTAGCGATCTTTTGGCATATTATGATAGTAGGAGCTTTTATCTAAGTGACGGATCGCTGGATATGACAACCAATACCGAAGTAATAACTCAATTTATGAAAGGTAAAGGACTTATACTTCAGAACTCTTTTCAGGAGATAAATAATTATTGCACTTTTTATCCTAGTGAGTATTTTTGCCCGAAAAGTTGGAAAACAAAAGAGATTAATATCACAGCAAATACATATTGTATACATCATTTTGCGGGATCCTGGTTGCCGACTAAAAAGCGGTGGAATAAAAATGAATTTTTACTGAAGTTGTTGGGACCTAAAAAATTTGAACGATTGGTGGCCTTCTATTGTAAATTAAAGAAATAATGGAAAGGGTTATTCAGAATAATGTAAACAACTCCCAAGCGTCTTTGGTCTCTATTATTATTCCCATTTATAATGTGGAACGGTATCTTCGTGACTGTATTGAAAGTGTAATTAAGCAAACATACAAAAACCTAGAAATTATTTTAATAAATGATGGATCACCGGATAATTCAGGAAACATCTGTGACGAATATGCAAACCAAGATGCACGTATTAAAGTCGTCCATAAGAATAACGGCGGACTTTCAGATGCGAGGAACGTAGGATTAGATATTGCACATGGAGCATATATTTCTTTTATAGATTCGGATGATGTTATAAATGAAGATTTTATCCGTATTTTGTTAAGTATGTTATATGACTCAGATGCTTCGATTTCGATGTGTGATTATACCGAATTTTCAACGATTATACCGAAGATAGATTCTACACATAAAAATACATTCGAATTATACACCGGGGAATACATGCTTAATAACTTATATAACAAGTGTTGGACTCCAAGAAATGTAATTGCTTGTAATAAGCTTTATGAAAGATCTGTTTGGGATGGATTGCGATATTCAGTTGGTGTTCTACATGAAGATGAATATATTATTCATGAATTGTATGCTAAAGTACAGTCAGTTACTTATTGTTCAGCGCCTCTTTATTATTATAGGCAGCGAGAATCGAGTATTACGAAGGAAATTTCGTCTAAACGAATTGAAGATATATTAGCTATTTTTGATCTGCGAACAACATTTTTTAGAAAAAGAGGTTACAATGATCTTATTGTGCAGAATGCTAATGCGAAACTTTTGAATATTGCCATATTAGCAATAACTTATAAGAATAAAACCACAAGACGGCTATTAGTAGAAAATCTTCCAGCAATACTTAAACAAAGAAATGTTCCATTGAAGATGAAATGTTCCTGTGTTATTTTAGCAGCATTCCCAAAAATATTTTGGAGGATTAAAAGTCTGAGGAAAAGGGCGGTATAAAACTAAAAGAAGGTGGTGTTATGAAGTTTTACATTAAACATTTTAAGGGAATTGTTTCAGAGGGCGGTGCTGTACGTAATGAGGCTTTTTATCAATATTTTAAAATGCGTGCTGATGTAAAGATAATGGATCTTACTTCTATGAATATACTGGATAGGATCATAAACACCCTGAAGTTTATTTTCTATTTTAGCGTTCGACGTAACGATTACATTTATTTGCACATGGGGGCAATTTTTGTTTTATTCCCCACGTTTTTATTTCGGATGGGTTTGTCACGTCTTATCTTTATCATGCTTGACCAGATTTCCAAAAAACATGTTTTGCATATAGAAGTAAACGATTTGCCTTTCGAACAAAGTAAAGATCTAGAATTACCAAACTTATCTTTTTGCCAATCTTTTCAAAAAAATCTTTTTAACCTTAAAAGAATAAGATTTGATTTTGCATCTAATAGTATGCGAAATTACGTAATAAACGAATATCAGCTAAAAGCAGAACAATGTCAAGTTATATTGAATGGGTCAGATAAATTAGAAGTATTTGATCAAACTATTTACGAATCTCTGTTGGTTAAAAATTCGAATAAGTTAAAATATGTTTATGTAGGTTCCTTGAATAAAGGACGTCAAATTGAAGATTTGATTGGAATTTTTAAACAGTCTCAACATGAACTGTTTTTACTTGGACCCGGAGGGCAATGGATAGCGCAGGAGCTGAAAGGTGATACTACTCCTAATATTAAATACTTAGGTGTCTTTAGCGATCCTATAGCACTCCAGATCTCTTCGCTTTGCGATGTCGGCGTTATTCCCTATGACGACAGTAGGTTCTACTATAATATCTGCTATCCAACCAAAGTGTCTTTTTATCTCGCCGCAGGTCTGCCTATTCTATCAACAAGATTATCGGAAACACAAGGGGTATTAGCACATAAAAATATAGCATGTTTTTTGCCAATTGATGCTTGGGGAGAGTATATTTCAAAGAGCACGATAGTGGAGATCAATACGTTGAAACAAAACGTTTTGTTTTATAGAAGTCAATTTTATTGGAGTTCTCTTTTAGAAGGACTGAATTTTTAATTATTGGATTAAAAACTATGGCACTATACTACATTATTTTTATAACGAGTTATCTGCTCTGCATATTTGATTTCACAGAATCAAGATCGGTCAAATTCTTGGTTTATTTTTCATTTTGCACATTAGTAACGCTTATCGTAGGGTTTCGTGAGGTTGGTATTGACAATGACAGTGTTGCTTACCAGGAGATGTTCGGATCCTATACCAATTCTACTTTTGACCAGATCATTGCTGGAGGTTACGGTTATGTTGAAAAAGGTTATGTATTTCTCAACAAGCTGATTGCCTTATTAGGAGGAAATTATAGGATACTTTTTATAGTTATGGCAATAGTTACAGCATTGTTTAATTATATTTTTTTCTGGAAGAAATCTGATTACTTTTTTTTAAGTCTGTTATTTTATATCAGTTTTTTCTATCTCTATAGGGATTTTACCCAGATACGCTACGGTTTGAGTGCTGCAATCTGTATGTGGAGTACGTATTATTTTTTCAAAAAGCAGTACTTTTATACCATATTAACTTTTATTCTTGCATTAGGTTTTCACAACTCAGCTGTTATTCTTCCCTTAGCTATACTTATTATTCGATTATTTAGAAGCCAAATTTGGTACGTTGTTATACCCATACCATGTATTTTCATTGGGAAATTGCTGACGCTCCAACTTCTATTCTCAGTTTTCGGCAATGGTACCGATCACATGGATATTTACTTAAAAGATGAAAGCCTGGGCAGTGCGTCCATTTCTTTGGTAGGCTATTGTATATGCCTGCTCTATTTCTTCCTTGTAAATTTTAAAGCGGAACACCTGAATAAAGAGTCATTTCTCATTAGAACCGGTGATTTTTATTTTAAATTGGTTTCTATAGCAGTGGCGATGAATTTTCTTTTTATCAATATTTCGATTTTTCAACGTTTTTCTTTTATCCTCTTCCAATTTTCCAGTATATTAATATCTATTACGATAAGTTTAATGGCGGAAAGAGTAAGAGAACGATACCTGTTTGTCATCTATTACTTTTTTATCGCCTCATTTTTTTTATTTTATGGTATGAGAATGATTAACGTTGACTTGGTTAGACCGTATAACTTACCTTTTTATGATTGATATATTACTTGCAACATATAATGGCGGAAAATTTATAGAGAGTCAACTCCTCTCTATTATTGGTCAGACGTTTAACGAGTGGAGATTAGTTATCCATGATGACGGATCGTCTGATGACACCATGCTGATTTTGAAGAAATATCAGTCTATTGATCCTAGAATATATATCATAGAAGACGCTGTCATGTGTCATTCTGCTGCTAAGAATTTTCTGCATTTATTATCTTATGCCACCGCAGAACATATCATTTTCTGTGACCAGGACGATATTTGGTTTGAGTCAAAATTGCAGACATTATATGATGCAATAAAACTAGAAGAAAAGCCGATGGTTGTATATTGTAATGCGTTTGCCTATAACGGTGTCTATATTACAAAAGATAAGGTCAATCTTTTTGAGCGGGATTGTTTAGCAAATAGTCTTTTTTTAAATAGTGGCGTCCAGGGGTGTTCCTTGATGTTTAATCGTGCACTTCTTAATGAAGTCATTGATTTTCCGGATTTCATCATCATGCATGATCATTATATGACAATGGGAGCAGTATCTTTTGGTAAGTTGAAGTACATCGACCTGTCTCTTATGCTCTATCGCCAACACGATAAGAATGTAACTGGCCATGTTGCCACCTCTTTGCTAGACCGTATGCGTAGCTTTTTTAATCACGCTACTCCTATCTTAGATCGCGGACATTATGAGGCGAACAAATCATTTTACGAAAGATTTAGAAAAAAGTTTACTCCTGAACAATCAGTTGTTTTTGAAGCCTATCTTAAATTTCCCGAATTGAATTTTATAGAAAAGATATTCTATATTTTTAAATATAATTTTCGGATTGGAAAGAGCAGAACCGTTTTATTACTAAAACTAATTTTGAAACGTACAATTTAATTTGATGTTGTTTTCTATCATTACACCGAGTTTCAATAGAGGCTATTGTTTGCACAGAATTTATCAGACACTCATTCAGTTTGACCCCCAGGACTTTGAATGGATTCTGGTCGATGATGGATCTACGGATGATACGATGTCAATAGTTCAGCCATGGCTTGATGAGAAGAAACTAAATATCCGATATATAAAACAGAATAATGCGGGCAAGACAAATGCTGTTATTCATGCATTTGACCAAAAACCTGTTGGGACCTATACATTGGTCTTGGATTCTGATGATTATCTGCTCCCAAATGCATTAGAACTCATCAAACGATATATTTCGGAGTTAAGGGCGGAGGAGATCGGTTTGGTATTTCTCAAATCAAACACAGTAGGAGAAATTATCGGTACCGAGTTTAATTTGGAGACTTCGACCTACATCGAGATGTACTTTGGAAAGTACAAATGTGAAGGTGATAAACTATTTATTGTACATACCGCTTTATATAAAGAAAGTTTAGTCGCTGCCTATCCCGGGGAAAAACTGATTCCCGAAGGTGTTATCTACATGAATATGCAACGATACGGAAAATTTAGATGCGTAAATAAAATTTTATATGCTGGAGATTACCTAGCAGATGGTTTATCCTCCAGTACAACTAATCTTGCGGCAAATAATATTAATGGGTTTATACTTGAGAAGCGTATGCTCCAAGATCAACCGCTCGATTTATTGTCTGCAGCCAAAAATTACGTCAAATATATATCATATTCTATCTCGGGAAACAAAAGTTTTAGAGAGATTTTTTATCATTCGCGAAATAAATTCCTAATTTTCCTTTTACTATTTCCCGCTTTCGTTTTGAGTTGGAAACGCATCAGCCAGATAAGAGCGATAATTAAGAAGCGGAAATTTTAATTAATAGTGTTGTCACCCATTAAAGTAATTCATATTGAAGGTTTTACATGTAATCAATAGTCTCCATACAGGTGGTGCTGAGAAATTAATTATTTCTATTTTGCCCAGCTTAGTACAAGGGAAGTTCCAGGTTGACTTATTATTGTTAAATGGAGAGCGGACGCCGTTTTTTGAAGAATTACAGAAAAAGTCAAACATTCGAATTGAATTCCTGGGGAAATCATTTTATAATCCATTTTATATCTTCAAGTTAATTCCCTACCTAAAGAGATATGAGCTAATTCATGTACACCTTTTTCCGTCCATGTATTTTGTTGCTTTGGCAAAGCTTTTATCATTTAGTAAAACAACGTTAATATTTACAGAACATAGTACTTCCAACCGTCGGCTTCAAAGTTGGGTGTTTCGCCCGTTGGAACGCGTGATTTATTCGATGTATACAGCTATCATTTGCATAAGTGAAAGCGTGAAAATAACTTTGCAGAATAAAATAGGAGCAGCCGACAGCAAGTACAAGGTGATAAATAATGGAATCCAAATAGGATGTATTAATGAAGCTGTGGCGCATGACAGAAGCCTGTTTGGATTTGGTAATCAGGACAAATTGATGTGCATGGTGGCAGCATTTCGACAAGAGAAAGATCAAGACACAGTGGTTCGATCATTACAATTGCTTCCCCAGCAATTTAAATTGCTGTTCATCGGAGAAGGGGAACGCTTTGAAGCTGTCAAACAGCTTGCAATAGCGTTGGGTGTTAGCGAAAGGGTGACTTTTTTAGGAATACGAACAGATATTTATTCCTTGATAAAAATGTGTGATATTGCTATTCTAAGTTCACATTGGGAAGGGTTTGGCTTAGCCGCCGCCGAAGCTATGGCCTGTGGAATTCCGACAATAGCGTCGAATGTCAATGGCTTGGCTCAAGTAGTGTCTGGTGGTGGATTATTATTTGAAAAAGGAAATATAGCGGAACTTGCTGAACAAATTTTATCTTTAGACGATCCGATATTCTATTGTAATATTCGAGAGAAAGGTTTGCAAAGGTCTCAAAATTATAATTTGGAAACGACAGTACATCAGTTGATAAATCTATATAACACTTTAAAATACAAATTATAGTGGGTGACAATTAATTGTGCGGAATGAAAAAAATATTACATGTAATCAACGTGTCATTTGTGGTTAATCACTTTTTTGGGAATCAATTCTCACACTTTTCCAAGAAAGGGTATGATTTCACAGTGGCTTGTACTGAGGATGAATATCTTTATAAACAGGCTAAGGAAAAAGGCTTTAAAGTATTTCCTGTTGCAGTTCTAAAGGCTATTTCGCCACTTCAAGATGCTCTCTCCATTCTACGGTTGACAAGATTTATAAGGAAAGAGAGATTTCCGATTGTAGTGGCACACTCGCCAAAAGGAGGACTTATTGGGATTACAGCAGCTTATTTAGCCAGAGTAGAAAAAAGGGTATTTTTTAGACATGGTGTTGTTTTTGAGACAGCCAAAGGATTTAAAAGGACATTATTGATCATGATTGAAAGATTTGTGGGGGCATTAGCTACAGATGTGGTGATCGTAAGCGAATCCCTGCAGAGGCTATCTAAGGATTACAAACTGAATAATCCGGCCAAAAGTATGGTATTGGGAAAAGGAACCTGTAGTGGAATAGATATACAACGTTTTCAATACAGGCCAAAGCAAAATAGTGATTTCGTAGTCGGATATGTTGGTCGGCTTGTTAGAGATAAAGGCGTAGTAGAGTTGATACAAGGCTGGCTACAGTTTGCAGATGGAAAATCTGATGTTTATCTACATATTGTTGGACCTTTGGAAGTGCGGGATGCTGTTCCAGAAGATACACTCCAAAAAATTAAAAATAGTCCTTCAATTCGTTTTTTTGACTTTGTAGAAGATACTGCTTCATGTTACAATGAAATGGATGTCTTCATCCTGCCATCATATCGTGAAGGCTTTCCTGTGGGGATATTAGAGGCTTCGGCCAGTAGGTTACCTATAATCACAACCAAAAGTACTGGTTGTATCAATGCGATTCAAGAAAATATAACAGGTATATACACTGAAATTGCACCCAAGCCGATTGCTGAAGCAATAGATTACTATTATAAAAACCCACAAGTTAGACAAGAACATGGTAGGAATGGTGTCTTATTTGTGAAGAATAACTTCTCCGAGCAGAAACTATTTGTTGAAATAGAGAATAAGATATTAAATTAATACAGAGAAAAAAACGTTAACGTTTTTTTCTCTGTATTAATTTAAGTTGTTTGCATGCTTTTTGCAAAAGATCACTGATTCCTTTTTTATCAAGTCAAGAAAGCTGTTTTTTTGTATTGATCCTCATTTACAAAAAAAAAACAAAAGAAATATTTTCTTAATGTAGCGAAAATGTTGTTAGTAACGTTTGTTAAATAAAACTTAATATTATTATATTTGCACAGCTTTATTTGACTCACTAATTACATTTTATGATTTATATCTTTACTCTTATATTCCTTTTCGCCTTAGAATTTCTTTATTTAAAAATTGCAGATCGATTTAATATAATTGATAAACCCAATGAGCGTTCTTCACATACGAAGGTGACAATTCGTGGGGCGGGTATTATTTTTTATGTCGCTGCAATTATATATTTTATAAACAACGATTTCCAGTATCCCTGGTTCTTTTTGGGCTTAACGCTTTTAACTTATATTTCATTCTTGGATGATATTCGAGGAGTACATCCAACAGCAAGATTAACAGTGCATTTGGCATCCGTTTTACTTATGGTGTATGAGTTCGGTATATTCAATTATCCTTGGTATTACCTTGTATTGGCTTTTGTATTTACGATTGGAGTTATCAATGCTTACAATTTTATGGATGGCATCAATGGGATGACTGCTTTTTGTACATTGATCATGGGCGGTCTCTTATTTTACGTTAATACAAAGATTAATTATATCGAGCAAGATTTCCTGATCTTTACCTTATTGGGGGTGGTTGTTTTTGGATTTTTTAACTTTCGCAAGAAAGCAGCTTGTTTCGCCGGAGATGTAGGACCAGCCGTACTCTCCTTTATGCTATTGTTTGCTTTGGGCAAATTAATTCTTAAAACGGGTGACTTTACGTATGTTCTTTTCCTCGGGGTATATGGTATTGAAATCGGTTGGTCCGTTGCACGTCGTGTTTACCAAGGTTATCATATCTTTGAGCCACATCGCACATTCTTACTCCATATGTTAAGCAACGAAGTTGGTCGCAGTAGCTTGCTGGTCTCCACTGTTTATGGCCTTGTCCAGTTAGTGCTTGGCGCATCGGTCATTTATATTGTCCAATTTGATGCATCAACGCAATGGTCCTTTGCTATAGCTATATTAACAGCAT
>PJTS01000658.1_pt1 | contig 18438 bp, 16 predicted proteins | sample 1512251 | NCBI WGS metagenome assembly PJTS01 (sample SAMN08177686, study PRJNA422409) | Soil metagenome, whole genome shotgun sequencing project. | isolation source: Soil (2) enriched on wood chips: alkali lignin treatment | place: USA: Madison | collected 2015-01-15 | reverse complement strand
CGCGATGCTGACCACCTTCAACGAAGTGAACATGAAGCCAATCATGGACCTGCGTAAGCAGTACGGTGACGCGTTTGAAAAACGTCACGGTATCCGTCTGGGCTTTATGTCCTTCTACGTGAAAGCCGTTGTTGAAGCCCTGAAACGCTTCCCGGAAGTGAACGCCTCCATCGATGGCGATGATGTGGTTTATCACAACTACTTCGACGTCAGCATGGCCGTTTCTACCCCACGTGGCCTGGTGACCCCGGTTCTGCGTGATGTAGACACCCTGGGCATGGCTGACATCGAGAAAAAAATCAAAGAACTGGCTGTGAAAGGCCGTGACGGCAAGCTGACCGTAGAAGACCTGACCGGCGGTAACTTCACCATTACCAACGGCGGCGTATTCGGCTCGCTGATGTCTACCCCGATCATTAACCCACCACAGAGCGCGATCCTGGGCATGCATGCCATCAAAGATCGTCCTATGGCGGTTGACGGTAAAGTCGAGATCCTGCCGATGATGTACCTGGCGCTCTCCTACGATCACCGTCTGATCGACGGCCGCGAGTCTGTGGGCTTCCTGGTGGCGATTAAAGAGCTGCTGGAAGATCCAACCCGTCTGCTGCTGGACGTTTAGTTTTTAGCCGTACTGCCCGGCGGCACTTTGACTGCCGGGCCTACAAAAGCATGACCTAACGATTACCCTGAAGGATGGATAGAACACATGAACTTACATGAATATCAGGCAAAACAGCTGTTTGCCCGGTATGGCTTGCCGGCTCCGGTGGGTTATGCCTGCAATACCCCTCGTGAAGCAGAAGAAGCCGCATCTAAAATCGGCGCCGGTCCTTGGGTAGTGAAATGTCAGGTTCACGCTGGCGGCCGCGGTAAAGCGGGCGGTGTGAAAGTTGTTAACAGTAAAGAAGAGATCCGCGCCTTTGCTGAACATTGGCTCGGCAAACGTCTGGTGACCTACCAGACAGACGCAGGCGGCCAGCCGGTTAACCAGATCCTGGTTGAAGCGGCGACCGACATTGCAAAAGAATTGTACCTCGGCGCAGTGGTAGACCGTAGCTCCCGTCGCGTGGTGTTTATGGCCTCTACCGAAGGCGGCGTGGAAATCGAGAAAGTAGCGGAAGAGACCCCGCACCTGATCCACAAAGTCGCTATCGATCCGCTGGCAGGCCCAATGCCTTACCAGGGACGCGAGCTGGCATTCAAACTGGGTCTGGAAGGCAAACTGGTGCAGCAATTCACCAAGATCTTCATGGGCCTGGCGACCATCTTCCTGGAGCGCGACCTGGCGCTGATCGAAATCAACCCGCTGGTTATCACCAAACAGGGCGATCTGATCTGCCTCGACGGCAAACTGGGCGCTGACGGCAACGCACTCTTCCGCCAGGCGGATCTGCGCGAAATGCGCGACCAGTCTCAGGAAGATCCACGTGAAGCGCAGGCTGCACAGTGGGAACTGAACTACGTGGCACTCGATGGCAACATCGGTTGCATGGTTAACGGTGCGGGCCTGGCAATGGGCACCATGGACATCGTTAAGCTGCACGGCGGCGAGCCGGCAAACTTCCTCGATGTGGGCGGCGGCGCAACCAAAGAGCGCGTGACCGAAGCCTTCAAAATCATCCTCTCTGACGACAACGTGAAAGCGGTTCTGGTGAACATCTTCGGCGGCATCGTACGTTGCGACCTGATCGCTGACGGCATCATTGGTGCGGTAGAAGAAGTGGGCGTGAACGTCCCGGTGGTTGTGCGTCTGGAAGGGAACAACGCTGAACTCGGCGCGAAAAAACTGGCTGACAGCGGCCTGAATATTATTGCGGCGAAAAGTCTGACGGATGCCGCTCAGCAGGTAGTTGCCGCAGTGGAGGGGAAATAATGTCCGTTTTAATTAATAAAGATACCAAAGTCATCTGCCAGGGCTTCACCGGTAGCCAGGGTTCATTCCACTCTGAGCAGGCGATTGCCTACGGTACGCAGATGGTTGGCGGCGTGACGCCAGGTAAAGGCGGCACCACCCACCTGGGCCTGCCGGTGTTCAACACCGTACGTGAAGCGGTAGAAGCGACCGGCGCAACCGCCACCGTGATCTACGTTCCGGCGCCGTTCTGCAAAGACTCCATTCTGGAAGCCATCGACGCAGGCATCAAACTGATCATCACCATCACCGAAGGCATCCCGACCCTGGATATGCTGACCGTGAAAGTGAAGCTGGACGAAGCCGGCGTGCGCATGATCGGGCCAAACTGCCCGGGCGTGATCACCCCAGGCGAATGCAAAATCGGCATCATGCCGGGCCACATTCACAAGCCAGGCAAAGTGGGTATCGTTTCCCGCTCTGGTACGCTGACCTATGAAGCGGTTAAGCAGACCACCGACTACGGTTTCGGCCAGTCCACCTGTGTGGGCATCGGCGGTGACCCAATCCCGGGTTCTAACTTCATCGACATCCTGAAGCTGTTCCAGGAAGACCCGCAGACTGAAGCGATCGTGATGATCGGTGAAATCGGCGGCAGCGCGGAAGAAGAAGCGGCTGCTTACATCAAAGACCACGTGACTAAGCCAGTTGTTGGCTACATCGCGGGTGTGACTGCGCCGAAAGGCAAGCGTATGGGCCACGCGGGCGCCATCATCGCGGGCGGCAAAGGTACTGCGGATGAGAAATTCGCGGCGCTGGAAGCAGCAGGCGTGAAAACCGTTCGCAGCCTGGCTGACATCGGCGAAGCGCTGAAGTCTATCATCAAGTAAATCCTCTCTGCTCCCCGAGCGGGGAGCTTTGACATAATAAAATGTCTGTTTCGACATGGTTGGCCGCTACACAGCGGCCTTTTTTATTGCCTGCGTTTGGCAACCAGCGTGAATTTATAATCGTCGCTGTTAAACACGTTGCGGCTGTATTCAAACACGCGACCGTCTTTTAAAAATCCGCGCGACACCTTTTCCAGGATCGGTTTTGCCGGATCGAGCGCCAGCGCGGCGATCGCCTCCTGCGATGGCATGATCGGCACCAGCTCCTGCTCGCTGCGATCGATCGTCATCTTTTTAATCTGCTCGATGTAGTGATATTTGGAGTTTTCCATCACTTCCCAGGTGAGGTCAGAGAACATGGCCAGCGGCATCCACGTTTCTTCCAGATTCACCGGTTTTCGCTTAATAAAGCGCACCCGTTTGACATGCCAGACGTTGTCATCGGGATTGATATCCAGTTTTTCTGCCAGCCTGGTGTCGGCTTTTACCACTTCAAAAATTTTTACATCGCTATGCGTATCCACGTTTCTGTCGGCGAGCTTCTCGTAAAAGCCGGTGAGCTGGTAGATATCGTAATTGACGCGCTCTTCTTTGACGTAAGAGCCGCTGCCCTGAATGCTTTCAATAATCTGCTCTTCGGTCAGCAGTTTTAGCGCCTGGCGAACCGTCACCCGGCTGACGCTGAACGCCTCCTGTAGCGTGGATTCCGTTGGCAACGCGTCTCCAGGCTGTAAAACACCGGTGTTAATTTTCTCACGTAGCGCATCGGCTATCTGCCGGTACATCGGTTTATTACCCATTTGCATTGCCCGTTTAATACCTTTTCATCGAATTATGCCTTCAGCATCTAAATTGTAAATAATACAACTTAGATACAAATTATCGTCATTAGTGAAAGTGATCACATAAATGTATTATTTGGTCTGCCACAATTCCCCGCAGACAATAACAACATCCATGTGAGGATCTTGATGAACCTGACGACCCTGACCCACCCCAACGCCATCTGCGTGCAGGCGCACTATGCCAGCCGCGATGAAGCCATACGCCAGCTCACCCTGCGGCTACTGGATTTGGGCAAAATTACCGACGGGGAGGCATTTTTAACAGAAGTGCTGCAACGTGAATCGCTTGGCCCCACCGCGTTGGGCGAAGGACTGGCGGTGCCCCATGGCAAATCGTCTGCCGTGAAAGAGGCGGCCTTCGCCGTAGCCACCTTAAGCACGCCGCTTACATGGGAGGGCGTGGATGGCCCGGAGGACGTAGAGCTAATTTTCCTGCTCGCCATTCCGCCTGCCGAAGCAGGTTCAACGCATATTCAGCTGTTGACGGAGCTGACATCCAGGCTGGCTGATGATGCCCTGCGAGCGAGAGTGATGGCAGCTACCACGGCAGATGCTCTGCTGGCTGCGCTGGACGATGTCCCCCAGGCAGAAGAGGCTACAGCGTTGGTGGATGCGCCAACCGTGGTCTGTGTGACCGCCTGTCCAGCGGGGATCGCCCATACCTATATGGCGGCTGAATACCTGGAAAAAGCAGGGCGGAAGCTCGGCGTCAACGTGGTGGTCGAGAAGCAGGGGGCGAACGGCATTGAGGGGCGTCTCACCGCGCAGCAGTTACAGGAGGCCAAAGCGTGCATCTTTGCGGCGGAGGTGGCCATCAAAGAGCATGAGCGTTTTCAGGGGATCCCCGCCATTTCCGTACCGGTTGCGGAACCGCTGCGCCATGCTGAAGCACTCATCGAGCGCGCGTTGGCGCTCAAGCCCTCAACCGATGCGCGTCATGCGCATGGCGATACCGAAACGAAAAAGAGCGTTAAAACCGAGCTCAAGCAGGCGCTCCTTAGCGGTATCTCTTTTGCGGTGCCGCTGATCGTTGCCGGCGGTACGGTGCTGGCCGTGTCGGTACTGCTGGCGCAAATCCTGGGCCTGCAGCACCTGTTCGACCAGGAGAACTCGTGGCTGTGGATGTATCGCAAGCTCGGCGGCGGCATGCTTGGCATCCTGATGGTGCCTGTCCTTGCGGCCTATACCGCTTACTCGCTGGCAGATAAACCCGCCCTGACGCCGGGCTTTGCGGCCGGTCTTGCAGCCAATATGATTGGCTCCGGTTTTCTGGGCGCGATCATCGGTGGGCTGATTGCGGGCTACCTGATGCGCTGGGTGAAAAGTCACATCCGCCTGAGTAGCCGCTTCAACGGCTTTTTAACCTTTTATCTCTATCCGGTCATTGGTGTGCTGGGCGCGGGCAGCCTGATGCTGTTTGTCATCGGCGAACCGGTGGCCTGGCTTAATAACACTCTCACCGCCTGGCTTAACGGTCTTTCCGGCGCAAATGCCCTGCTCCTGGGGGCGATCCTCGGGTTTATGTGCTCATTCGATTTGGGTGGGCCGGTCAACAAAGCCTCTTATGCGTTTTGCCTGGGGGCAATGGCGAACGGCGTGTACGGTCCCTATGCGATTTTTGCCTCCGTCAAAATGGTGTCGGCCTTTACCGTTACCGCGTCAACAATGCTGGCCCCGCATCTCTTTAAGCAGTTTGAAATTGAAACCGGCAAATCAACGTGGCTGCTGGGGCTGGCGGGTATCACCGAAGGGGCGATTCCGATGGCGATCGAAGATCCGCTGCGGGTGATTGGCTCGTTTGTTCTTGGCTCGATGGCAACAGGCGCGATTGTGGGCGCGATGGGCATTGGTTTGTCCACGCCGGGGGCAGGCATTTTCTCCCTCTTTTTACTTCATGATGCTGGCATGGGCGGCATGACCGCTGCGGCGGGCTGGTTTGGCGCGGCGCTGGTGGGCACCGCCATCTCTACGCTCATTTTACTGCTCTGGCGACGCCAGGCGGTGAAGAAGGGCAACTACCTCACTGAAGACGTTACGCCATAAACACTCACTAACAGGAAACGAAGATGAAAGCTGTATCTCGCGTTCATATCACGCCACATATGCACTGGGACCGTGAGTGGTACTTCACCACCGAAGCGTCACGTATTCTCCTGGTCAATAATATGGAGGAGATCCTCACCCGCCTCGAACAAGATGAGGAGTATAAATATTACATTCTCGATGGCCAGACGGCGGTGCTGGAGGACTACTTCGCGGTGAAGCCGGAAAACCGGCCCCGCGTAAAGGCGATGGTAGAAGCCGGAAAGCTGATTATCGGCCCCTGGTATACCCAGACCGATACCACTATCGTCTCCGGCGAGTCGATTGTACGTAACCTGATGTACGGCATTCGTGACTGCATGGCGTTTGGCGAGCCGATGAAAATTGGCTACCTGCCGGACTCCTTTGGGATGTCCGCGCAGCTCCCCCACATTTATAACGGTTTCGGTATTACGCGCACCATGTTCTGGCGCGGCTGCTCCGAACGTCACGGCACCGATAGAACCGAATTCCTGTGGCAGAGCATGGACGGCAGCGAAGTAACAGCACAGGTGCTGCCGCTGGGTTACGCAATTGGTAAGTACTTACCGGAGGACGAAGCCGGGCTACGTAAACGACTCGACAATTACTTTGAGGTGCTGGAAAACGCCTCTGTGACCAAAGAGATTTTGCTGCCCAACGGGCATGACCAGATGCCGTTGCAGCAGAACATTTTCGCGGTGATGGATAAGCTTCGTGAAATTTACCCGCAGCGTAAATTTGTAATGAGCCGGTTCGAGGAGGTGTTCCGGCACATTGATGCGCACCGTGATGAACTGGCGACGCTGAAAGGGGAGTTTATCGACGGCAAATACATGCGTGTGCACCGGACAATTGGCTCCACGCGCATGGATATCAAAATTGCCCATGCCCGTATTGAGAATAAAATCGTCAACATCCTTGAGCCGCTGGCGACGCTCGCCTGGACGCTGGGTTTTGAGTATCACCACGGTCTGCTGGAAAAAATGTGGAAAGAGATCCTCAAAAACCATGCCCACGACAGCATCGGCTGCTGCTGTAGCGATAAGGTTCATCGCGAGATTGTCTCCCGGTTCGAACTGGCTGAAGACATGGCCGACAACCTGACTCTTTTTTATATGCGTAAGATTGTCGACAACATGCCACAAAGCGATGAAGACAAGCTGGTGATGTTCAATCTGATGCCCTGGCCACGTGAAGAAGTGGTTAACACCACCATCCGTCTGCGCGCCAGTCAGTTCCGTTTGCTGGACGATAAGGGCAATACGATCCCCTGTTTTATCCGTTACGCCCGTGAAATCGACCCCGGACTGATTGACCGGCAGATCGTGCATTACGGGAATTACGACCCTTTTATGGAATTTGATATTCAGTTCCGCCAGATCCTGCCGTCGATGGGCTATTGCACGCTCTACATTGAGCCGCATGTCGCCGGTAAGATACTGCCATCGGTAAAACCTACCGGGGCGTTGCTGGAAAATACGTTCTGGCAAATCGATCTGAACCGCGACGGCACGCTGCGTTTGCGCGACAAAGAGTCCGGCCTGGTCTATGACCGGGTGCTGGAAATTGAAGAGAGTTCTGATGATGGCGATGAGTACGACTACTCCCCTTCACGCGAAGAGTGGCGACTCACTTCAGCGCAAGGAGAGCATGACGTCGAGGTGATTCATGAAGGCTGGCAGAGCAGGGCGGTTATCCGGCATCGGATGGCCGTTCCGGCGAATCTGGCCGAACGCTCGGCGCGCCAACAACATGGCTCTCTTGAGGCCGAGATTGAGGTGACGCTTAGCCACAATAGCAGACGCATCGACGTGGCGGTGCGGCTGGACAATCAGGCCGACGACCACCGGGTTCGGATACTGATCCCCACGCCGTTTAACACCGAAGAGGTGTTATCCGACACGCAGTTTGGATCGCTGACGCGCCCTGTGCAGGATGACGCCATGACAAACTGGCAGGAGGAGGGCTGGAAGGAAGCGCCGCTGCCGGTCTGGAATCTCCTTAATTACGCAGTTCTCCAGGAAAAGCGTAACGGGATGGCGCTGTTTACCGAGGGGCTGCGTGAATTTGAAGTGGTGGGGGAGGGCCAAAAAACGTTTGCCCTGACTTTACTTCGCGGGGTAGGGCTGCTTGGGAAGGAGGATTTACTCCTGCGTCCGGGCCGGCCATCCGGCATCAAAATGCCTGTTCCTGATTCCCAAATGCGTGGCGAGATGCGTTGCCGTTTCAGCCTGTTGAGTTTTAGCGGTTCGCCAGTGAGTGCGGGTATTGCCCAGCAGGCGAAGTCATGGCTCACCCCCGTGCAGTGCTATAACAAAATCCCGTGGGACGCGATGAAGCTGAACCGCACCACGTTCACAACCCCTGGTCACTATAGCCTGTTAACGCTCGCACCGAATGGATGTGTTCTCAGCGCCCTGAAGAAGGCTGAAGATCGTGATGAGCTTGTTCTCCGTGTGTTCAACCCTTCTCAGTCCCACTCCTCTGATGTCGCATTCTCCATGAGCCGGGCTATCAAAGGGGGCAGCGAAACGGACATGAATGAGGTGATAAAGGCGCCGCTGCAAGGAGGTAAAGAGATTGTAGAGGCTTTGCGGCCGGGGCAATCGCGAACCTTTAGTCTCGAAATAGGCAAATAACCTTTCCAGCAATTAAAAGGTCACAGCGCATGTGACCTTTGTTTCATTAAATAGTCACATCGCGGTGTTAATTTTAAGGTGGATAAAGGTAAGGTAAATGTAATTGTGCAAAATTGCGCACCCACAATGAATAACGCTTTGCGGCAATAAACAGGCGGTGTTTTTCTTAAAGCAAAACCGGTTCATCCTTCCTCGTTAATAAAAATCACTTTTATTTATATTATTTCCAGAATTCGATAACCATTAACACCTCGGAATATACATATCATTAACATGGTTTTTACTATTTAACCCACAATTAAACATCGTTAACAATCAGGCGCGTTTTTGATTTAAATCAATGTTTAATGCCTGGAAAAAGGCGTCAAAAGGCGCTAAATTGTTCGCGATCAAAACGCACCAAAAGTGGTAGTTTTGCTATAAATTGATCATCGTCGAAAAATGTAAATCTGATTCAATAAAACCTGTTTATTGTAAGGGGTTTGCAGCGTATTATATTTGCGGGATCAATTTCTTTTTTCTTAACCTATTTGTAACCTTTCACTCTCGCTTTTTTCTTTTCAGAGGCAGGCGTGACGATAAGGATGCGAATAATTTGTTTTGGGGCATGTGTGTGAATCCTTATCTAACAGGTTTCACTCTCGAAGTCTTCATGCGATGAGCAAGGAGTCATGATGTTAGATGTAGTCGAACTGTCGCGCTTACAGTTTGCCTTGACCGCTATGTACCATTTCCTGTTTGTGCCACTGACGCTCGGTATGGCGTTCCTGCTGGCCATTATGGAGACGGTCTACGTTCTTTCCGGCAAACAGATTTATAAAGATATGACCAAGTTCTGGGGCAAGTTGTTTGGAATCAACTTTGCACTGGGCGTGGCAACCGGTCTGACCATGGAGTTCCAGTTCGGGACTAACTGGTCTTATTATTCTCACTATGTTGGGGATATCTTCGGTGCGCCGCTGGCTATTGAAGGTCTGATGGCCTTCTTCCTCGAATCCACCTTTGTAGGTCTGTTCTTCTTCGGCTGGGATCGTCTGGGCAAAGTCCAGCACATGGCGGTAACCTGGCTCGTCGCGTTAGGCTCTAACCTGTCCGCGCTGTGGATCCTGGTGGCCAACGGCTGGATGCAGAACCCTATCGCGTCAGACTTTAACTTCGAAACCATGCGCATGGAGATGGTCAGCTTCTCCGAGCTGGTGCTGAACCCGGTCGCTCAGGTGAAATTCGTTCACACTGTGGCTTCTGGCTATGTCTGCGGTGCAATGTTCATTATGGGCATCAGCGCCTACTATATGCTGCGTGGTCGTGACTTCGGCTTTGCGAAGCGCTCCTTCGCCATCGCGGCGAGCTTCGGTATGGCAGCTATCCTCTCTGTTATCGTGCTGGGTGATGAATCCGGTTACGAGATGGGCGACGTACAAAAAACCAAACTGGCCGCCATCGAAGCAGAGTGGGAAACCCAACCGGCTCCGGCAGCCTTCACCCTGTTTGGTATTCCCGATCAGGATGCACAGGAAAACCACTTTGCTATTCAGATCCCTTATGCGTTGGGCATCATTGCCACCCGCTCCGTGGATACGCCGGTTATCGGTCTGAAAGATCTGCTGGTGCAGCATGAAGAGCGTATCCGTAACGGGATGAAAGCTTACTCCCTGCTGGAGCAGCTGCGTTCCGGCTCTACCGATCAGTCCGTTCGCGATCAGTTCAACGACGTGAAAAAAGACCTTGGTTACGGCCTGCTGCTGAAACGCTATACCCCGAACGTCTCTGACGCGACGGAAGAGCAGATTCAGCTGGCGACCAAAGACTCGATTCCACGCGTTGCGCCGCTGTACTTCGCGTTCCGTATCATGGTTGGCTGCGGCATCATCATGCTGTTGATCATTGGCGCCTCCTTCTGGTCGGTCATTCGTAACCGTATCGGTCAGCGTAAATGGCTGCTGCGTGCTGCGCTGTACGGCATGCCATTGCCGTGGATCGCCATCGAATCCGGCTGGTTTGTTGCGGAATATGGCCGTCAGCCATGGGCTATCGGTGAGGTGTTGCCAACTGCGGTGGCGAACTCATCCCTGACCCCTGGGGACCTGATTTTCTCCATGCTGCTGATTTGTGGCCTGTACACCCTGTTCCTGGTGGCTGAACTGTTCCTGATGTTCAAGTTTGCGCGCCTTGGTCCAAGCAGCCTGAAAACGGGTCGCTACCACTACGAGCAGTCCACCGTGGCTTCTCAGCCGGCACGCTAAGACAGGAGTCGTCAAATGATCGATTATGAAGTATTGCGTTTTATCTGGTGGCTGCTGGTCGGGATCTTACTGATTGGTTTTGCGGTCACTGACGGTTTCGACATGGGGGTGGGCATGCTCACCCGCTTCCTCGGTCGTAATGATACCGAGCGTCGAATTATGATTAACTCCATCGCCCCGCACTGGGACGGTAACCAGGTGTGGCTGATCACCGCAGGCGGCGCGCTGTTCGCTGCCTGGCCGATGGTCTACGCGGCTGCGTTCTCCGGCTTCTATGTGGCGATGATCCTGGTGCTGGCATCGTTGTTCTTCCGTCCGGTCGGTTTTGACTACCGCTCGAAGATCGAAGACACCCGCTGGCGCAATGTGTGGGACTGGGGCATCTTCATCGGTAGCTTCGTGCCGCCGCTGGTGATCGGCGTGGCGTTCGGCAACCTGCTGCAGGGCGTACCGTTCCACCTCGATGAATACATGCGTCTGTACTACACCGGTAACTTCTTCCAGCTGCTGAACCCGTTCGGTCTGCTGGCAGGCGTGGTTAGCGTGGCGATGATCCTGACCCAGGGAGCGACTTATCTGCAGATGCGTACCGTAGGTGAACTGCACCTGCGCTCTCGCGCCGTCTCGCAGATTGCGGCGCTGGTAACTCTGGTCGGCTTCGCGCTGGCGGGCGTCTGGGTGATGTTCGGTATCGACGGTTACGTGGTGACTTCTGCGATTGACCATACTGCGCCGTCTAACCCGCTGACCAAAGAAGTTGCACGTCAGGCTGGTGCCTGGCTGGTGAACTTCAATAATACGCCGGTTCTGTGGGCTATCCCGGCGCTGGGTGTGGTGCTGCCGCTGCTGACCCTGCTGACTTCCCGCATGGAAAAAGGCGCATGGGCATTCGTCTTCTCTTCGCTGACGCTGGCGTGCATCATCCTGACGGCCGGTATCGCGATGTTCCCGTTCGTGATGCCATCCAGCACCATGATGAATGCTAGCCTGACGATGTGGGATTCCACCTCCAGTCAGATGACGCTGAACCTGATGACGTTTGTGGCTGCCGTGTTCGTCCCGCTTATTCTGGCTTACACCACATGGTGTTACTGGAAAATGTACGGTCGTATCACGAAAGAACATATCGAAAGCAACACTCACTCTATGTATTAAGGAAGGAGCTGAATATGTGGTATTTCGCATGGATTTTAGGAACGCTTCTTGCCTGTGCATTTGGTGTGATTACCGCCCTGGCGCTTGAGCACGTTGAAGCGACCAAAGCCGGTGAAGAAAAGCACTGATGATCGCGTATCTCTACGGGATCATGGACAAGCGCCCGCTCAGGGCGCTTTCCTTAGTGATGGCGTTACTGCTGGCGGGTTGCATCTTCTGGGAGCCGTCGCGTTTTGCGGCGAAGACCAGCGAGCTTGAAATCTGGCACGGTTTTCTCATCATGTGGGCGGTATGCGCCGGTGTGATCCACGGCGTTGGCTTTCGCCCTAAAGCCGTTCTCTGGCAGGGCATCTTCTGCCCCCTGATCGCTGATGTGGTCCTTCTTGTGGGCCTGATTTTCTTTTTCAGCTGAATAAGAACTATCCGTTAATATTATGGGCTTACCCTGGCCCATAAATATTTACTCTCCGTTTACTTTCCCCCATTCCAAAGCACCATTCCCGCGCGTATAGTAGCGAAGTTTAAAAGCTCTAACTCTTTTTGTATTACCGGGATGTAAAGTGAATACAACGCTGTTTCGATGGCCGGTTCGTGTCTACTACGAAGATACGGATGCCGGTGGTGTGGTTTACCATGCCAGCTACGTTGCCTTTTATGAACGAGCACGCACTGAAATGCTGCGCCATCATCACTTTAGCCAGCAGGTCTTGCTGGCGGAGCGAGTTGCCTTCGTGGTACGCAAGATGACGCTGGAGTATTTTGCGCCTGCCAGACTCGACGATATGCTCGAAGTCCAAACAGAAATAACATCAATGCGCGGAACCTCACTGGTTTTCACGCAGCGGATCGTCAATGCAGAGAATACGGTACTGAACGAAGCTGAAGTCCTGATTGTCTGTGTTGATCCACTCATCATGAAGCCTCGTGCGCTTCCTAAGTCTATTGTCGCGGAGTTTAAGCAGTGACTGACATGAATATCCTTGATTTGTTCCTGAAGGCAAGCCTTCTGGTTAAACTTATCATGTTGATTTTGATTGGTTTTTCAATCGCATCCTGGGCCATCATCATCCAGAGAACCCGTATCCTCAATGCAGCTGGCCGCGAAGCGGAAGCCTTTGAAGACAAGTTCTGGTCTGGTATTGAACTCTCCCGTTTGTATCAGGAAAGCCAGGGGCGTCGTGAAACCCTCTCCGGCTCCGAACAAATTTTCTATAGCGGCTTTAAAGAGTTTGCCCGTTTGCACCGCGCTAACAACCATGCGCCGGAAGCGGTCGTTGAAGGGGCATCCCGTGCGATGCGCATTTCAATGAACCGTGAACTGGAAACGCTGGAAACGCACATTCCATTCCTGGGCACCGTGGGTTCCATCAGCCCGTATATCGGTCTGTTTGGTACGGTCTGGGGGATCATGCACGCCTTTATCGCCCTGGGCGCGGTAAAACAGGCGACGCTGCAGATGGTTGCGCCGGGTATCGCAGAAGCGCTGATTGCGACCGCTATCGGTCTGTTCGCCGCTATTCCTGCCGTTATGGCGTATAACCGCCTTAACCAGCGCGTGAACAAACTGGAACTGAACTACGACAACTTCATGGAAGAGTTCACCGCGATTCTGCACCGCCAGGCGTTTACCAGCACCGAGAGCAACAAGGGGTAAACCATGGCCAGACAGCGTGGACGGGGTCGTCGCGAACTGAAGTCCGAAATCAACATTGTACCGCTGCTGGACGTGCTGCTGGTGCTGCTGCTGATCTTTATGGCGACAGCACCCATCATCACCCAGAGCGTTGAGGTTGATCTACCGGATGCGACAGAATCTCAGGCTGTAAGCACCAATGACGATCCACCGGTCATCATTGAGGTATCCGGCGTTGGGCAGTACAGCGTGGTGGTTGAAAAAGATCGTCTTGATCAACTGCCGCCGGAGCAGGTTATTGCCGAAGCGCAACGACGTCTGCAGTCCAATCCGAAAACGGTCTTCTTAATCGGTGGGGCGAAAGACGTGCCTTACGATGAAATAATAAAGGCGCTGAACCTGTTGCATAGCGCGGGCGTTAAGTCAGTCGGCTTGATGACGCAGCCTATTTGATCATCTGCGTACACAACAGAGTTTTTGGGAACCCATAGTGTCAAAGGCAACCGAACAAAACGATAAGCTTAAGCGAGCGATCATTATCTCGGCGGTGCTGCATGTCATTCTTTTTGCAGCACTGATCTGGAGTTCGTTCGATGAGCATCTCGATACCGCTGCCGGCGGTGGGGGAGGTTCATCCATCGATGCCGTGATGGTCGATCCCGGCGCGGTGGTGCAAAACTATAACCGCCAGCAACAACAGCAGGCGAGTGCAAAACGTGCTGAAGAGCAACGCGAAAAGCAGGCGCAACAGCAGGCGGAAGAGCTGCGTGAAAAGCAGGCCGCCGAGCAGGAACGTCTGAAGCAGCTCGAGAAAGAGCGTTTGCAGGCGCAGGAAGCGGCGAAAGAGCAGGCGGAGCAGCAGAAACAGGCTGAAGCCGCAGCGAAGAAAGCGCAAGAGCAGCAGAAGCAGGCAGAAGAGGCGGCAGCCAAAGCCGCAGCCGATGCCAAAGCGCAGGCCGATGCGCAGGCTAAACAAGCTGCCGAGGCGGCAAAACAGGCCGCGGATGCCGCTGCATTAGCCGCGAAAAAAGCCGCTGCCGATGCGCAAAAACAGGCTGAAGCTGAAGCCGCCAAAGCGGCTGCTGATGCGAAGAAAAAAGCAGAAGCTGAAGCCGCGAAGAAAGCTGCTGCCGACGCACAGAAAAAAGCGGAAGCTGAAGCTGCCAAACAAGCAGCTCAGGAAGCCGAGAAGAAAGCGGCTGCCGAAGCAGCTAAAAAGGCCGCTGCAGCAGAAAAAGCCGCCGCAGCTGAAAAGGCTGCTGCTGAAAAGGCTGCTGCAGAGAAAGCTGCTGCCGCAGAAAAAGCGGCTGCTGAGAAGAAGGCCGCCGCCGCAGAAAAAGCTGCCGCTGATAAAAAAGCCGCTGCAGAGAAGAAAGCCGCTGCCGATAAAGCTGCTGCTGACAAAGCGGCCGCTGCAAAAGCCGCAGCAGCTAAAAAAGCTGCCGCGGAAAAAGCAGCCGCATCGGACGTTGATGACCTGTTCGGCGATCTGAGTTCAGGTAAGAATGCGCCGAAATCGGGTGGAGCAAAAGGTAACGGTCAGCCGGCAAAAGATAGCGGAACAAGTGGTGCTAATGGTGGCGCGTCAGGCGCTGATATTAGTGCCTATGCTTCGCAAATCCGTAACGCAATTCAGAGCCGCTTATATGGCGCTGATCTGTATGCCGGTAAGTCCTGTGTGCTACATATTAAACTGGCACCAGACGGTCTGCTGCTGGACGTGACTGAAGAAGGTGGTGATCCTGCTTTATGTCAGGCTGCCCTGACGGCGGCAAAAACTGCCAGAATTCCTAAACCGCCTAGCCAGGCTGTTTATGAAAAAGTAAAAGATGCCAAACTGGACTTCAAACTGTAGCGATTTTCCCGCTAAAGTTAGCAAAACAGTCTACGTTTGAGGCTGTGGATTAGTAGTTTTGTTTATTTGGGTTTGTTAACATTCTGCTAAATTATCGCGGGTAAGGTTACCCGGATATGGGAGATATGATGAAGCAGGCATTACGTGTTGCAATGAGTTTCTTAGTGCTGTGGGCAGCGGTGCTGCACGCAGAAGTGCGTATCGAGATCACCCAGGGGGTGGACTCGGCACGTCCGATTGGTGTGGTTCCGTTCCAGTGGAAAGGGCCAGGCGCTGCGCCGGAAGATGTTGGTGGCATTGTTGCCGCTGACCTGCGCAACAGCGGTAAATTCAACCCATTAGATCGTTCTCGTCTGCCGCAGCAGCCGGGCAGCGCACAGGAAGTGCAGCCTGCTGCATGGTCTGGACTGGGTATTGATGCAGTGGTTGTGGGTCAGGTTACCCCTAACCCGGACGGTGGATATACCGTTGCTTACCAGCTGGTAGATACCGGTGGCGCACCGGGTACTGTACTGGCGCAGAACACCTATAAAGTGAACAAGCAATGGCTGCGTTATGCCGGTCACACCGCAAGTGATGAAGTGTTTGAGAAGCTGACCAGCATCAAAGGCGCATTCCGCACCCGTATCGCTTATGTCGTGCAGACCAACGGCGGCCAGTTCCCGTATGAGCTGCGCGTCTCTGACTACGATGGCTACAACCAGTTCACCGTTCACCGTTCACCGCAGCCGCTGATGTCTCCAGCCTGGTCGCCGGACGGTTCAAAACTGGCTTACGTAACCTTCGAAAGCGGCCGTTCAGCACTGGTAATCCAGACGCTGTCTAACGGTGCGGTTCGGCAGGTGGCTTCCTTCCCGCGTCACAACGGGGCGCCGGCATTCTCACCAGACGGCTCTAAACTGGCGTTTGCGCTGTCTAAAACCGGTAGCCTGAACCTGTACGTGATGGACATCGGCTCCGGCCAGATCCGTCAGGTGACCGATGGTCGTAGCAACAACACCGAACCAACCTGGTTCCCGGACAGCCAAAACCTGGCCTTTACCTCTGACCAGGCCGGTCGTCCACAGGTTTATAAAGTCAATATTAACGGCGGTGCTCCGCAGCGTATCACCTGGGAAGGTTCTCAGAACCAGGACGCAGACGTGAGTGCTGACGGTAAGTTTATGGTAATGGTTAGCTCGGCCGGTGGTCAGCAGCACATTGCTAAACAAGATCTGGGCGGGGGCGGCGTACAAGTTCTGTCGTCGACTTTCCTGGATGAAACGCCAAGTCTGGCACCTAACGGCACTATGGTTATCTACAGCTCTTCTCAGGGGATGGGATCCGTGCTGAATCTGGTTTCTACCGATGGGCGTTTCAAAGCGCGTATTCCGGCAACTGATGGACAGGTAAAATCACCTGCCTGGTCGCCGTACCTGTAATAATAATTAATTGAATAATATAGGAATCATAGAAATGCAACTGAACAAAGTGCTGAAAGGGCTGATGATCGCTCTGCCTGTTATGGCAATCGCAGCGTGTTCTTCTAACAAGAACGCCAGCAACGACCAGAGCGGCGAAGGCATGATGGGTGCCGGCACTGGTATGGACGCAAACGGCAACGGCAATATGTCTTCTGAAGAGCAGGCGCGTCTTCAGATGCAGCAGCTGCAGCAGAACAACATTGTTTACTTCGATCTGGACAAGTTCGACATTCGTTCTGACTTCGCTGCAATGCTGGATGCACACGCTAACTTCCTGCGTAGCAACCCGTCTTACAAAGTCACCGTAGAAGGTCACGCGGACGAACGTGGTACTCCTGAGTACAACATCTCCCTGGGTGAGCGTCGTGCTAACGCCGTTAAAATGTACCTGCAGGGTAAAGGCGTTTCTGCTGACCAGATCTCCATCGTTTCTTACGGTAAAGAAAAACCTGCAGTACTGGGCCACGACGAAGCGGCTTACTCCAAAAACCGTCGTGCCGTACTGGTTTACTAAGAGAATTGCATGAGCAGTAACTTCAGACATCATCTGTTGAGTCTGTCGTTACTGGTTGGTATAGCGGCCCCCTGGGCCGCTTTTGCTCAGGCACCAATCAGTAGTGTCGGCTCAGGCTCGGTAGAAGACCGGGTCACCCAACTCGAGCGTATTTCTAATGCTCACAGCCAGCTTTTAACCCAACTTCAGCAGCAACTCTCTGACAACCAAACCGATATTGACTCACTGCGCGGACAGATTCAGGAAAGCCAGTATCAGCTCAATCAGGTTGTGGAGCGTCAGAAGCAGATCCTGCTGCAGATGGATAGCCTGAATAATGGCGGCGCAGCAGCGCAACCCGCCGCAGGCGATCAAAGTGGCGCAGCTGGTGCAGCGGCAACGCCTCAGGCTGATGCCTCAGCCTCGACAGGCGCGCCTGTACAGAGCGGTGATGCGAACACGGACTACAATGCGGCAATTGCCCTGGTGCAGGATAAATCACGCCAGGACGACGCGATGGCAGCGTTTCAGAACTTCGTGAAGAAATACCCTGATTCAACCTATCAGCCCAATGCGAACTATTGGCTGGGACAGCTGAATTACAACAAGGGTAAAAAAGACGACGCGGCGTTCTATTTTGCTTCCGTGGTAAAAAATTATCCAAAATCACCGAAAGCCCCTGATGCGATGTATAAGGTCGGGGTGATCATGCAGGACAAAGGCGACACCGCGAAAGCGAAGGCCGTCTTCCAGCAGGTGGTCACTAAATTCCCGGGCACTGAAGGTGCGAAACAAGCGCAAAAACGTCTTGCTGCGATGGGATGATTGCCGGATGACCAGAAATCGCGTTTTTTCTGGTCTTGCCGCATACTTCCTAAGCAGTTAAGTGATATTCATCAAAATATTAGTTGCGCGGAATTCTTAAATCAGTAATATATGCCGCCGTTGCCAAGGGATATCAAACAGCCCAAAAGCAGCCAAAATAGTGGGTCGTTAGCTCAGTTGGTAGAGCAGTTGACTTTTAATCAATTGGTCGCAGGTTCGAATCCTGCACGACCCACCAATCGTTAGGTGGATAGCGATAGTTTAACGTGAAGGATAACGTTGCGTCAGCAACGGCCCGTAGGGCGAGGCGAAGCCGAGTCATCCTGCATGAGCCACCACTTAAAGCAGTTCCGGCAGTACAGAGTGGGTGATTAGCTCAGTTGGTAGAGCATCTCCTTTACACGGAGGGGGTCGGCGGTTCGAGCCCGTCATCACCCACCACTCGGGTCGTTAGCTCAGTTGGTAGAGCAGTTGACTT
>PJTS01000653.1_pt1 | contig 18568 bp, 17 predicted proteins | sample 1512251 | NCBI WGS metagenome assembly PJTS01 (sample SAMN08177686, study PRJNA422409) | Soil metagenome, whole genome shotgun sequencing project. | isolation source: Soil (2) enriched on wood chips: alkali lignin treatment | place: USA: Madison | collected 2015-01-15 | reverse complement strand
GCCAGCAACGGCCTGCAGCAGGGCGACATCATCGCCGAGGCCACGGTGGGTGAATTCGCCGACCTGGCCAGCTGGCGCGCCAATTTCCAGCAGCGCCCGCCGACGTTGGTGCTGCGCATCCTGCGCAACAATGGCCAGCAGCAGGGGCAGTTGGTGATGCGCTGATCGCCCCGCCGTAACACCCCCTATACCCGGCCAATGCTATTGCTACCCGTCCCATCGGCCGAACATCCGTTCGTCCCCCATCGCAACAGGAGTGATTCGATGAGCCCCACCAATACCGAGAACCTGAAGGAACACCTGGGTGAAGCCGGTTCCCACCTGAAGCAGGCCGCCAGCGCTGCCGGCGGTGCGATCAAGGGTGCAACCGGCGCCGCCGGTGACGAACTGCGCATCGGCAAGGCCAACGTCAAGGCTGAACTTTCCGACAGCGCGTTGTCCGGCCTGGCCGCTGCCGAGTTCGGCGGTGCCGCCGCCAAGGAACAGGTCGATGCGCTGATGGATAAGGGCAAGAATCTGGTGGACAGCGCCGCCGAGCTGATCCGTGAACGTCCGCTGGCCTCGTTCGGCGTTGCCTTCGCCGCCGGCTGGCTGATCGCCAAGCTGGCCAGCAGCAACAACAAGTAAGCCGCGTGAGCGAAGACACCACGCAGGCTCCCGATCCGGCGGCGACCCCGCCGCTGGACGAGAGCATCCGCCAGGTCGGCGCGGCCGGTAAGGCCGCCGCCGATTCGGCCAAGCACTCGCTGCGCTCGCTGCGGCGCCTGGCCTCGGCCGACTTCGCCCTGGCCCGCAGTGCGTTCGGCCGTGCGCTGGCCTGGGCCGGGGTCGGCATCGTGTTCGGTGCCTCGGCCTGGCTGCTGATGGCGGCTACCCTCATCGCCCTGCTGCAGAGCTGGGGCCTGAGCTGGCTGCAGGCACTGCTGATCACCTCGCTGCTCAGCCTGGCGGTGACCGGCTACGCGATCTGGCGGGTGTCCTACTTCTTCCACCACACCGGCATGCACGCCACCCGGCGTCAGCTTTCGCGCCTGGGCCTGTTCGACGAGCCCAGCGAGGATGATCCGGACGCCGATGTGCAGATCCCCGAGGGCAAGCCATGAAATTCGGCGCACTGCAGCGGCGGGTGAAACGCTGCGAACAGGTGGTGGCCGTGCGCATGGCCGAAACCCAGGACAACTGGGGCGTGCTCAGCCAGGTCTGGCGACGCGGTTGGTCGCCGCTGCGCATCGTGGTGGTCGGCCTGGCCGGCGGCTTCGTGGCCGGCAAGCTGGAATTGCCAGGCAAAGTGAATGGCGCGCGCTGGCTGCAGATGATCGGCTCGGTATCCAACCTGATGGCCAGCGGCCAGGCCGCGTTCGCTGCGGCGATGGCGGCCCATGCCGCCGATACGGCCGACGAGGCCGCAGAGACCGCCGATGCCGCCGCCGACACTGCTGCGGATACGGCGGCCGGGCAGGCCGCGCCACGGTCGGCGCCTGCGGCCGCCCCTGGCCCGGCAGCGCCACGTGCGGCCGACGAGCTGCGCGTGCCGCAGCCGGCCGAGGCCGCCACCGACGTCTCCGAACGTTGACACTACAAACCCGCCGCGTTGATCGCGGCGGGCGGATAATGCGTTTCCCTTCCTGGTCGGTGCGCCGATGAGCGAGCCCCTGTTGTCCCCGTCGCCGCCCGCGCCCGACGCGCCGCTGCCGCCGCCCTCGCGCCCACGCGGGCCGATGTCGCTGGTGATCCTGGCCACCCTGGCCGTGGCGTACACCCTGTGGGCGGCGCAGGACATCTTCCTGCCCATCCTGCTGGCCATGTTCTTCGCCCTGGTGGGCAACCCGATCCTGCGCCTGCTGCAGAAACTGTGGATTCCGCGCGCACTGGGCGCGCTGTTGATCCTGGGCGCTGGGCTGGGGGTGACCACCGCACTGGCGGTGCAGCTGGTGGGCCCGGCCATGGAGTGGGCGCAGGAAGCACCGCAGCAGCTGCGCAAGGTAGCCCGCCAGGTGCAGGACCTGACCAAGCCGGTGCAGCAGGCCAACCAGGCCGCGGAAAACTTCGCCCGCGTGGCCGGCGGCGAGAGCAGCCGTCGCGTGCAGGTCATCCGCACCCAGCTGGACGATCCCTACCGCATGCTGACCCGCGCCCCGCGCCTGGCCGCCTCGGTGCTGGCGGTGGTGCTGCTCACCCTGTTCTTCATGATCTACGGGCAAAGCCTGCAGCGCGCGGCCATCGCGCTGTTCCCCAACCGCCAGCAGCAACGCTTCACCAGTGACATCCTGCGTTCGATCGAACGCGAGGTCTCGCGCTACGTGCTGACCATCACCGTCATCAACACCCTGGTCGGCCTGTTGTTTGCCGGCGTGCTGATGCTGCTGGGGATCGGCCTGCAGGAAGCGCTGCTGTGGGGCACGGTGGCGGCGCTGCTGAATTTCGCACCGTACGTCGGCCCACTGATCGGCGTGGCGCTGATGCTGTTGATGGGCTTCGTCGAATTCCGCGACCCGCTGCAGGCGCTGCTGCCGGCCGCCGCGTACCTGGGCCTGCATACCCTGGAGGGCCAACTGGTGACCCCCATCGTGCTGGGCCGGCGCATGAAGCTGTCACCGCTGGTGCTGATCCTGGCGCTGATGGTGTTCGGCTGGGCCTGGGGCATGATCGGCCTGCTGCTGGCGGTGCCGCTGCTGGTCTGCATCAAACTGGTGCTGGCACGGCTGGATGGCATGCAGGGCTGGGCGCGGCTGCTGGAATGAAAGCCCGGCCGGGCAGGCGTAGAATGGCGGGGTGAACTTCCCTGTCCTTGCCATCACCCTCGACCTCGACGACACGCTGTGGCCGTTCGCTCCCATCGGCGCCCGCATCGACCAGGTCCTGTACGACTGGATGCGTGAACACAGCCCCGCCACCGCCGCGATGTATCCGGTGGCGGCCATGCGCGAACTGCGCGAGCGCTCGTTCCGCGACAACCCGCACCTGCATTTCGACCTGAGCGCGTTGCGCCGGCTGACCCTGCAGGAAGCCCTGCAGAACAGCGGCGCCAGCCTGGATCTGCTGGAGCCGGCGTACGAGGCGTTCTACGCGGCGCGCAACCAGGTGGAATGCTACCCGGACGCGCTGGATGCGCTGGCCCGCATCGCCGCGCGCGTGCCGGTGGCTGCACTCAGCAACGGCAACGCTGATCTGGAACGCATCGGCCTGGCCCATCACTTCGCCTTCCAGCTGGGCGCACGCGAGCACGGTGCGGCCAAGCCGGAACCGAGCATCTTCCATGCCGCCTGCGAACGCCTGGGTGTGGCCCCGGCGCAGGTGCTGCACGTGGGCGACCACATTGAAATGGACGTGGCCGGCGCGATTGCCGCGGGCCTGCGCGGTTGCTGGATCAACCGCGAAGCGGCCACCTGGAACCATCCGCAGCTGCAGCCTGACCTGCAGTTCGACACCCTTACCGGCCTGGCCGATTGGCTCGATGCCAACCTCGATGCCGCCGCACCCCGGAGTAGCTGACGCATGAGCGAGATCACTGGTTTCACCGCTTCCACCGCCACCGCCCTGCCGCTGTACGTGCTCGACCGCAGCCAGTTCGAGGCCTGGAAAGCCACCCAGCCGGCGGCCACCCAGGCCTGGCTGGGCGCACAGGGCTTCAACGCCGCCGCGCACAGCGTTGCCCTGCTGCCGGGCAGCGATGGCCTGGCCGGTGCGGTGATCGGCGTGGGCGACCGTGCCGATGCCTACAGCTACGCCCATGCCCCGCACGCCCTGCCCGAAGGCAGCGTGTGGCAGCTGGCCAGCGAACTGAGCGCCGACGAGCAGGCCCTGCTGCAACTGGGTTGGGGCCTGGGCAGCTACCGCTTCGACCGCTACCGCAAGCGCAACCGCGCGCCGGCACAGCTGGTGGCCGCGCCGCAGGGTGAAGTGGCCGACCTGATCGCCGCCAGCCTGCGCGTGCGTGACTGGGTGAACACCCCCACCGAAGACATGGGCCCGCAGCAGCTGGAGGATGCGGCGCGCGCGCTGGCCGACGCACACGGTGCGCAGGTCGAAGCGATCACCGGCGATGCGCTGCTGCAGCAGAACTTCCCGGCCATCCATGCCGTGGGCCGCGCCTCGCACCGCGCGCCGCGCCTGGTGGTGCTGCGCTGGGGCAAGGAAAGCGACCCGGCGCTGGTGATGGTCGGCAAGGGCGTGTGCTTCGATACCGGCGGCCTGGACATCAAGCCCGCCGACGGCATGCGCAACATGAAGAAGGACATGGGCGGCGCCGCCCACGCCCTGGCGCTGGCCGGGCTGGTGATGGCGCAGCAGCTGCCGGTGCGCCTGACCCTGCTGGTACCGGCGGTGGAAAACGCGATCGGCCCCGATGCGTTCCGCCCCGGCGAAGTCATCGCCACCCGCAAGGGCCTGAGCGTGGAAATCGACAACACCGATGCCGAAGGCCGGGTGATCCTGTGCGATGCACTCACCTTCGCCAGCGAACAGCAGCCGGACCTGGTGCTGGATTTCGCCACCCTGACCGGTGCGGCGCGCATCGCGCTGGGCCCGGACCTGCCAGCACTGTTCAGCAACGACGACGGCGTGGCCCAGCAGTGGCTGCAGGCCGGCGATGCCACCCGTGACCCGGTGTGGCGCATGCCGCTGTGGCGCCCGTACCTGCGCTATCTGTCCAGCGGCGTGGCCGACCTGGCCAACGCCGGTTCGCGCATGGCCGGTTCGGTCACTGCCGCGCTGTACCTGGAACGCTTCCTGGCCGAAGGCCAGCGTTGGGCGCACCTGGACGTGTACGCCTGGAACGACGGCGAACGCCCGGGCCGTCCGGCCGGTGGCGAAGCGCTGGCGCTGCGTTCGGCCTGGGCCATGCTGAAGGCGCGTTACGCCTGATGACGCCGCCGGGCATGGCCCGGCGCTGCCGGCCCTGACGGGCCGGCAAATCTGACAAAAAATTGAATACCGGGCCTGGAAGGGTTCTGCGAGGATGTGCGGGTCGACCACCCACACGATCCGTGAAGGCAGGAACCCGACCATGCCCTTGTTCCGCTTTACCCGCGCCGGCCAGGGGCCGCGCTCGCCCCGCCCGCACACGCCGCTGCCATGGATCGCGCTGATCGCGCTGATACTGGGCGGTGTTGCGCTGCTCTTCGCCTGGCTGGCCGGCTGGATCGGTGACCGGCTCACCGCGCAGCGCTTCACCGACACCATTGAAGCCACCGGCCCGGCCCATCCCGGCTTCCGCCGTGCGCACAGCAAGGGCATCTGCGTAAGCGGCTGGTTCGAACCCAGCGCGCAGGCACGCACCCTGTCCAGCGCGCGCGCGTTCTCGCAGCCGCGGGTGCCGGTGATGGGCCGCCTGTCGATCGGCGGTGGCGATCCCTACGGTGCCGACAACACCGCGCGCGTGCGCAGTCTGGCCGTGCAGATGGTGAGCGATGACGGCCAGGAATGGCGGATGGCCATGAACAGCTTCCCGTTCTTCGCCGTGCCCACCGCCGAAGCCTTCTTCGAACAGACCCGCGCCGGCATTCCGGACCCGGCCACCGGCAAGCCCGACCCGGCGAAGATGGCGGCCGTGCTGGCGAAATACCCCAGCGCGCAGGCGTTCCAGCAGTGGGCCAGGACCGCGCCGTGGACCAGCAGCTGGGCCGACACCACCTACAACAGCGTGAACAGCTTCTGGTTCACCAACGCCCAGGGACAGAAGCGCGCCGTGCGCTGGCGCTGGCAGCCGCAGGCGCCGGTGGTGGACATGGATGCCGAGGCCCGCAAGCAGGCCAGCGTCGATTTCCTCAGCCAGGAACTGCGCCAGCGCCTGGCCAGCGGTCCTGTGCGCTGGAACCTGGTGGTCAGCATCGCCGCCGCTGGCGATGCCATCGACGACCCGTCAGTGCCGTGGCCCGAATCGCGCGAGCAGGTGGTGGCCGGCGTGCTCAGCCTGGACCGCATGCAATCGCAGGAAGAAGGCGCCTGCGGGCAGATCAACTTCGACCCCCTGATCCTGCCCAGTGGCGTGCGTGGCAGCGACGACCCGATCCTTGCCGCACGCTCGGCGGTGTACTCGCAGTCCTTCAACCGCCGCGAACGCGAACGTGCCGCCGGCAACGTCGAACAACCGAAGGAGGTCGCACGATGAGCACCGGCAACGGCCACTTCAACCTGCTGGCGCGGCTGCTGCACTGGACCATGGCGGTGATGATCGTGGCCATGCTGTTCATCGGCGTGACCATGGTCGCCTCGTTGCACCTGCGGCCGATGCTGATCGACCTGCACCGGCCACTGGGCGTGGCGATCTTCGTGCTGGTGCTGCTGCGCCTGTACAACCGCCTGCGCCACCGGCCGCCACCGTTGCCGACCGATCTGCCGGCCTGGCAGGTGCTGGCCGCGAAGGCGTCGCACTGGATGCTGTACGGGCTGATGCTGGCGATGCCGCTGATCGGCTGGGCGATGCTGTCGGCTGGCGGATACCCGATCACCCTGTGGGGCGGCGTGCACCTGCCGGCGCTCGTACCGCACAGCCCGGCGCTGTATGCCGCCCTGCGCAATGCGCACAGTCTGCTGGCCTACGTGCTGTTCGCCACGGTGCTGATGCACGTGGGCGCGGCGCTGTTCCACCTGTGGGTGCGCCGCGACGGCGTGTTTCAGGCCATGGCCCGCGGCAAGGATTGAAGGGGTAGCGCCGGGCTATGCCCGGCGGATCGTTTCCGCTCTTGCGGGAAGGTGTCACTTTCTTTGCGCGCAAAGAAAGTAACCAAAGAAACGCTCCGCCATCCACGAGCCGGCGCCGCGCGCCGGTACCCTGCGCTACAAGGCGGAAACATCAACAGCCACAGCCGCGAGTGCCGGCATGTAGCGGAAGCCGCGCAAAGCACTTCGCTTTCTGTAGAGCCGAACCATGCTCGGCTGCTTTCCACCCCCCGCAGAAATCGACCGCCGGGCATGGCCCGGCGCTACCGGTGCCTACAACCAGCCTTTCTGCCGCGCCAGCCGGTACGCTTCGATGCGGTTGGCCACGCCCAGCTTGCCGATGCATTCGGACAGGTAGTTGCGCACCGTGCCGTGCGACAACCCCAGCTGTTCGGCAATCTCGCTGGCGCTGCGGCCTTCGCCGGCCAGGCGCAGCACGCGGCGCTCGCGGTCGGTCAGCGGGTCGGCCTGAGACCAGGCATCCAGCGCCAGCTGCGGGTCGATTGCCCGGATGCCCTGCTGCACCTTGCGCAGCGCCTCGGCCAGATTCTCCGCCGGCGCGTCCTTCAGCAGATAGCCCAGCACGCCCGCTTCCAGCGCGCGGCGCAGGAAACCGGCACGGGCGAAGGTGGTCACGATCACCACCTTGATCGGCAGTTCCTGCCGCGCGATGCGCTGGGCCAGCTCCAGGCCGGTCAGGCCCGGCATCTCGATGTCGGTCACCAGGATGTCCGGCTTCAACTGCTGCAGCATCCGCCACGCCGTTTCACCGTCGGCCGCGCTGCCCAGCACCTCGATGTCCGGTTCCAGGCCCAGCAGTGCCGACAACGCACCCCGCACCATGGCCTGGTCTTCGGCCAACAGGATACGGATCATGCAGCACCCTCCTGCGGCAGCGACGCCGGCGCTACCGTGGCCGCCGGCAGCGGCACGTGTACGGTCAGCACGGTGCCCTCGCCACGTGGCGACTGCACGGCCAGCGCACCGGCCAGCGCGGCCACCCGTTCGCGCATGCCGCACAAGCCATTGCCTTCGGCCTGCACCCCGCCGCGGCCGTCATCGCGTATCTGCATCACCAGTTGTCGTCCTTCCAGCATGAAGTCCACCTGCGCCTGCGTGGCCTGCGCATGGCGCACGATATTGGTGGCCGCTTCGCGCAGCACCAGCGCCAGGCCGCGTTCCACCTCCACCGGCATCGGCGGCGGCACGCTGTACTGCAGGTGCACCTGCTGGCATTCCAGCAGCAAGCGCGCCGAGGCCAGCTCACCGGCCAGGTCACTGGCGCGGATACCGGTCACCGCACTGCGCACCTGCGCCAGCGCTTCGCGGGCAATCGCCTCGGCCTCGCCGATTTCCTGCCGCGCACGTTCGTCCTGGCGGTCGTACAGCTTGCGCGCCAGTTCCAGCTTCAGCGTGATCAGCGACAGGGTATGGCCCAGCAGATCGTGCAGGTCGCGGCCGATGCGCTCGCGCTCGGCAGTGGTAGCCAGCCGCCGTACTTCGTCCTGCGACAGCTGCAGCGCAGCGTCCTTGCGCTGGTTGATGCTCTCCACATTCATCACCATGCCGACGATGAAGGACAGTGCGGGAATCCATACCAGGCTCTGCCAGGGGTAATCGCACAGCAGCGCGGCAGAGCAGAACAGCACGTTCAACCCTGCCAGCTGCAGCAGGTAACGGCGCCAGTCGTCATTGCAGTTGACGCGCAACAGGACGCAGCCGAAGACAAAGTAGGTCAGTCCGGCCGGATACCACGGCAGCAGTACCAGGGCCATGGCCGCCATGCACAACGCATAGCGCGGGCCATGGTGGCGCGGTGCCAGCAGCACGCGCGCATACAGATAGAGAAACAGGGGGTAGCTGACCAGGGTGATCAGCACCCAGCGCCAGCTGAAGCCCCGCCCCAGCAACGGGGTCAGCACGATCCACACCGACCACAACAGGTGGATCGCATTGCTCCACGGCGATTTGCCACGGCGCAGCGTATCGGCCATCGATGAATCCGGCGCGGGGCGCAGCAGGGAGGCAAACCAGCTCGACGACACGGGCGGATCCAAGCGGGGACGTTCGCTGCCGATCATGCCAGTTCAGCCGACCCGGCGCAGGCGGCGACGCGCCAGCAGCAGCGCCACCACGGTCACACCCAGCAGCACCAGCAGGTGCCCGACCAGGCTGCCTGCCGCCGGCAGCCCGACCACCGGCAGCGCCAGCTGCGCCAGGTGCCAGGTCGGCCACAGTGGCGCCACGGTGGAAAACACCTTTGGCAAAGCCGCCAACGGCAGCCACAGGCCGGACAGCAGGGCCAGCGGCAGGTACACCAGGTTCACCACCGCCGGCGCCGCGCTGGCACCCACGTGACTGCCGATCAGCAGACCGATGGAACCCAGCGGTACGGCGGCCAACGCCGCCACCGCCAGCAACTGCAGGATCTGCAATGGCAGCAAGCGCACGCCGCCGAACGCATGGGCCACCGAAACCAGCAGCGCGGCGATCAACGTGGCGAACAGCGCCGCCATCGCCAGCCGCGCCAGCAACGGCGCCGCCGCCGGCATCGGCAGCGCGCGCTTGAGGGTCAGCAGCCCGCCTTCGCGATCCAGCGCCAGCTGCACGCCGAAGCCGAACAGGGCCGGCGCCATGGCACCGAACACGCAGTAGGTGGCCAGCAGGTACAGCGGCGCGTGGCCGCGCCCCAGCAGCACGCCGAACAACAGGTAGAACAGCACCGGAAACAGCAGCGAGGGCAGCGCGAAGGCCGGCGTCCGCCAGGCGCGGCGCAGCTCGGCCCGCAGTTCGGCGGCATAGGGGCGCAGCGCGGTACGCCAACCGCCTGCGCGGGTGGCGTCAGGGTGGGCGATGGTGTTCATGCAGCCTCCCGGGTCATATCAAGGAACGCGTCGGCCAGGGCGGCGCCCTGCACTTCCAGTTCCTGCAGCTGTGCATCGGCGGCCAGCAGCCGTGCCACTACCGGTTCGGCCGGGCTGGCCAGCAGTTGCAGATGCGCGCCGTCGCGCTGCGCCTGCTGCACGCCCGCCCAGTGCTGCACCACTTCGACAGCCAGCGTGCTGCGGCAGCGGATGCGGCGGGGCCGGTCGGCCAGGCGCAGCTCGACCAGGGGCGCGTCGGCCAGTACCCGGCCGCCTTCCAGCACTACCACGCGCTGCGCCAGGGCCTCGGCCTCCTCAAGGTAATGCGTGATAAGCAGCACGCCGCAGCCTTCGGCCACCTGCTGCCGGATTGCCTGCCACATCACCTGCCGGGCCTGGATATCCAGGCCAGTGGTGGGTTCGTCCAGGAACAGCACGCGCGGCCGTCCACACAGGGCGATGGCGAACTGCACCGTGCGCTGCTGGCCACCCGACAGCTGACCATAGCGGCGGCGGGCCAGATCCTGCAGGCCGGTGCGCTGCAGCACCTCGGCCAGCGGCATCGGATCGGGATAGCAGGCGCTGGCCTGCGCGACCAGTTCATCGACCTGCAGCATCGGCGGCAGGTTGGTGCTCTGCAACATCAGCCCCAGGCCAAGGCGGCTGGCGCGCTGCTGCGGGTCACCGCCCAGCAGCTGCACCTGCCCGGCATCGGCGCGGCGCAGGCCCAACAGCACGCTGATCGCGGTACTCTTGCCGGCACCGTTGCGGCCCAGCAGCGCCAGCACCTGGCCAGCGCGCACCTGCAGGTCGATGCCGTGCAGCGCGGTGTGGTCGCCGTAGCGCACCTGCACCTGCTGCAGATGGGCCAGCGACGGGGGAATCGGATCCATGGGCGGTGCCGGTAGCGGGGACGTTGCCATCCTGTACCGCCGTGGTCACATCCGGCAGTTGCCGCCGTCAGGAACATCCAATGACAGCTGTCACTGCCCCTGCCGCCGTGCCTGCCGTCATGCTGTGCCGCACGCTCCACCGCCGGAAACGCCGTCGTCTGCCCTTCCGGCCACACCCGCCCGAACGCCTGTGATGGAACGCAATGAACGCTTCTGCCGAATTGTTGAAAGAACTCCGTATCGACCGCAACGCACCGCCGCCACCGCGCGGTAGTGGGGGTTCGCGCCGCTGGCTGTGGATCGTGCTGGCTTTGCTGGTACTGCTGCTGGGGGGCGCGGCCTTCCTGCTGTTCGGCCGCGAACCGGCGGTGGAAGTGAGCACCGCCCCGGCGGTGGCCATCCAGCAGGGCAGCGCCAGCAGTTCGGTGCTCGACGCCAGTGGCTACGTGGTGGCCCGGCGCATGGCCACGGTGTCGGCCAAGATCACCGGCAAGGTGCGCGAAGTCATGATTGAAGAAGGCATGCGGGTGGAGGCAGGCCAGATCATGGCCACCCTGGACCCGATCGATGCCGATGCGCAGCGCAGCCTGTCGGCGTCGCAGGTGCAGGCCGCGCGTGCGCAGGTGGCCGGCCTCGCAGCCCAGCAGCGCCAGGCCGCCGCCGAAGCCAGCCGCCTGCAAGCGCTGGTGGGCCAGCAGCTGGTCTCGCGTTCGCAGTACGACCAGGCCGTCGCCCAGCGCGACAGCCTGCGCGCCCAGCTGGAAACGGCCCAGCGCAACGTCAAGGTCGCCAGCGACCAGCTGGCCATTGCCGACCTGGGCGTAGACAACAACATCGTGCGCGCGCCGTTCTCCGGCGTGGTCACCGCCAAGGCCGCGCAGCCGGGCGAGATCGTCTCCCCGCTGTCTGCGGGCGGCGGCTTCACCCGCACCGGCATCGGCACCATCGTCGACATGGATTCGCTGGAAATCGAAGTCGAGGTCGGCGAGGCCTTCATCGGCCGCGTGCAGCCGAAGATGCCGGTGGAAGCCACGCTCAATGCCTACCCGGAGTGGAAGATTCCGGGCGAGGTGATCGCCATCATTCCCACCGCCGACCGCGGCAAGGCCACGGTGAAGGTCCGCGTGGCGCTGAAGGTGAAGGACCCACGCATCGTGCCGGAGATGGGCGTGCGGGTCAGTTTCCTGGAACAGGCGCCGCAGGCCTCGGCCAGCAAGCCGCAGGGCGTACGCGTGCCCGATGGCGCGGTGGTGCAGCGCGACGGCGCGTCGGTGGCGTTCGTGCTGGGCGATGACAACCGCGTGCAGCAGCGCAGCGTGCAGGCCGGCCAGGCCATGGGCAAGGACCGCCAGTTGCTGAAGGGCGTGAGCGCCGGTGAAGCGGTGGTGCTGAGCCCGCCCGACGCGCTGCACGACGGCAGCAAGGTGCAGCAGAAAGAAGCGCAGTAACGGCCTGGCGCCCGCGTGGCGCCGCCGGCAACACCGCTCGACGCCTGCCCTCCGGCCTGCAGCCGGCGCGCATTCCCGTTTCCCGCCTCTGTGGAGAATCCCCGATGTCGACCCTGGTTTCACTGCGCAACATCACCAAGACCTACCAACGCGGCCCGGAAAAGGTGCAGGTGCTGCACGGCATCGACCTGGACATCGCCCGCGGTGACTTCGTCGCCCTGATGGGCCCTTCCGGTTCGGGCAAGACCACCCTGCTGAACCTGATCGGCGGGCTGGACAACCCCAGCGGCGGCGAGATCAGCATCGAGGGCGAACGCATCGACCAGATGAGCGGCGGCCAGCTGTCCACCTGGCGCAGCCACCACGTCGGCTTCGTGTTCCAGTTCTACAACCTGATGCCGATGCTGACCGCGCAGAAGAACGTGGAACTGCCGCTGCTGCTGACCCACCTCAGCGCGGCCCAGCGCAGGCGCAACGCCGAAATCGCGCTGACCCTGGTCGGCCTGGCCGACCGCCGCAGCCACCGCCCCAACGAACTGTCCGGTGGCCAGCAGCAGCGCGTGGCGATCGCTCGCGCCATCGTTTCAGACCCCACCTTCCTGATCTGCGACGAACCCACCGGCGATCTGGACCGGCAGTCGGCCGAGGAGATCCTGGGCCTGCTGCAGCAGCTCAACCGCGAACACGGCAAGACCATCATCATGGTCACCCATGACCCGAAGGCCGCCGAGTACGCCACCCACACGGTGCACCTGGACAAGGGCGAGCTGGCCGACGCCCCGCTGGCCCACTGACGGAGGCCCCGGCGATGAAATACTTTTCCCTTGTCTGGGCGCAGCTGTTCCGCAGCCGCACCCGGACCCTGCTGACCCTGCTCTCGGTGGTCGCCGCGTTCCTGCTGTTCGGCATGCTCGATTCGGTACGCGTGGCATTCAACTCCGGCGGCAGCGTGGAAGGTGCCAACCGCCTGGTCACCGCATCGCGCCTGTCGATCACCCAGTCGCTGCCGATCCGCCTGGAAACGCAGATCCGCCAGGTCGACGGCGTGCGCGACGTGGCCTATGGCATGTGGTTCGGCGGCATCTACCAGGACCCGAAGGACTTCTTCGCGAATTTCTCGGTGTCGCCCAACTTCTGCGGTGTCTACCGCGAACTGCAGATCGACCCGGCGCAGCTGGAAGACTGGAAGCAGACCCGCACCGGTGCCATCGTCGGCGAGAGCCTGGCCAACCAGTTCGGCTGGAAGATCGGCGACACCATCCCGCTGCAGGCCACCATCTTCCCGCGCGGCGGCAGCAATGACTGGCCGCTGGAACTGAAGGGCATCTTCCGTTCCAAGGACCGCGCGCAGGCGGGCAACGAAGAACGCCAGTTGATGATGAACTGGAAGTACTTCGACGAATCCAACGACTACATCAAGAACCAGGTGAGCTGGTACACGATCACCCTGGACAACCCCGACCATGCCTCGCGGGTGGCCCAGGCCATCGATGCGATCTCGGCCAACTCCGACCACGAAACGAAGACCCAGACCGAATCAGCGTTCCAGCAGGCCTTCGTCAAGCAGTTCGCGGATATCGGCATGATCGTCACCTCGATCATGGGCGCGGTGTTCTTCACCCTGCTGCTGTTGACCGGCAACACCATGGCCCAGGCCGTGCGCGAGCGCATTCCCGAACTGGCCACGCTGAAGACGCTGGGCTTCAAGGATGGCACCGTGCTGACGCTGGTGATGGTCGAGTCGGTGCTGCTGATCGGCCTTGGTGGCCTGATCGGCATGGGACTGGCCGCGCTGGTGCTGCCGGCCATCGCGCCGAAGAGCATGGGCATGCTGCCGCCGCACGTACCCACCCCCACCTGGCTGGTGGGCGTAGGCCTGATCGTGGTGATCGGCATCGTGGTCGGGCTGCTGCCTGCGCTGCGGGCCAAGCGCCTGAAGATCGTCGATGCGCTGGCCGGCCGCTGAGGAGGACTTCCAATGAACAAGCTCAAGAAGTGGCTGGGCAACGCGCTGACCGTGCTGCTGCTGGCGGTGGGCCTGGTGCTGTGGATCGGCCTGCCATGGTTTGGCGTGCTGGCCGTGGCCGTGCTGGTGGCGCTGTGGCTGCTGCTGACCCGCAGCGGCCGCCTGGCCCTGGCGGCCACCCGCATCGGCATCGCCAGCCTGCCGCAGCGCTGGGGTGCCTCCTCGGTGATCGTGGTCGGTATCGCCGGCGTGGTCGGCGTGCTGGTGGCGATGCTGGCGATGGGCGAAGGCTTCCAGGCCACGCTCAACAACACCGGCGATGACACCACCGCCATCGTGCTGCGGGGTGGTTCGCAGGCCGAGACCAACTCGGTCATCACCCGCGAACAGGTGCCCACGCTGTCCACCCTGCCCGGCATCACCCGCGATGGCGAAGGCCGGCCGCTGCTGTCGCCGGAACTTTCGCAGGTGGTGAACCTGGTGTCGCGGGCCGATGGCACCGACGTCAATGCGCAGTTCCGCGGCGTCGGCCCACAGGCGTGGGCGGTGCATGACAAGGTCAGGATCGTGCAGGGCCGCAAGTTCGCCACCGGCCTGCGCGAGATCGTGGTCGGCCAGGGGGCGCAGGGCCAGTTCCGCAACATGGAGGTGGGCAAGACGCTGACCCTGGGCAACCAGGCCTGGACCGTGGTGGGTGTGTTCGCCACCGGCGATGCGCATGATTCGGAACTGTGGACCGACGCCGATACGCTGGCCACCACCTACCAGCGCGGTGCATGGCAGTCGATCAGCGTGCGCACCGACGGCAAGGCCGGCTTCGAACAATTCAAGGCGGCGGTGGCTGCCGACCCGCGCCTGAAGCTGGACGTGGAAACCACGCGCGCCTACTACAGCAAGCAGGGCGGCGGCCTGACCAAGCTGATCGACATCCTCGGCAAGGTGATCGGCACGATCATGGCAGTGGGCGCGGTATTCGGCGCGCTCAACACCATGTATGCCGCCGTGGCCACGCGTGCACGCGAGATCGCCACCATGCGCGCGATCGGCTTCCGCGGCCTGCCGGTGGTGACTGCGGTGATGCTGGAAACCATGCTGCTGGCACTGCTGGGTGGATTGCTCGGCTGCGCCGTGGCCTGGTTGTTGTTCAACGGTTACAGCGTGTCCACCATCGGCAGCAATTTCAGCGCGGTGGTGTTCAAGTTCCATGTATCGCCGGAGCTGCTGTGGAATGGGCTGAAGTGGGCGCTGGGCATCGGCCTGGTTGGTGGCCTGTTCCCGGCACTGCGCGCAGCGCGCCTGCCGATCACCACGGCGCTGCGCGAAACCTGATCAGCGCACACGTGTGTGTGGTGATGGATGTGGAAGGGCGAAGCGAAGGCTTCGCCCTTTTTTTTGGGGCGTCATCCACGCATGGCGTGGATCTACCGATGCTTCATCCACGCATGGCGTGGATCTACCGGTGCCTCATCCGCGCATGGCGTGGATCTACCGGTGCTTCATCCACGCATGGCGTGGATCTACCGGTGCCTTGTCCACGCATGGCGTGGATCTACCGGTGCGCCTGTTGATCGCGCGGGTGTCCGCATTCCAGTAGATCCACGCCATGCGTGGATGAACGCACGCACACCCTGCGCATTACAGATCATGCGATTGCGGCCGCTATCGGTGCCTCTGCGCATCGAAAACAGCGCGCGCGTGACGCTGTGCACAGCACTCCTGTGGATTGTTGGTTGCGATTCATCTTCAACGCGATGAAACACGCAGGGACAAACAGTTACGAATGAAAACACTCTAGAATCCCGCCCCCCACGTTGGTTTGCAGTACCCCACGCGCCCACAGAACGGGCGCATGTTTTTTTCTGAAACACGAGATTTCACGGATGTCCCTGAAGACCACCCCGCTGCGCAACGCGATCGTCATCGCGCTGGCCGCCAGCTGCACCACCCCCGCCTTCGCACAGGATGCGGGCGACAACACCACCAACCTCGACCGCATCGAAATCACCGGCTCGCGCATCCGCCAGGCCAGTGTCGAGACCGCCCAGCCGGTGGTCGCGCTCAACCGCGCCGACATCGAGAAGAAGGGCTACGTCAACGTCGCCGATATCCTGCAGGACGTGACCGCTGCCGGCTCGCCGAGCATGAGCCGCGCGTCCTCGCTGACCTCCTCGCGCGACTTCGGTGGCATGTATGTCAGCCTGCGCGACCTGGGCCCGGAACGCAGCCTGGTGCTGATCGACGGCCGCCGCATGGGCGTCAGCGCCGGCGGTTACTCCGACCTGGCCTCGATCCCCTCGGCCATCGTCGAGCGCGTGGAAGTGCTGACCGACGGTGCCTCGGCGCTGTACGGCTCGGACGCCATCGCCGGTGTGGTCAACATCATCACCCGCAAGAACTTCGACGGTGGCGAAGCCAGCGTCTATGTCGGCCAGTACGGTGAAGGCGACGGCCAGAAGCGCTCCTACAGCGCCACCTTCGGCAAGACCTTCGACCGCGGCTGGTTCAGCGTCGGTGCCGAGCGCACCAAGGAAGACGAAGTGATGGGCGGCGCGCGCGAGTTCAGCCGCTACGTCAACGGCCCGCGCCATCCGAACGACGGCCTCAACGGCACCACGCCGTGGGGCAGCGTCACCGTGGGCGGCAAGCCGGTGACGGTCGGCCCGGGCGGCGACCCGACCGATGCAGCCAACTTCCACACGCTGAACCCGGCCGATGGTGCCAACACCAAGACCAACATGAGCCTGCTGACCGGCCTGGAGCGCACCTCGGTGTTCGCCAACGGCGGCTTCTCGGTCAACGACAACCTGCGCATCGTCGCCGACGCGCTGTACAGCAAGCGCGAATCGAGCAAGCACCTGGCGGGTTACCCGTACTCGGTCACCGCCGCACAGGCCCGCAACGGCACCCGTGCCGCCCTGTCCAAGGACAGCGCGTTCAACCTGTGGGGCCAGGACGTGCTGTTCTCGCACCGCACCGAAGAACTGCTGCGCGGCACCGAGAACAACCTGGAAACCAAGCGCGGCAGCCTGGGCCTGGAAGGCAGCTTCGAGACCGGCTCGCGCTACTGGGACTGGAACGTCAACTACACCTACAACCGCAATGAAGGCGAGCGCATCGGCACGGGCAGCATGTTCCAGCCGAACGTGAACCAGGCCGTCGGCCCGTCCTTCATCAAGGATGGCGTGGCCTACTGCGGTACCACCGATGCGATCATCGCCGGCTGCGTGCCGTGGAACCCGGCTGCACCGATGGGTTACACCGGCCCGGGCTCGCTGAGCAACCAGGACGTGCAGGACTACCTGTTCGCCCGCTTCGTGGACAAGAGCCAGACCACCACCAAGGTGGCCAGTGCCAACATCTCCGGTTCGCTGTTCACCCTGCCGGCTGGCGACGTGCTGACCGCGATGGGCTTCGAGCACCGCACCGAAGAAGCACGCTACACCCCGGACCTGATGGTGCAGAACGGCCAGATCGCCGGCACCAGCGGCAAGCCGACCCAGGGCGACTACTCGCTCAACGAGGTCTACCTCGAACTGCAGGTGCCGCTGCTGGCCGACATGGCCTTCGCCCGTGAGCTGTCGCTGGACGTGGCCGGTCGCTACTCGGATTACAACAACTTCGGCTCCACCACCAACAGCAAGTTCGGCGTGAAGTGGAAGCCGATCGACAGCCTGCTGGTGCGCGCCACCTACGGCACCGGCTTCCGCGCGCCCACCGTGGACGATCTGTACGGCGGCACCGTCAGCAGCCGTGACTCGTTCACCGACCCGTGCGACACCTCGTTCGGCACCGCCGCCACCAGCGCTGCGGTTGCTGCACGCTGCAAGGCCCTGAACGTGCCGGCCAACTTCCGCCAGCTCAACAGCGACGGCACCGTCGCCAGCAAGCCGGGCCAGCAGGCCACCACCGATTTCAGCTCGGGTTCCAACCCGGACCTGAAGCCGGAAACCGCCAAGACCTGGACCGTGGGCCTGGTCTACAGCCCGGACTTCGTGCAGGGCCTGGACGTCAGCCTGGACTGGTGGAAGATCCGCATCGACAACGCCATCGTCGGCGAGTCGGCCACCAGCATCCTGGAACAGTGCTATGTGCAGGGTTCGGACGCTGCCTGCGGCCGCTTCACCCGCGGCAGCAACGGCCAGGTCAACGGGCTGGACCGCTCGCTGGTCAACGCCGGCTACCGCGAAACCGCAGGCTATGACATCAGCGCGCGCTACCGCCTGCCGGAAACCGCGTTCGGCAAGTTCGCCGTCACCTGGAACACCACCTACACCGACTACCTGGAGCAGCGTAACGACAACGCCGCCACCACGCCGGTGGAGCAGCTGACCAGCTGGGGCGGCAACTTCCGCGTGCGCTCGACCTTCAACCTGGACTGGCAGTACGGCAACCTGGGCATCGGTTGGACCGCGCGCTACTACTCCAGCATGAAGGAGAAGTGCTCCTACATGGACGAGTGCAACATCCCGGGCTTCAGCTCGGCCTACACCGATGCCTCGCCGACCAACAAGGTGGGCTCGAACACCTTCCACGACCTGCAGGTGCGTTACAGCCTGCCGTGGGATGGCACCGTTTCGCTGGGCCTGAACAACGTGTTCGACCACCAGGGTCCGGTCATGTACAGCCAGCCGAACAGCAGCTTCGTCTACTACGGCGGCTTCGACATCGGTCGTTTCATGTACATGAAGTACCAGCAGCGCTTCTAAGCCTGCACCCGCGTTCCCGTTCCGGCCAACT
>PJTS01000651.1_pt1 | contig 18582 bp, 17 predicted proteins | sample 1512251 | NCBI WGS metagenome assembly PJTS01 (sample SAMN08177686, study PRJNA422409) | Soil metagenome, whole genome shotgun sequencing project. | isolation source: Soil (2) enriched on wood chips: alkali lignin treatment | place: USA: Madison | collected 2015-01-15 | reverse complement strand
CGGCTCTGGAATTCATGGGGGTTCCTGTGGGGAGGAAACGGGAAGCTGCGTAGCCTGCGCGCTTTGCCGCCGCCGATTAAGCCTCGCCGCGGGAAAACAGTGTTGACCCCGGTTCACAGGTGGTGGCCGCATTCCGCCGGGCATGGCCCGGCGCTACCAGACCCCACCACGAACGGTAGCGCCGGGCCATGCCCGGCGAGCTTAGCGGCCCCACAACGCAGAACCCCCGGCAGTGCCGGGGGTCCTGGGTGGATCGCTTACCAGTTGCCGGCGCCCGGCACGTGGTGGTCGCGTGCACGGCGGCGCATCAGCAGGTTCAGCCACTCCACCAGCACCGAGAAGCCCATCGCGGCGTAGATGTAGGGCTTGGGCACGTGCACGTCCAGGCCGTCCAGGATCAGCACCGCGCCGATCAGCAGGATGAAGGCCAGGGCCAGCATCTTCACCGTCGGGTTGGCATCGATGAAGCGGCCCAGCGGGTTGGCGGCCAGCAGCATCACCAGCACCGACAGCAGGATGGCGGCGACCATCACCGGGATGTGGTCGGCGATGCCGACGGCGGTGATCACCGAATCCAGCGAGAACACGATGTCGATGACCGCGATCTGCGCGATGACGTAGCCGAACACGGCCGAGGCCTTGGTGGTGGTGGGGTCTTCATCCTCGCCACCGGTGATCAGCTCCTTGATCTCCATGTAGCCCTTGATGATCAGGAACAGGCCACCGACGATCAGCACCAGGTCGCGGATGGAGATGCCCATGCCGGCCACGGTGAACAGGTTGGCGGCCATGTGCGCCAGGTAGGCCAGCGATACCAGCAGGCCGATGCGGGTGATGCAGGCCACGGCGATGCCGAGCTTGCGGGCGAACGGGCGGCGCTCTTCCGGCAGCTTGCTGACGGCGATGGAGATGAACACCAGGTTGTCGATGCCGAGCACGATTTCCAGGGCGCTGAGGGTAAACAGGGTTACCCAGGCATTGGGGTCGGCGAGGAACTCAAAGGACATGGAAACTCTTCAGGACAGTGGGGGAATGGGGGTTCAGGCGTAAGCGCCGGCCAGCAGGTGGGGCACCACGACCAGTGCCCAGCACAGCAGCACGTTCATCATCAGCACGAAGACGGCCGCCGAGCCCATGTCCTTGGCGCGGCCGGCCAGCTCGTGGATCTCGGCGCCGTAGCGCTCGATGACCGCTTCGATGGCCGAGTTGGCCAGTTCCATCGCCAGCACCAGCAGCATCGAGCCGATCATCAGCGCGCGCTCGACCGGGGTCTGGCCCAGCCACAGCGCCAGCGGGGTCAGCAGCACCAGCAGGTAGACCTCCAGCCGGAACGAGGACTCGTGCAGCCAGGCAGCACGCAGGCCCTGCCAGGACCAGCGGGCGGCCTGGAAGATGCGGCGCGGGCCGCGGGGCATGTGGCCGAACTGATCAGCCACGGGTGGAACATCCAGCAACGGGGGCGCGGCGCAGCGACCGCTCAGACGCACGGCAGGCAATCATGGGTGCACAGGAATGGGCAGACAGCCCCCATTTTGCCACAAGGGCGGCGGCGGCACCCCGCGCGGGCCGGCCAACGACCCGCCATCGGCAAGCACAGCACCGCGGCGAACTCCTATGATGGGTGTCCCCTGCCCTTGCTGGAGCCCCTGATGTCCGTCGCCCGTACCTGCCTGCTGTCGCTTGGATTGCTGACCCTGGCCCCGCTGGCCCAGGCGTTGAGCCCGCCAGCCCCGCCGCGCGTACCCGAACAGGTGTCCAACGTGGCCTGGGAAGGCGACATGGCCAGCTTCCTCAAGGCCGACCAGAGCAACCCGCCGCCGCGCGGTGGCATCGAGTTCATCGGCAGTTCCTCGATCCGCTTCTGGGAGAGCCTGGCCCAGGACTTCCCCGGCCAGCCGGTGTTCAACCGTGGCTTCGGCGGTTCGGAAGTGCGCGACAGCACCTGGTATGCCGGCCAGATCGTGGTGCCGTATGCGCCGTGCAAGGTGTTCTTCTATGCCGGCGACAACGACCTCAACAGCGGCCGCAGCGCCACCCAGGTCCGCGATGACGTGGTGGCCTTCGTGCAGCGCGTGCATCGCGACCTGCCGAAGACCAAGGTGGAATACCTGTCGATCAAGCCCAGCCCGTCGCGCGCGCACCTGCTGCCGGCGATCAACCATGCCAACGCGATGATCAAGGCCGCCCTGGCCAAGCTGCCCAACACCGGCTACACCGACATCTACACCCCGATGCTGGGTGCCGATGGCCAGCCGGACGTGAAGCTGTTCCGCGAGGACATGCTGCACATGACCCCGGCCGGCTACGCGATCTGGACCAAGGCGGTGGCGCCGAAGGTGAAGTGCGATTGAGCAGGGCGTGACCCGGAATTCATCCACGCATGGCGTGGATCTACTGGTAGCGCCGGGCCATGCCCGGCGGCGCAGGGTTTCCGTGCCGACCCCGGTAGCGCCGGGCCATGCCCGGCGTCGTGGGTCAGCGGAAGATGACCGTCGCTTCGGTGCCCTTGCCCGGCTCGCTGGCCAGGGCGACCTTCCAGCCGAAGCGGTCGCACAGCCGGCGCACGATCGACAGGCCCAGGCCGGTGCCCTGCGGGCGGTCCGGCTCGGCGCGGTAGAACGGCTCGAACGCGCGGGCCAGCGCCTCGGCCGACATGCCGATGCCGGTATCCCGCACCACCACCCGGTCAGGCTCGACCTGCACGTCGATGCGGCCTTCGTCGGTGTAGTTGCAGGCGTTGCGCACCAGGTTGCTGACCACCACCTGCAGCACGCGCGGCGGGGCATGCAGCTGCACCGGGCCGGCACTGTGCAGGTGCACCGCCACCGGGCGGTTGCCCAGCAGTTCGTTGGCATTGTCCACCTCGTAGCGGACGATGTCGTTGACATCGAACAGCTCGATCTGCGGTTCGATGTCGGCCTCGCGGGCCAGGATCAGGAACGCGTCGATCACCGCTTCCATGTCCCGTCCGGCGCGCTGGATGCGCTGCAGGCTGCGGCGCAGGCGCGGTTCCAGGCTGTCATCGCCCAGCGCCATGTCGCTGGCCACGCGGATCACGGTCAGCGGCGTGCGCAGCTCGTGGCTGGCGTCGCGGGTGAAGTTGCGTTCGCGGGCCACGTGGTCGGTGACCCGGTTGGCCAGTGAATGCAGCGCGGCCGCCAGCTGGCGGGTCTCGCCCTGCATGTCGGCGGGCAGCTTGTCCGGCTCCAGGTCGGCTGCTTCGGGGTGGCCGGGGTCCCAACGCGACACCCGGCGCGCCAGCCAGTTCACCGGCGACACCAGCCGCTTGGACGCACGGTAGGTCACCCAACTGGCGCCATACACCGCCAGGAGGGTCAGCAGCACCGGCACGATGCCGAACCAGAAGGCCAGCATTTCCGCGCGCGAGCGCAGGAACACCAGGTACAGGCGGCCTTCGGCCCGGGCATCGACCAGCACGAGCTGGTCATCGTCGGGCAGTTCGTGGAAACCGGGTTCAAGCGTGCGCAGGTTGGCCGGCAGCGACAGGCTGGAGCGCCCGCGCTCGAGCAGGTAGCCACGGATGTTCTGGGTGTTGGGCGGCGGCTGCGCGGGCGAGGCTTCGTGCAGCGTCCAGTAGTAGGCCGCCTCTTCGCGCAGGGCGGCGCCCACCAGGCTGTGCTTGATCACCAGCGAGACCAGCCAGGCACCGAGCAGGATGCCCAGGCTGGCCAGCACTGCCTGCAGGATGAAAGCGATACGGATCTTGCGCGGCAGGCCGTGCGGCATTGCGGGGTCCCGGTTGAAGCGCTGCGATTATAGGCAGCGCGACGTGCCGGCGACGTGCACGGGGGATGACCCCGCGTGCGGCCGACGGCCCGTTCCCTGCCCCGCGACCCGGCCGGAGCCGGGGCGGGCCTGTTCCTGCGCCGGCACCCTTCAGGCCATCGGCTGGGCGATGTCGGCGATGCGGTAACCGGCACTCTGCACCGTGTGCAGCAGCGGACGGTCGAACGGCTTGTCGATGATCTTGCGCAGGTTGTACAGGTGGCTGCGCAGGGTGTCCGAATCCGGCAGCCCGTTGCCCCAGATCTCGCGCTCGATTTCCTGGCGGGTGACCACGCGGGGCGATTCCCGCATCAGGATGGTCAGCAGGCGCAGGCCGATGGGCGAGAGCTGCAGTTCGGTACCGGCGCGGGTGGCCCGCATGCTGACCGGATCGAGCACCAGGTCGGCGACCTTGAGCACTTCCGAACCCACCTGGCGACGTTCGCGGCGGATCAGCGCGCGCAGGCGGGCTTCCAGTTCCTGGATGGCGAACGGCTTGGTCAGGTAGTCATCGGCACCAAAACCCAGGCCGGTGAGCTTGTCGTCCAGCGTATCGCGCGCGGTCAGCATCAGCACCGGGGTCGACTTGCGTGCATCGTTGCGCAGGCGGCGGCACACTTCGATGCCATCCAGGCGCGGCAGCATCAGGTCCAGCACGACCACGTCGTAGCTGTTTTCAGCCGCCAGACGGTAGCCGTCCAGGCCATCCTGCGCATAGTCCACCTCGAAGCCACGGCCTTCCAGGTATTCGCCGATCATCTCGGAGATGTTGCGGTTGTCCTCGACCACCAGCACCAAGCCGGAAGTCTCCTTCGTCTGACGCATGTGAGTCCCTCTTTCTTCAGCTTTGTGAAACATGCCCGATCGACGGTGGACGCGATGTGAAGTTCCGTCAAGACGCTGAAAAAAGATTCACAGCAGCGGCTTGAGCAGCGGCCAGACGTTGTCCAGCACCTTCGGCTGGGCCTGCGCGGTGGGGTGCAGGCCGTCGGCCTGCATCAGCCCCGGCTGCAGGGCCACGCCTTCCAGCAGGAACGGCAGCAGCGGCACCTGGTACTTGTCGGCCAGGGCGCGGTAGGCGGCGGCCAGGCGCTGGCGGTAGGCCGGGCCATAGTTGGGCGGCACGTCGATGCCCAGCAGCAGCACCTTGGCCCCGGCGGCGCGGCTGGCCAGCAGCATCTTTTCCAGGTTGCCCTGCACCTGCGCCGGGGTCAGCCCACGCAGCGCGTCGTTGCCGCCCAGGGCAATGACCACCACGCTCGGCTTCTCCTTGGCCAGCAGGCCCGGCAGGCGGGTCAGCGCGCCAGCGGTGGTTTCCCCGCTCATGCTGGCGTTGACGATGCGCGGCGGGGTTTTCGACTGCTGCCTGACCCGCTTGTCCAGCAGGCTGACCCAGCCTGCGTCGGCCGGGATATTGTGGGCAGCACTGAGGCTGTCGCCGAGCACCAGCACCGTGCCGGCCGGACCTTTGGCACACGCCAGCCCGGACCACAGCAGCAACCCTAGCAGCAGCACCATCATCGTGCCGGCTTGCCGGCTCCACCCTGTAATGCGCATTGGAGTCTCCTCATCGACAGCCTGTCCCCCCGCAGCGCGTCCGTCGCCATCGCCGTCGACCAGGTCGGCAAATCCGTGCATGGCCCGGAGGGTGAAGTCCACATACTGGACAACATCACCCTCACGGTACATGAAGGCACCAGCGTGGCGATTGTCGGGGCCTCCGGTTCCGGCAAGACCACCCTGCTCGGCCTGCTGGCCGGGCTGGACCTGCCCAGCCGCGGCGGCATCACCCTGGCCGGGCAATCGCTGGGCGCGCTGGACGAAGAGGCCCGGGCGCAGCTGCGTGCGCGCGAAGTGGGCTTCGTGTTCCAGAGCTTCCACCTGCTGCCGGCGCTGACGGCGGCCGAAAACGTCGCGCTGCCGCTGGAACTGGCCGGCCGCGAGGACCGCGCGCGGGTCGATGAAGTGCTGGCCCAGGTCGGCCTGTCACACCGCGCCCGCCATTACCCACGGCAGCTGTCCGGTGGCGAACAGCAGCGCGTCGCCCTGGCCCGCGCCTTCGTCACCCGCCCGCGCATCCTGTTCGCCGATGAACCCACCGGTTCGCTGGACCAGGCCACCGGACAGCACATCAGCGACCTGCTGTTCGAACTCAATGCCGGCAGCGGCACCACTCTGGTGCTGGTCACCCACGACCTGCGCCTGGCGCAGCGCTGCCAGTACATCCATCGCATCGACAATGGCCGCCTGCAGGCGGTCGAGTACGGGGCACAGGCATGAACCTTCTGCGGCACGCCTGGCGCGCGCTGCGCCGCGAAGCCCTGGCCGGTGACCTGCTGACGGTGTTCGCCGCACTGGTGCTGGGCGTGGCGGTGATGACCGCCGTGGGCACGCTGGTGAACCGGGTCAACCTGGCCCTGACCGGCAGCGCGGCCGAGATGCTGGGCGGCGACCTCGGCGTGGCCGGGCGCAGCGATCCGCCGGCGGTCTTCGCCGAGGAAGCGCAGCGGCGCGGCTTGGCGCATACGCGCATCGCCGGCTTCGGCAGCGTGCTGTTCAACGGCGATGCCAGCCAGATGGCCAGCATAAAGGCGGTGCAGGCCGGCTATCCGCTGCGCGGCACGCTGCGGGTGCGGGCCACGCCGGGCGGCGCGCTGATCGCCGATGCCGGCATGCCGCCGCAGGGCCAGACCTACGCCGACCCGCGCCTGCTGCAGGCGCTGGGGCTGAAGGTCGGTGATGCGCTGGAATTTGGTGCGGGCACGCTGCGCGTGGCCGGCATCATCGAGGCCGAGCCGGACACCGGCGGCGACCTGCTGACCCTGTCCCCCACCCTGCTGGTGAACCGCGCCGACGTGGACGGCACCGGCCTGCTTGGACCCGGCAGCCGCATCAACTACCGGTTGATGGTGGCCGGTGCGCCCGCCCAGGTGGCCGCGTACCGGCAGTGGCTGCTGCCGCAGGTAAATGGCATGCGCCTGCTGAGCGTGGACGACACCCAGCGTGGCGTGCGCCAGGCGTTTGATCTGGCCGGCCGCTTCCTCGGCCTCAGCGCGCTGCTGGCGGTGCTGCTGGCCGGCGTGGCTACGGCGCTGGCGGCCAACCGCTTCGCCCTGCGCCGCATCGACCAGGTGGCGATCCTGCGCTGCCTGGGCGCGCGCCAGCGCGACATCCTGGCCGGCCTGGCGCTGCAGCTGCTGATGCTGGCAGTGCCGGCCTGCGTGCTCGGCATCGGCCTGGGCATGGCCGCGCAGGAAGGCCTGGTGCAGGTGCTGGGCAGCCTGGTGCCGCAGCGCCTGCCGCTGCCCGAGGCCACCCCGGCGCTGACCGGCGCGGGCATCGGCCTGCTGCTGTTGTTCGGTTTCGGCCTGCCGCCGCTGCTGCGCCTGCGCGGGGTGCCGCCGATGCGCGTGCTCAACCGCTCCTTCGCCGCCCTGCCGCCAGCTTCGCTGCTGGCCTACGTGGCCGCGCTGGGGGCCAGCCTGCTGCTGGCGGTGCAGGTCACCGGCGATCTGAAGCTGGCCCTGTGGGTGCTGGGCGGCCTGGCGGCGCTGGCGCTGGCCGCCGGCGTGGTCGGTTTCCTGCTGCTGCAGCTGCTGCGCGGCCTGCAGCACCGCCTGCATGGCAACTGGCGGCTGGGCCTGGCTGCGCTGACCCGGCGCCGGATGCTGGCGGTGATGCAGCTGGTCGGGCTGTCGCTGTCGCTGTGCGCGCTGCTGCTGCTGGCCGTGACCGGCCCCGGCCTGCTGCAGCAATGGCGCGAGCGCCTGCCGGAGAACACGCCCAACTACTTCCTGATCAACATCCAGCCGGAGCAGCGCGACGGCGTTCTGGCCGCGCTGCAGGGGCTGGGCGCGGCCGATGCCAGCGTTGAACCGATGGCCACCGGCCGCCTGATCGCGATCAACGGCAAGCCGCCGCTGCGCGTGGACCGCACGCCGGAACAGAACGGCACGCCGGCACAGGGCGACGCCCAGCGCGACGATGATGACGAGAACCGGCCGTTGAACTTCAGCTGGCGCAGCACCTTCCCGCCGGCCAACACGCTGGTCAACGGCACGTTCTGGAAGGCCGACAGCACCGCGCCGGAAGCCTCGGTGGAGATCGGCTGGGCCAAGCGCTACGGCGTGTATCCCGGCGACCGCATCACCATTGCCGTGGGCGAGCAGGAACGCGAATTCACCGTGACCAGCGTGCGCAAGGCGGACTGGAACACCTTCCGCCCTAACTTCTTCGTGCTGCTCAACCCCAACGCGGTGGGCGATACGCCGCACAACCTGCTGTCGGCGTTCCATCTGCCGGCGGGCAAGGCGGCGGGCCTGGGTGCACTGGTGCGCGAGCAACCCAACCTGTCGTTGCTGGACGTGGACGCGGTGATCTCGCAGGTGCGCGAGGTGATGAACCGCGTCGCGCAGGCGGTGCAGCTGGTGATGGTGTTCAGCCTGCTGGCCGGCGTGCTGGTGCTGCTGGCCGCGCTGCAGGCCACGGCCGGCGAGCGCCGCTACGACAGCGCGGTGCTGCGCACGCTGGGGGCCACGCGGCGGCAGCTGCGCGGTGCGGTGCTGGTGGAGTTCGGCGCGCTGGGTGCGCTGGCCGCGCTGCTGGCCGTGGGTGCGGCCGCCGGCATCGGCGTGGCGGTGTCGCAGAAGGTGTTCGAACTGCCGCTGCTGCCGCCCTGGCCGGGACTGCTGCTGGGTGGGCTGGTCGGCATCGGCCTGAGCCTGCTGGCCGGCTGGTGGGGCACGCGGGCGATCCTGCACACCCCGCCGGCGCTGGCCCTGCGCGAGGCCTGACGCCGCCGTGACACGCTGCGGGTGGGGCCGGCTGTATGCTGCGCGCCCCACCTGATGAGATCGCCCGGATGCCCGGCACGTCGTTCGCCGCCTACCTGTACCCGGTGTTGCTGCTGCTCGGCAGCAACATCTTCATGACCTTCGCCTGGTACGGCCACCTGAAGTACAAGAGCGCGCCGCTGATGATGGTCATCATGGTCAGCTGGGGCATCGCCTTCTTCGAGTACTGCCTGCAGGTGCCGGGCAACCGGCTGGGCAGCGCGGTGTATTCGGCGCCGCAGCTGAAAGGCATGCAGGAAGTGATCACCCTGGTGGTGTTTGCGGTGTTCTCCGCGTTCTACCTGGGCCAGCCGCTGAAGTGGAACCACTACGCCGCGTTCGGGCTGATCGTGCTGGCGGCGTTCCTGATGTTCAAGGAATAAGCGCATCCACGCATGGCGTGGATCTACTGACGGATGACGGCATCCACGCATGGCGTGGATGCGGTTGCGGCCCGACGTTACTGGGCCTTTTCCACGTACTGGGCGAACACTTCGTCGATCTGCGTGTCCTTCACCTTCTTGCCCGACTGGATGTCGTCGGCCTGGGTGAACAGCGGAATGATCATCGCCATGCCATCCAGCTTGGTCTTCAGGTGCACGCCCGGGGCCTGGGTCAGGAAGCCGTCCCAGCGCTGGCGCACCTTGGCCCAGTAGCCAGCGGTCGCCTTCCAGTAGTCGCGCGCCGGGGTGAAGTCGACCTCGGTGGTCTTGATGTAGTCGTTGAAGCCGAACTCGCGGGCGATCTCCACCTGGCTGCCATCGGCGTTGCGCTGCACCTTGGTGTTGAACTGTTCGTGGGTCCAGCCGTTCGGCGTGAGCGTGTGGCGGTTGACCACGGCCAGCGCGTTGTAGTCGCTGCGCTTGGTGTATTCGCGGCGCGGCAGGGGGCGCCAGCTGATGTCGCTGGTCCAGGTCGGCACGTTGTTGTCGTAGGTCCAGGTGCCGGTGCCACAGTAGCGCGGGGCGTCGCTCACTTCGTAGACGCACTGGGTCCAGGCGCCCGTGTTGGTGGCCGCTGCAATCGTGCGTACCTGCCAGGTCTGGTCGGTGCTGAACTCGAACCGGTTGGGGGCTTCATACACCCAGTCCTGGCGCCAGTGCTTGGTCACGTGGCCGCTCTTGGCGTCCACCAGCAGGTGCTGCAGGACAACGCGGCGCGGGCTGTCTTCAACCACGATCACTACTTCGTTGCCGGCACTGCGCATGGCCGGCGCACGCTCGTAGCCCGGCTTCAGCAGCACGGTTTCGTCGAAGGCGAAATCCACGGTGTACTCGCCCTGCATGGCCAGGATGCTGGCGTGGTCACGGGCGATATCGGAGGGCTGCGCGCTGGCTGCACCGCTTGCGGCGATCAGCACCATCACGCTGGCTGTCTGCAACTTCATCTGGAATTCCTTCGGGGTGTCACGTTCGAGGGGTGGCCATCCATGGCCGCATTCGATCCTTCAGGTTCGGGTTACAGGCGCACCAGCGGCAGCTCGCCCGGAATGCGGGGTGCAGGCCTGCGCGCGGCATCGGCGCAGCAGCAGTCATCGATGGACAGCTCGCCCTCGGCACCCTCCAGCCGCGCGATGCGGCGCGCCGTCGCGGCGCCCAGCGAGGACAGCGTGGACAGGCTGGCGGCCAGGGTGCGGCCTTCGTCGGCGGCATGCAGGCGCAGCGCGCACAGGCGCCAACGCTGGCCCCCGAGGTGGCCGGCCAGGCGCCGCCACAGGCGCTCGCCGACGCTGCCTTCGGCATCATGTTCCGGGCCCGGCGGCAGCGACGCCACCAGCCGGTCCCACGCCAGGAAATCGCTGTCCGGCAGCAGGTACAGGCGCCACACGCAGCGGCCGCGGCCGTCGAGGAAACACAGGCTTTCGCGCACCCCTTCACTGTCCACGCCCTGGCAGGCGTGCACCGAAACGGCCTGGCGCCAACCGCCCAGTTCGCTGCAGTCAGCGTGGTACAGGCACAGCACGGTGCCCAGCGCGGCCAGCTGCGCCGGCGTGGGCCAGGCCTGCAGCGCGTGGTGCGGCAGGAAGGACGACAGGCGACGTGCAGACAGGGCTCGGCTCATGGGATTCACCAGGAAACGGCAAGGCTGGCCGACAGGGTGCGGCCGGGGCTGGTATAGCGGTCCAGGACGGTGCTGCTGGCCGACAGGGTCGAGCCCACGTTGGACCAGTCGATGTAGCGTTTGTCACCCAGGTTGAACAAACCGACGTTGACGGTGGCACCCGGCGCGAAGTTCCAGTGCGCCATCAGGTCAGCCACGCCGTAGCCGGCCGGGCGGTAGGCGGTCGCTGTTGCAACGCGGTCCTTGCGCTTGACGAAGGTGCCGGCCAGTTCGACGCCCCAGGTGTCGGTGTCGTACATCAGGCCGACGGTGCCGCGCAGCGGGTCGATGGAATCCAGCGGCGTGTCTTCGGTCTTGTTGTCACCGCGCGACCAGGCCACTGCACTGCGCAGTGCCCAGCCCTGCAGCGCCGGGCTGACCTGGCCGAAATCCACGCCGGCCTTCAGTTCGGCACCGTAGATGCGCGCGTCGGCGATGTTGCGCGACTGGAACACCATCAGGCCCTGGTCGTTGGTGCCGACCAGCGACTGCGACTCGATGAAATCCTTGTAATCGTTGTAGTAGCCGCTGAGGCTGACATACGCCACCGGCGCGACGAACCGCAGGCCCAGCTCCACGCCATCACTGGTTTCCGGCTTGAGGTCCGGGTTGGGAATGGCGGTGTAGCCGAAGGCGAAGTTGGTGAAGCCGAGATTGACGTCGTTGTACGGCGGCGAGCGGAAGCCGCGCGAATAGCCGGCAAACAGCGACCACGCATCGGTGAAGCGGTAGACCAGGCCGAACTTCGGCGACACGCTGGTCTTGCTCAGCTTGGACACGGGCACGCCGGGATTGTCTTCGGCGAAGATGCTGTCCACTTCCGGCTTCAGTTCGTAGCGGTCCACGCGCACGCCGGGCACCAGCGAGAGCCTGCCGTCGGCCAGGCGCATTTCATCCTGCGCGTACAGGCCCAGCTCGGTGGTCCTGCTGATCGGGAAATCGCGTACCGGGAATACATCCGGCAGCAGCGTGCTGGTGACCTGGCCGTTGGCCAGCATCTGGTAGCCGTCGCGCTTCTGGCGGATGTCGGTGCGCGCGCCGTCGAAGCCGTAGGTCAGCGCGTGTTCGACGCTGCCCGTGCTGAACGCCTTGTTGAACTGCGCCTGCAGGCCCCACGCACGCTGGTCGAAGTTGAACTCGCGGTGACGGCGGCTGCGGTTGGCGCGGCCTTCATCGGTGATCTGGGTGGTTTCGCTGTGCTGGGTGTACAGCTGCCAATGCAGGCTGTCGGCGAAGCCCTTGTCCAGCGCATCCATTTCATGGGCGAAGGACACCCGCGTGCGGTTCTGCGTGTCGCGCGCCTTCATGCTGGTCGTGGTGGTGTGGTCGATGGAAGAAAACACGTTGGTATCGGTGTTGTCTTCGTTGCCTTCCACGGTCAGCCGGAAGCGCTGGTCTTCGCTGGGCGCGTACACCAGCTTGGCCAGGCCGCTGCGACCGTCGCGATCCTGCGGGTTGGCGGCGGTGCGGGTGTTGTCGAGGCTGCGGATGTCGCCCTGGTTGCCGGTTTCCTGGCCCTGGCGATGGTTGATGTTGACCATGCCGCTCCAGTGTTCGCCGCCCCAGGCACCGGTGACGCCGCCCAGCAGGCCCTTCCACTCGCCGTCATAGCCGAACTTCAGGCCGGCGTAGCTGTCCTTGCCGTCCTTCAGGTAGTCGGCCGGGTCCTTGGTGACGAAGGCCACCACGCCGCCGAGGGCGTCCGAGCCGTACAGGGAACTGGCCGGCCCGCGCACGATCTCCACGCGCTTGAGCGTGTCCAGATCGGTGAAGTTGCGGTTGGCGTTGGAGAACGAGCCGATGTTGAAGCTGGTCGGCATGGCGATGCCATCGGTCTGGATGCGCACGCGGTTACCGTCCAGGCCACGGATGCGGATGCTGCCCAGGCCGAAGCGGGTGGCGCTGCGGCCGGCCGACAGACCGGGTTCGTAGCGGATAAGGTCCTTGATGTCGTGCACCAGCTGCCGGTCCATCTGCTCGCGGTCGATCACATCGACGGTGGCGGCCACGTCGCTGACCGCACGTTCGGTGCGGGTGGCGGTGACCTGCACCCGATCAAATTCGCGCGCTTCGGGCGCGGCATCGGCAGCAGCATGGGCGGACAGCGGCAAGGCCATCCACAGGGCAACGGACAGGGCAGTCGGGCGGGTCATCGGCGGTGATCGATCAGGCAGGGGGAGCCCCCGGCCACCGGCACGCCAGGCGTGCACGGACAGCCGAGGGGGAGAGAGCGGGAGCGGACGGGTCGCCCACCCTGCCGGCGCTGCCGGCAGGAGGGAGGGAGGCGGGCGACCAGACCGCGTTACTTGGTCAGGATCAGCTTGTCGTTGCTGGTGTGGCGCAGCCGGTAGAAACGGTCGCCGTGCTGGATCAGGATTTCGCGGCGGCCCTTCAGCAGGGCTTCGCTGTCGATCACTTCTTCCGGCGGAACGACACGCACCGGGCGGTCGCGCAGGGTCAGCGTTTCGGGGCGCAGCAGTACAGGTTGAGCATTCATGAGCATCTGGACTCGTGCGAGGGACGATTTATATGATAATGATTCTCAGTTGACAATCAACAACCATTCTCACTTCCATTGATGGGATTTATGATCGAATTCACGATTTCGATAGATCACATCAATTGAAGGCGCGGATCGACGGACCGATCCGCGCGTCGTGGCGGTCAGGCGAAGACCGCTTCCACCCGCGCCCAGCCGGCATCGTCCACCTGCTGCAGCACGTCCAGCGCCTGCAGGTTCTGCAGCAGCTGGCTGACCCGGCTGGCGCCGAGGATCACGCTGGAGACGTTGGGATTGCGCAGGCACCAGGCGATGGCGAGGCTGGCCGGGGCATGGCCCAGCTCGGCGGCGACCTCGCTGAAGCGGCGCACCTGGGCCAGGCGCACGGCTGCGTTCTGGCCCAGCACCAGGTCCTGCAGCCAGCCCATGCCCTCGCGGCCAAGCCGTGCATCGGCCGGAATGCCCTGGTCGTACTTGCCACTGAGCAGGCCCGAGGCCAGCGGCGAGAAGGTGGTGGTGCCCAGCCCGGCGCTGGCGTACAGCGGGGCGTATTCCACTTCCACCCGCTCGCGGTGCAGCAGGTTGTACTGCGGCTGTTCCATCGACGGTGCCTGCCAGTTGTGGCGGGCGGCGATGTCCACCGCTTCCTCGATCTGCGTGGCCGACCACTCGGAGGTGCCCCAGTAGAGCACCTTGCCCTGCCGGACCAGGGTGTCCATGGCATGCACGGTCTCGGCGATCGGCGCGTCCGGATCCGGGCGGTGGCAGTAATAAAGGTCCAGGTAGTCCACGCGCAGGCGCTTGAGCGCGGCATGGCAGGCGTCGGTCACATGCTTGCGCGACAGGCCGCGCTGGGTCGGGCGCGGGTCCTTGGCGCTGCCGAAGAACACCTTGCTGGACACGCAGTAGCCGTCGCGCGGCAGGCGCAGGTCGGCAATCACATCGCCCATCACCTGCTCGGCGCGGCCGTTGGCATAGCCCTCGGCGTTGTCGAAGAAGTTGATGCCGTGATCCCAGGCGGCAGCGATCAGGTTGCGGGCCTCGTCACGCGGCACCTGGTCGCCGAAGGTCACCCAGGCGCCGAAGGACAGGGCGGACACCGGCAGGCCGGTAGAGCCGAGGCGACGATAGAGCATGCGATTCTCCTGTTGCAGGCCCGCATACGGGCCGGGATCGAACCCCATTCTACCCGGCCCCGGCGGCGGCAACCCCTTGCCGTTGCTGGCTTGTTCGCTGCCGATGGGCTCGCGCACGCTGCTTTTCCTTGCCCCAGCCCCGGCCCTGCACTAGGCTTCCCGTTTTTCGCGCGCCCCCGGGGGGAGCTCTCATGGTCGAAGGTTTGGGCAGGATCGGCTTCGGCCTTTTCGGGTTGGCGGTGCTGATCGGCATCACCTGGCTGTTTTCCAATAACAAGCGCGCGGTGGACTGGAAGCTGGTCATCACCGGCATCACCCTGCAGATCGCCTTCGCGGCGCTGGTGATCCTGGTGCCCGGCGGGCGCGACGTGTTCGATGCCCTGGGCAAGGGCTTCGTCAAGATCCTCAGCTTCGTCAACGAGGGCTCGGGCTTCATCTTCGGCTCGTTGATGGACACCCAGAACTACGGCTTCATCTTCGCCTTCCAGGTGCTGCCGACCATCATCTTCTTCTCGGCGCTGATGGGCGTGATGTACCACCTGAACGTCATGCAGGGCATCGTCCGCGTGATGGCGTGGTCGATCACCAAGGTGATGCGCGTGTCGGGTGCGGAAACCACCAGCGTCTGCGCCAGCGTCTTCATCGGCCAGACCGAGGCGCCGCTGACCGTACGCCCGTACATCGCGAAGATGACCCAGTCCGAGCTGCTGACCATGATGATCGGCGGCATGGCCCATATCGCCGGCGGCGTGCTCGCCGCCTACGTGGGCATGCTCGGCGGTGGCGACCCGGTGCAGCAGGCGTTCTACGCCAAGCACCTGCTGGCCGCCAGCATCATGGCCGCCCCGGCGACCCTGGTCGTGGCCAAGCTGCTGATTCCGGAAACCGGCACCCCGCTGACCCGCGGCACGGTGAAGATGGAAGTCGAAAAGACCTCCAGCAACATCATCGACGCGGCGGCCGCCGGCGCCGGTGATGGCCTGAAGCTGGCCCTGAACATCGGCGCCATGCTGCTGGCCTTCATCGCTCTGATCGCCCTGCTGAACGCCCCGCTGACCTGGATCGGTGATGTGACCGGCCTGGCTGCGGCCATCGGCAAGCCGACCAACCTGTCCACCATCTTCGGCTACGTGCTGGCCCCGATCGCCTGGGTGATCGGCACCCCGTGGGCCGATGCCACCACGGTCGGCTCGCTGATCGGCCAGAAGGTCGTGATCAACGAGTTCGTGGCCTACACCGAACTGTCGCAGATCGTGAACGGCCAGGTCGCCGGCGTCAGCCTGTCCGACGAAGGCCGCCTGATTGCAACCTATGCCCTGTGTGGCTTTGCCAACTTCAGCTCGATCGCCATCCAGATCGGTGGCATTGGTGGCCTGGCCCCGGAACGTCGCCACGATCTGGCCAAGTTCGGCCTGCGCGCGGTGCTGGGCGGTACCATTGCTACCTTCATGACGGCCACCATCGCCGGCGTGCTGACCCATTTCAGCTGAACCCCTGTTTGAGAAAAGATTCCCTATGAGCAGCAGTGTCGTTGTCGTCGGTTCCTTCAATGTCGATCACGTGTGGCGGTGCGAAGCGCTGCCGGCACCGGGCGCGACCATTGCCGGCCGTTACAGCACCGGCCCCGGTGGCAAGGGCTTCAACCAGGCGGTGGCTGCCAGCCGCGCCGGTGCCGACACGCACTTCCTGTGCGCGCTGGGAGATGACGTCGGTGGCGCCATGGCCCGTGACCTGGCCGCGCAGGACGGCTTCGCCCTGATCGCCGAAGCCAGCGCCGAGCCGACCGGCACCGCCGGCATCTACGTGGACGCACGTGGCCGCAACACCATCGTCATCGGCCCCGGCGCCAATGCCGCCCTGAGCACCGAGTTCCTGCAGCAGCAATCGGTGCTGGCCGACGCCAAGGTCGTGCTGGTGCAGCTGGAATCGCCGGTGCAGACCATCGAAGCGGCCTTGGCCGCGGCCCGCGAAGCCGGTGTGACCACGGTGCTCAATGCCGCCCCGGCGGATGCACCGTCCACCATCGGCCTGCTGAAGCTGGCCGATGTGATCACCCCGAACGAAACCGAGTTCGCCGCCCTGCTCGGCCGCCACGTGGGCGAACGCGTGGACGCCGACGACGTGGCCGCGCTGGATGGTGCGAGCCTGCATGCGCTGTGCCGCAAGCTGGTGGGCAACGGCACCGTGGTGGTCACCCTGGGTGCGGTGGGCGTGTTCGTTTCGCATGCCGACGAGAACCTGCGCGGTGATACCCAGCCGTATTACCGCGTCGGTGCCGAGCAGGTGCAGGCCATCGACACCACCGGTGCCGGTGATGCCTTCAACGGTGCCCTGGCCGCCTCGATGGCCCAGGCACCGGAAGCCGCGTTCGCCCGCCACGTGCGTTTCGCCAACCAGTTCGCCGGCCGTTCCACCGAAAAGGAAGGCGCCGCAGCGGCGATGCCGCGCTTCACTCCGGCAGACCTGTAGATCCACGCGATGCGTGGATGAAACGCCCGGGCATGCAAATGCCCGGGCGTTTTTCATTCTGAAACCGCCCCACCCAGCCGCCCACCATGCCCCAGCCCTGGGGGCGGCGGAAGCAACCGTCAAGCATCTGCTGATTCCCGTCCGGCATGACCTCGGTCCGGATCGGCCTGAATGGGCGCCCGTATCGCCGGGTCTTCGTCCCGCCCGCGCCCTACAATGGGCACATGCAGATCGGCCCGTACACTATTGCCCCCAACGTCGTGCTGGCGCCCATGGCCGGCGTCACCGACAAGCCTTTCCGCCTGCTGTGCAAACGGCTGGGCGCGGGTCTGGCTGCCTCGGAAATGACCATCAGCGACCCGCGCTTCTGGAACACGCGCAAATCGATCCACCGCATGGACCACGACGGTGAGCCGGCGCCGATCAGCGTGCAGATTGCCGGCACCGAGCCGCAGCAGCTGGCCGAGGCCGCCCGCTACAACGTCGACCACGGCGCGCAGATCATCGACATCAACATGGGCTGCCCGGCCAAGAAGGTATGCAATGCCTGGGCCGGCTCGGCGCTGATGCGCGACGAGGCGTTGGTGGCGCGCATCCTGGAGGCCGTGGTCAATGCGGTGCCAGTGCCGGTTACCCTGAAGATCCGCACCGGCTGGGACTGCGACCATCGCAATGGCCCGCTGATTGCGCGCATTGCCGAGGACAGTGGCATTGCCGCGCTGGCGGTGCACGGCCGCACCCGCGACCAGCATTACACCGGCCAGGCCGAGTACAGCACCATTGCCGAGATCAAGGCCGCGCTGCGCATTCCGGTGATCGCCAATGGCGATATCGATTCGCCGCAGAAGGCCGCGCAGGTGCTGCAGCAGACCGGCGTGGACGCGGTGATGATCGGCCGTTCCGCGCAGGGCCGGCCGTGGATCTTCCGCGAAGTGGCGCACTATCTGGCCACTGGCCAGGAGCTGGCGCCGCCGTCGTTGGCCGAAGTGCGCGACATCCTGCTGGGCCACCTGCATGCGCTTCACGCGTTCTACGGCGAACCGCAGGGCGTGCGCATCGCCCGCAAGCACCTGGGCTGGTATGCCAAGGATCGTCCGGAGAACGCGGCGTTCCGCGCCGTGGTGAACCGCGCCGAGGACCCGGACAGCCAGATCGCACTGACGGCCGAATACTTCGACCGCCTGATCGCCGGGGAGCCGGCCATGCCCACAGCCGCCTGACCGCGCCAGCCCCGTCGTTAGCGGGTGACGGCCCCACCCCGTAGAGTCGAGCTTGCTCGACTGGCTTTCCCGAATAGTCGAGCAAGCTCGACTCTACAAGAGCACACCATGACCCCGCCGATCTCTTCCCCCACCTATCTGCACGGTTTTTCCGGCACCGAACAGCAGCGCCTGATGACCCAGGCGCGCCTGCTGGAATCGAGCATCTTCGGCCAGATCGACTACAGCGGTGCCCGCCGCCTGCTGGAAGTGGGCAGCGGCGTAGGTGCGCAGACCGAGATCCTGCTGCGCCGCTTCCCCGACCTGCACGTGACCGGCGTGGACCTGAGCGAGGCGCAGCTGGCCACGGCGCGCGAAAACCTGGCACGCACGCCGTGGTGCAGCGATCGCTATACCCTGCAGCAGGCCGATGCCGGTGAACTGCCGTTCGAGGCACGCAGCTTCGATTCGGCATTCCTGTGCTGGGTGCTGGAGCATGTGCCCTCGCCCGCCCGCGTACTGAGCGAAGTCCGCCGCGTACTGGCTCCGGGTTCGCCGGT